>Ga0078972_1004530_pt1 | contig 37757 bp, 30 predicted proteins | sample YelNatPaOPGAMG01_FD_67568 | JGI IMG/M metagenome (GOLD analysis project Ga0078972, IMG submission 67568) | Hot spring thermophilic microbial communities from Obsidian Pool, Yellowstone National Park, USA - OP-RAMG-01 (SPADES assembly) (version 2) | ecosystem: Environmental > Aquatic > Thermal...
ATGATGTTTATATAGTATGAACCTTCTTGTTTCTAATTGGAGGTCAATTAGATATGAAAAAAATATCTACCAAAAAAATGCTTACGGTATTGATCAGTCTTGCAATGGTTTTCAGTGCTTTAGCGGTATTATCTTTAGCAGCACAGCCAGCATACGCGGCAAGTGGAACAATAACAGCAGATCCAACGGTATTCACTGAAACTGGCGGCGCTATTGCCAGCACAATCGTTGTGTTCAATGGAGGAACATTCGGCGCCGGTGCAACGGTAAATTTCTATCTTAGCACGTCTAAAACATTTTCGACAACAATACCACTAACATCAACTCCCGCCAAACTCCCTGCAGGTGTAACCACATTCTCCAACTTCGTGGTCACATTGAGTGGCGGAACATTATTAACTGCGGGCACGTACTATCTTGCTGCGAGCGACGATAGTGGGGCAACATTCACATCTCCAGTCGCTGTAACGCTGACAAAACTTGCGCCTACAATAACTCTTACACCATCGAACCCGGTGACGCCTGGAGAAACTGTGACTGTTACAGGAAGCAGCTTCGATCAGGGTTCAACAGTTGAACTCTTCCTTAACTACGCTTCTGGACCAGTCCTTATAAGCAGTTTTGCATCTGCGGACTTAACGAGCGGAGTCACGTTCACTGTACCGACGGATCTTCCCGGAAGTTCAACTGGAACATCGTATAATGTTGTTGCACAGGAGATATCTTCAAGTTCTACAAACTACGGGATTACTGCCGATTCCTCATTTACTTTATTCCCAACAGTTAATGTTTCACCCGCGTCCATAAGCGGAGCGACGACATCGACGTTCACACTGACTGGCTACGGTTTCCCGGCAAGCGATTCATTTGCAGCATCAACCTCACTTAACCCTGCTAGTACAATTACCATAGGTCCCAGTAACGTAAAAGCACTCAATCCGGCTTTCACATCATCGAGCACAGGCTCATTCACGGTAACGGTAACAGGCCTAGCAACAGCAATAAGCAGTTATGGGTCTTTATCCATAGCAGTCACCGATGAGACTCCAACAACGTTTTCCAGCGTCGGTTCAATCCTTGTTTCTGTGCCCAATCCAACTGGTCTGGGCTTCACTTTCTCCGTGACGGCTACTTATGGCACAACTTATAACGTCAACGATTCGGTTGCAATAACGGTATACAACTTCCCTGCATCCCAGAACGTCCAGTTTTTCCTTGGAGGCACATTAGTGGGAAGCCTGACGACTGACTCCAACGGTGCGGGAACTCTCTCGACTGTTGTACCGCCATTACCTACAGGGACGTACACACCAACTGCAGTTGTTTCATCACAGCACTTGGTTAAAGCTGGAGCAACGCCATACCTCATATCAGCATCATTCCAGGCTGTTGATCCAACTGGTGCGATGCTCAATGTTAAAAGTTCAACATATGGCGAATATGTACCTTCAAACGGAATGATAACAGTGCAGGCATTCGGTCTCAATCCTACGTCAAACGGATACGACTTCTACGATTCAATTGTTGCACCATCAACTGCATCACCACCCGAGGGCGTTTATAAGTCGGGTCTTGTCACTTCCATCTCAGTGGGAACGGGAACGTCGAATCTGATGCAGCCCGCACCTAACGGAACACTCATATTCACATACAGCCCAGGCTACGCAGCACTTACGCCCCCGCCAGCAACTGGAACGGCAGGGACAATAACTTCAGCCAACTCAATCGCACCGTACGGTTCTGGCACTGCCAGCTACCAGTACTATGCTATAGGAGCAATCTCATTCGCACCCCCAACTGATCTTGAAGTATACGCTCCAGGCGCAACAGGCAATTCGCTCAGCGTAAGCGGCCTCATCCCCTACACTGCAGCCCTCTACCCCGGGGTCACAAGCAACTATAATGCATACATGGGTAGTACTGAGCTCACCCTGACGTTCACCAACCCCTCAAGCACAGTAGTGACTGGAACTGTATTCAACACAGGGGATACTTCAATATCGTTCACTGCACCTTCAACTCCCGGAGTCTATAATCTCAGCATAACATACAACGCCATGCCAGTATCGTCCGCCGTAGGAGCACAGCCCATTGTTGTCTCCAGCCCAGGTTCATCCGGCAGCGCCGGAACACTTGTCCTGGTGCCCATAACTGGAGGATGGGATGTTGTTGGATTCGGGTATGACCCGAGTCTAACATCTTTCACATTATACTGGATGACAGATAGCGGCAAAGCAAGTCAAACAGAGAGTGTATCAAGCAGTGGATCATTCGTCGACACTACATCTCTCTCAACTATCGCAACTCCTCCTACCACAGAGGCTGCCGGCACATACTCAGTATTCACAGCAGGAACCCTCTCCGGCGTGACTTACTACGTCTATTCATCGTACACAATAACAGCCAGCCTAAAACTCAGCGCACCTAGCGGTACAATAGGCACGTCAGTTACCCCGACTACATCTGGTCTCGTATCAACGAGCTACTACAATCTCTACTTCGGCACGACGTTAATGGCATCCGGAACTCCCAGTCAACTTAAGGCTGCAGGATTTAAAGTCCCACTAGTTCCGCCTGGAACATACAATGTCACAATCACTCCTGTAGGCTCTACTTCAGTTGTTGCGAACACAACATTCACTGTCAAGGCCCCGACTGAATTCACCCTGACACCTGACCCTTCAGCATTCCCAGGACAGATAGTTGATTTCTCCTGGACTCCAACGCCATTCCCACAGACAGGAGCGGGCTATGGGCCAGTTTACGTCACTGTTTTCCTGAATGATTCAGGCTTCACGACAGTACAGGCAGTTGATACCGGAACAGCACTAACGGGCAGCTTCCAGATGCCAAACGCACCAGTGGGAACATACTGGGAAATCACATTCGGGTGGTCCCAGGCAGTGTATTCATCTGCCTCGATAGCATATCCATTCACTGATCCAACCCCATCAACCCAGAGTATAACAACTGGTTCGGCACCGGTTCCGCTGGTTCCGGCAGGGACAAGCGCTGCAACAGCAACCTTTGCTTTCGGATCAAGCGGCAGCACTGCAACAGACTCCCTTGAGTTCCAGATAAACTTCGCAGGCGATGTGTTTACGAGTGCCAATAATGCCGTCTCCGGAACCGCACCCATCACTATAACTGGGTCAGGCACATCTGCATTTGGAAACCCCGTGTCGTATACAGTTTACGTCTCCGCATTCACCGCCGGTACAGCAGGAACGACTCCAGGCTCAATGACGTTCGATGTGACAGGAACATATAACGGGCAGGCATTCACAAGCTCCACAATAACAATTACTAGCGGCTCCACCGGTTATACGGCATCTACTGATTACTACTCAACTCTCGGGCTTCCTGGAACATTCGCTCTTGCATCTTCCACGACAACCCAGTCTTCAACTGCAACATCTACCAGTGCAACAGGGGCATACTTACAGCTCATCTCAGGAAATGGCGCACTTATCACAGGCATATCATCAGGACAGATAGCAACAATAACAGCAGACGTGACGAACGCAGTAACAACCAGCATGAAGGTCCCACTCAGCGAGCTTAACGCTTCCGTTGTTGCGATAAACGGCGCAGTCGCGAAGATCAACACTGCATTCGGCAACATGACTGCAACACTCAGCTCAATAAACGCAACTGTAGCCAGCATAAGCTCAGGGCAGGTCCTTGTGCTCACCAAGCTCGGAAGCGTTGAAACGTCACTCGCATCACTCAACGCATCACTCACAGCATTCAACGGAAACATAGTCACTATAAACACAACACTCGGCCAGGTAAAGACGACGCTCGCAGGAATAAACGCACAGGTGACAACGAACGGAAACGGCATAGCGACAATATCGACTGATCTCGGAACTCTGAGCGGTGTTGTGACAGCAACGAACGGAAACGTATCAACGATAAAGACGAACCTTGGAACACTGACTACCACCGTGGACAAGATAAACACGAACACGCAGGGATTCTCAACGCTTGAGATATTCCTGATTGTTGCAATCGTGCTTATACTGATCACCCTGGTCATAGCGTTCCTGGCAGTCAGCAACACGAACAAGCTGTCAAAGAAGTTTGAAGAGCAGAAGAAGCAGTAAACTCACATAATTTTATTCCTTTTTTATTTTCTTTTCAATTTTTAATGTCCTCAAATTTTCCCACGTCTATCCCAATCATTGGTGCTCATTCACAGCTGCATCAGCCGTTTCTACCAGATCTAAGGGAGTTCCAAATCACTGAACTTCTCCCATCGCTTCAGAGGTGTCCGCAATGGATGTTGAATTCGTTCGTGGAGGGAAGATTGTTGATTGCAGTTGGAGAGCAGGGAAGCCTGCGACACTGCTCACAGGTGACCACTGTGGAAGGAATGATCACCGCTTCCGTGCTTTTAACGCATCGCCTTTGATCGATGGCACGGAGGAGACTGTTACAGTTTCCACCATATGGACTCAGTGGAAAATATGTTGCCTATTTCCGAGGAAAGCATAATAATCCTATCTGTATTTTCCGGTGAAAAGTCAACGGGCCCGTGGCCTAGTCTGGATAAGGCACTGGCCTTCTAAGCCAGCGACCCCGGGTTCAAATCCCGGCGGGCCCGTTCCCGCACATAGAATTCGTATATGATTCTAGACTCCTCTCCTCCTAGCGATCCCTAAGTTCAGATCAAAAATTTCTTATTATCCTGACAACATTCCCTATGATTTCCTCTAAGTCCCCAGGTGCGTTCACGCCCGCTGCCTCTTGAATGTAAGTTGGATTCTCAGGACATGCTGATTCCAGGACTGTGTCCTTCGCGAAAAGCTGTACGTACCTTGCGAATGTGGATATTGAAACTTCGAGCGTACTGACGTTGCTAGGGTTTTGGCTCATCCCCTTCAGCGAATCCCCAGTCTGACTGTCGTAATCGGCTACCTGCTTCCTGTCGTATCCAATGCAGAACTGTCCTGATTTCTCTAAAGTCGTGCCATAGAGTACTGCGTTTGCAGGTGGGGACATAGGGCTGAATCCACCCTCAAGCATGCTCCACTCCTGCCCGGGGCTGAGAGTGAAGATGAATGCTATGATCTTCTTCCCATCCCCGAAATCAACTATGCCTATGGGCGCAGTATTGCGTTCTATGCCCCTGTCAATCAGCGGTGAAATTTTTGTTGCCCATGAAGTCAATCCACTTTCAACATAAACTGGCCAGAATGCGTTACCAAAATAATATCCGTTCCTGTAAAGTACGACTGTTTCCTGGAAATACGAATCATTACTGAAATTCCATGATACAATCCCCTGCGATCTTTTGTACCATTCCCACGCCGCACTGACGCCTGTGGAAATGCTGTCGACTGTGTTTCCAACCGAAATTTCAAGCGCCTCGGGAGACGGGACAAGACTTCCGCTCTTGATTACCATTTAAATCCGAACTGCCAGTCATAATTTTGATTTAACTTTTGGGTAGCAAATTTCAGAAATATCACTGGATTGAAGGATGGGGAAACATTCTGTTCAAGGGGTCACTAGCTCTTGAACGGATTTATCACGATTATGACCGGGACCCTGGAAAAGTCCCTCGCATTTTCTGTTACAATACCTGATATGTTATTCTTCTTCATCTTTCCAGAAATCAGGGCATCCTTGAAAGGGGCCTTGAATGATCGTGAATTCTCAGTTGCCTCAATTACAGTCTTGTGGCCGTAATCCAGCTTATACCAGCTTTTTGACAAGATGAATGATCTCATTATCAAATTCGCCTTGTCAGCTGTAATGCTTAGTTTTCCGGAGAATGCGTCAAAATTTCCACTGGAACCTGGTTCCATATTGCGCCTTTTGTACTTCCTTCGAACACGCCTTCAACCAGTGGAAGGCATGCATCCCTTCAGGATGTTTCTGTTAGGTCATAAGCGTAACAGTTTATGGTGGAATCAAAAAAAGATCATCTTTCATGCAGGTCATCTCTCCTGAATTTCCACTTCTTCATTCTGATACCTTCTTTGAGCATTTTTATTGATTGCGTTTCGATGTCATAATCCAGTGTTCTCATCCATTGATCCATTGCCTCGGTCATGGCCATCCCAAGGTACCCTTTTCTTTTCCCGTACTTCAGAGCTGCTTTCTTTCTGAATTTGTCTTCAACCTCTTCATCAACATTTACGGTAATAGTTTTCGACGTGATTTGTAAAAGTATTTAGTAAGTAAAAACATTTGCATTTATAATTGTTAATTTGTTGTCCTGTAAGCTGTACGGATGTGATGCGTGACCGCACAATTGCTACGGATTTTTACCTGAGTGATATCCACCTCGTTGCCCGAAGGAATCTATTCACTTCATCGAGCGTATTGTAATGCAGGAATGTTGCCCTGAGCATCGACGGGTTGGAATAGTAGTCGTGCGAGAGGTTCCAGTGGCTCCCGCCCACCACTGTCATCCTGAACCTGCCCCAGTATAATTCCTCCGCCTTCCTGTCGCTTATATTCTTGAAATTGAATGAGAATGTGCTTCCCCTCTCTCCCCTCCTTGAAACATCAGTGATACCGTATAGCACAACATTCTTCATCGAAGAAAGCCCTTCATAACCGTCCGTCCCCTCCAGAACTGCCCTGTTCAGTTCTTCCTGGTACGCCTCCACCCTCCTCATCCCCTTCATTATGCCCTCCCTCCTGCTCCTCCTTTTCGCGCCAACCCTGAATCTTCCGATATCGAGGGAAAGGCTTGAGATGTAGTCCGCAACCGCCGTGATCGCGGCAAATACCCCCTGATCCCTGGTCCCGGGCTCCAGGTAAGAGCCAACTCCAGGCCTGGCATCCCTGTCGACATAGAAGGGCCTCATTACATCGAGTGCCTGGTCTCCCGCATACAGGAAGCTGCCCCTTGGTCCAAAGACCTTGTAGGCGGAGAAGACGAGGAAATCGCACTGCCACCGCTGCACGTCCATCAGTCCCTGGGGGGCGTAATGGACTGCGTCCACTAGGAGGAGGGAGTCATTTTCCTTCGCTATTTTTGATACCTCATCAAGGTCTGTCTTGTTTCCAAGAAGGTTATTTTCCGCTGTCACCGCTATCAGCTTCGTCCTCGAATCGACAAGAGACGCAAGATGGGAAATGTCGATATTTCCGTCTTCTCCTGATAGCTTCGCCAGTCGGAGTTCGCCTATCCTGCCGTCCTTCCTCAGTTCAAGCAAGGGTGCGACGTTTGCGAAGTGTTCCGCATAGGTGGAAACAATGTTTCCCTCCTTCCCGAAATGGTTCCTCAGTGCATACGAGACCCTGAAAAAGAGCTCAGAAGCGCTCTCCCCCTGAAATATGTTCCAGGAACTGGGTGAATTGAGAAGGTCTGAGACGGCCTTGCGACCCTCTTCAATCGTCTCCTCATTCGCCTTAGATTCAGGGTAGATTGCATCTGTATTTGCACTCTGATCGATCCTGCTCCTGAACTCCGCCTTCGCTGCATCTTCGAGGACAAGGCTGCCGGCACCGTTATCAATGAATATCCTCTTCGTCCCATTGAAATCCTTTTCAATTCTGGGGAATCTTTTCCTTATTTCCTTTAGATAGTCCGGGTCAAAAGATTTCGCCATAACTTCAGATGTCCGGAGGATATTAAATTAGTTGTGCCTGTGGACATGATTCCACTGCTCCTCCCCCACTTTCCCGGGTGCATTCACCTGCTTGAATGGGAGCTGTTCATCCACTTGCTTCGCCCGTCCCTCATCATACGCGGGCACAGCCCCCTTCCCGCTATATCTTCTGCATCAGTTGCCCTTGAGGAACTCGTAGAGCAGCCTCACTCCGTATCCAGTTGCCCCCGGAGGAAGATAGGATTGATGAGTTGTGTTCTTGTGGGTCCACGCCGTTCCAGCAATGTCAATATGCACCCATGGGGTATTCCCAACGAACCTGCTCAGGAAGGCAGCAGCTGTCTCAGCTCCCCCCTCCCTTCCACCAGTATTCTTTATGTCAGCTACCTTGCTCTTTATCTGTTCCTGGAAATCGCCGTCGAGAGGCAGTTCCCAAACCCTCTCCCACGACCTCTTTGAAGATTCCACTATGCGCTCCTTTAGCTTCGCATCATTCCCCATGAGGCCTGCGTAGTTGTTTCCAAGTGCTACAACGCATGCGCCCGTAAGTGTTGCCAGGTCAATTACTTCCGCTGGCTTGAAGTTCTTGACACCGTAGCTGAGCGCGTCCGCAAGTACCAGCCTCCCCTCCGCGTCAGTGGAAAGCACCTCTGACGTCACACCGTTGTAGTGTGTGAGTATGTCCCCAGGCTTGTACGCGTTTCCGCCCGGCAGGTTCTCGGTAAGGGGCATTATGCCTATGACGTGCCTGTTCATCTTGATTTCCGAGATGAGTTTCATCGTGCCGAGGACAGCGGATGCTCCGCATTTGTCGAACTTCATCTCGTCCATTCCCTCTGATGGCTTGATTGATATGCCACCGCTGTCGAACGTTATGCCCTTCCCGACTATCAGCGTGGGCTTCCTGTCCCTGGGTCCATATTCCACGATAATGAGTTTCGCCGCCTCCTTTGCTGCACGCGACACCCCCTCCAGTCCGCCCATTCCTAGCCTGATGAAATCTTCCCTGTCGAAGACCTTAACAGTCAGGCCTGGTATCTTTTTCGCTTCCTTCTCGAAGTATGTTGGAGTACCCACAGATGGTGGAAGGTTCGCTATATCCCTCGTATAGTTTATTGCGTCTGCAACAACCTTTGCCTCAAGAATCACTGAAGGTGGTGATTTTGTGGAAACAAGGAATTTTTGAACATTGATCTTGCTCTTCTCTCCTCGGTATCTGTCGAAATCATATGCTGCCAGAGAAATTGCGAACACTGCTTCCCTTGTTTCGTCGTCCTGCGAGTTTCCGGGCAGAATCACCTGAACGACGCCCTTGGGGAGTGACTTTACGGAAGAGAAAGAAGAGGAATAGGCCCTCCTTATGGTTTCATTGTCGCATTCCTTCTTCCTGCCAAGACCTATCAGGACAACCTTCCTTCCAAGAGAGGGGTCGAACATCTCGAAAGATTCACCCTTCTTGCCTGTGAATCCAGATTTCCTCGCATTCTCCACGATTTTGGTTTTCGAGTTGAATTTCTCGGTCTCCTTAGGCATTCCATCCTCAAAAACCGGCAGAATTACGGCGTTCACCTTATCACGATAATCATCAGAATACTTCAGAAACTCCATGAAGGTTCAGGGAACGATCTGAAATAAAATTTGCGGAAAGTGGATGCAATCTTTCATAGAATTGCTGTCGGGGTAGGCGGGGCAAGGTCAGGCTGTGAAGGACGACCAACTTCATACCCAGATTTCACGCATGATTAGGAGATGGATCTCTCTGACGTTTGTATGACATTAATCAGACAAATATTTATACAGGGACGGTATGTAATTAATTATCATGGGAAACTTCCTGTCCGACGGTCTCAGGGAAAAGGAGATAATGGAGAGGATGAATATTGGGAGTGCAAGAGGAGTAATCTCGCTCGTTACTCTTTTTGACCTCGTCGTAATCGTCCCATCTATAGCACTTTTCCTCGCATTCAACATTGGAGTTATGAATCATTACGGAATACCTTTCCTTCTCTTTCTTCTCACTTTCATCATCTACCTCCCCCTCGTCATAGTGTCAGCAGGTATGTTCCTCTCGAGGAAGAGCGGTCACTATAACATGGGTGTAAGGGGGGAGTCTGTCACAACACTCCTTTTCTTCCTGCTACTCTTTTCCCTTTTCGGTATATACATGCCGTCGATCGAAAGGCTTTCTGCGATAATACCCGCATTCCAGTCGCTGAACATTGTCGGAGGGGCGATAGTCATCTTCAATCTAGTTTTCCTCCTGAAGAATGCTGCAAAGATATTCAAGGAGTGATCTCGCTCCATCTGGGTCATCAACTGCGAGGGGAATAGTTCTGCCCGTCTGGGCAAAGGCGCCCCATGACAACCTCATCTTTCCGCTACTTTCTCCTTCTGGAATAAAAAGTATTATAACGCAGTTAAGATTGTTAGAACCTTGATAACAACAGACGAGTTGCTATTGATACTCGCTGCAATAATGCTGCTCGGATTCGTTGGGGAGATCGGCTTCAGGAAGAAGAGGATACCTGACATGCTCCTCCTCCTGCTCATCGGCATATTCATCCACTACTCAGGCATAATACCGGATGCCTTCGTTTCAATCCTGAGGGAGCTGCTGAGCTTCGTCGGCATAATAGCGCTCACGCTCATAGTTTTCGGGGGCGTCCTGAAACTTGACCTAGAGAGGTTCGGAGGGTCCGTAACTAAGGGAATAGCCATCGCTTCCGCTGACATAATTTTCGTAATGGGCATACTGACACCCTTCCTCTATTTCGTTTTCAAGATACATCTGCTCGTCGCACTTCTCCTGTCGGCAATACTGAGTGAAACTGCAGTTTCGTTCGTCATTCCGCTGCTGTCGAGGATAGGGGCGAGGGAAGAACTGAAGCATGCAGTGGAGGTGGAAACAATATTCAATTCAGTACTGAACATAATAGTGGTTCTCTTCATTCTCAACATCATGACGCAGCAGTCCAGCATTATAGGCATGACTGGTTTCCTCTTCGCCAGCATATCTGAGGCGATAGTCCTGGGAGGTGTTGTGGGTGTCGTCTGGCTGATAGTCCTTAAGCACGCACTAACGTCACATTACTACGTCGCAACTATCGCGATGCTTCTTGTACTGTGGGGCGTTTCAGATTACCTGAATGCATCTGCAATACTCTCAGTATTCATATTCTCAATAATAATAGCGAACTCTTCATTCATCTCCAGGATAATCAGAGTTTCCGAGGCGATAAACACTCAGCAGCTCGACACTTTCAACAGTGAGATAACGTTCATAGTTCTCACTTTCTTCTACGTCTACATAGGTATTCTTGTCAACGTACTAGATTTCAGGGCGCTCCTGACCGCCTTTATTGTCGTTGTAATATTAGTTGCAATAAGGTTCCTTGAAATATTTTCTTTGAACGGAATGACGAAGTGGTTCGGCAGGGATGCAACCATGGTATCTTCTTTCGTGCAGAGAGGACCGACTGTCATAGTTCTTCTTGGAATACTCCTTTCGCTGAATCCGTCGATATTCAAACTCTATGGAAACACAATATTCTATACCGTAATTCTCACCATACTTGCAGGTTCCATCCTGTTCTCCATCTCATCCAGAAAGTACATCAGCGCGGCTTCCCCCATTTCCCAGCCGATAGCTGAAATGCCAAAAGACGAAGTTCAGATCAAGTAGTTCCAGTGCGCCAACACATCTCCCTCCGGCAGGCCACTAGAGGCCTCCTTCATTCCATCCATCCCCTGAATGATCTGTGCTCCTTCCTATAATCCACCACTGCCGGCAGGAGGATGATGACACTTTTTCCCTGAAGATTGGAGCTTTCCTGCTCCTAATTCTGTGAACACCTTAAGAAATATTTCAGCGCTCATCTACTGAGAATTTCTTTAGCTCAATGCCTTTACAGCATCGCGGAGCAACAGAACTCATTCATTTCTGCTTCCAGCTGAAGAGATATACAGCCGCTCCAAAGAGTACAACAGAACCGATCATCAGCCACAAAATCTGAAGGGCTACTGATGATATGTTTCCGTAATCCATGACTGAAATGAGAGAATTTATGAAGTAGGTCAAGGGTAGGAATTTGGAGATTGTGACCACGTAGTGCGGTGCGAACGAGAGGGGGAAGAATACGCCTGATAGAAACATCATCGGGAACATGACAAGATTCCCAACAACAGAAACGGTCTCCTCGTTGTCGGATACAAGGCCAGCAAGGATGCCAACACTCGTGAAGAATATCAGCCCACCGAATATTATGAGGCCGGAGAAAAGTATGGTCGCAGCAGTCAGGACAAGGCTTGCACCGAACACATAAATTCCAAGTGAAACGAGGATGACATCTGAAATTACAAGCATGATGAATGAGAATATCATGTTTGCAATTATCCATTCAGACTTAGTCAAGCCGCTGAAGGAAAGCTGCCTGAAGACCCTCTCCCTCCTGTAGTTTGGAACTGTATAGACCATGTTGAACATCGTGCTCAGAACGGTGAATCCTATCAGTCCGGGGACGTAGTAGTCTATTGTCTTTCCAGAATTACCTATTGCCAGCTGGGAAGAAAGGACAAGTTTCTGGGTCGTGTTCCCTTCCCTGAAATTTATCTGCGTGAGAATTCCGTTCAGCGTCTGGTAATCGGCGCTTGCAACTGTCGGATTGGTGTGCCCCTCGAGTATGACGAAACCGTGCCCTCCAGAATAGAGGTTCGCAGTAAAGTTTGAAGGTATCAGGAGTGCCGCCTGGACTGAGTTGCTGTTTATGTACTGTGAGAGGTTCACATCCTGCTTGATGAGTTGAACCTTGAAAAGACCTGAATCGTTGATTGCAGTTACAACACCCCAAGATGCAGCTGAAGGACTTTCGTTCTGGATGACAAGAGCGGATGGGGAGTACGATGACCCGGAAAAAATTGCACCAAAGAGGAGTATGAGGATTATAGGAAAGGCGATCTGGAAGAAAACTGCGGACCTTGACCTGAAGTATGACTTTGCGTGAAGGATAAAATACGCCTTTATTCTACTCGGCCTCATCTTCCTCGATCTCCCCTACCATTCTTATGAAGACGTCCTCTAAACTCTCCCTCTTCAGTGTGAAATCATCGAACTTTGCCTTCCTTTCGTAGAGGTAGTTGATGATCTCAGTCGCATCCTTGATGTTCTTCAGGCTGACCTTTATGTAGGCCCCGTCCCTCTGAACCTGGAATCCTCCTGCCCTGACAATACTTTCAACCTCACCGTCCCCCCTGATGACAAGTTTGTCGTTCTCGTGATGCCTCTCTACTATCTCCATCGGCGCACCAGAATCTATTATCTTTCCCTTGTTCATGATTGCCACCCTGTCGGCGAGAAGCTCCGCCTCTTCAAGGTAGTGGGTTGTGAGTAGAATGCTTTTCCCCCTTTCCTTCAGCGTCTTGATGACTGTCCATATGTTCCTTCTCGCCCTTGGATCGAGCCCTGATGTTGGCTCATCAAGGAAAAGTATTTCCGGGTCGTTCACGAGAGAAAGTGCAAGGCCGAGTTTCTGTTTCTGGCCACCGGAGAGTTTCTGGAATGGCGTTGATGATTTGTCCGCCAGGTCAACAATATCCAGTATCTCCCTTATATCAGTGGACGCACCTAGGGTGTCCCTGTAATATTCAAGCGCCTCCTTCGGAGTGCTGTTGTAGATGAATGAGAAGTCCTGGGGGAGAATACCGACTTTGAATATCAGCGACCTGCTCCTCTCCGGGTCCTCACCAAGGACGCTTATTTCCCCAGAAGTCCTGTTCCTGACACCCTCCAGTATCTCAACTGTTGTTGTCTTCCCCGCGCCGTTCGGGCCGAGGAGACTGAAAACCTCCCCCCTGTTAATTGAGAAGGAGATGCCATCGACCGCCCTGAGATCTGAATAACTCTTCACTAGATTGGATACGCTTATTACTGTGTCGCCCATTTGCCACGTCAGTCAAGCTGGATATAAAAGAATTGGGAATTGAGCAAGCTGATTTTTCAGCTTTCCAAGAAGAATGCAGTCCCTACTTCCCGATTGCAAGTCCTTCCCAGAATGCCCTCTCGTAATCGAGCATTCCAGTCGCACCCTTTGTGAATTTCGTCCTGGCGACCGGATCGTCTATGTGCTCGCCGAGCACGTTTGCCATCTCCTCCTCATGATGCTCCTCCAGCTCCCTGTGGAAAGTGAAATATTCTATGTCCATGTCTTTGAGTACAGGAAACTTCTGCTTCGCCCTGTCAAGTCCGGGGAGAAGTTTGTCCCACATGGGTATCGCCATATTTTCCAGGCCGTATTCTGCTCCGAGCGCCGTGAAGTGGTCGCTGGAGAAATATTCCCTCATCTTGTCCAGCCATTTCTTGGTGGTTGGCAGCTGTTTCCTGAATATCAGTTCCTCAGGGTTTATGCCTATGCTTCTGAGATACTTCCTGTACAGAAGTTCATGCCTCTTCAGTGGATCTGCGTCACCGAGTTCAGATACCAGAATCCTCGTCAGCGACTCCGCATCCCTTTCATTCGGCGTGTTTACGAGAAGAATTGAGAGTATCGCAACCCATTCCCTCGTGAAGTGGTAGAATTCGATTGAGAAATTCACGAATTCCTCATAGCTTATCTCCCCCCTTGAAAATCTGTTTATGAATTCGTTGTCCGTTGCCGGGTGCTTTTTCACCATGGAATAGATTTCCTGGTAGAATGAGTTTTCAACACTTTTCAGTGCCATAAAGAAGTTATGGTAAGTCTAAATTTAAACTTTTTCGAAATACGCTTCAATAGGCACACAAAAGGAAGCGTTCACAGCCTCAGCCCACCATCGACGGCAATGGACTGGCCGTTTATACCGTACGAAAGGTCGCTTATCAGGAAGAGTGCTGCGTATGCTATTTCTAGTGTGCTCACGTCCTTCTTCCCCTCGAGCTTCTTGAACCTGAAAGGCGCCAGTTCCTCAACGTCAACGGATGAGTCAACGCTTCCTGGCATTATAGCATTCACCCTGATGTTTTTCGACCGCAGCATGGATGCCATCTTTCTTGTCAGTTCCTCGACTGATCGCTTGGATACCGCATATTCAAGGGAGCTCAGGTGGAATAACCCCGGGGATGCTCCAACGTTCACAATACTCCCCCCATCCTTCATCAGAGGGTGAAAGACCTGAACTGTGTTTATGGAAGAGACTACGTTCCTGTTGAAGAATTCCATTGCCTTCTCACCACTGAATTCCTCCCCCGCGGGAGAGAAGAGGCCGTGGTTGTTGTAGAGGAAATTTAGCTTCCCAAAATCCTTCTCCACCTCCTCCCTTATCTCTCTCAGCGAGGGGAGATCAGAAGAATCGCCCCTCATTACCTTCAGGTTATCATGCCTTATGTCCGGCTTGTTTCCTGTCCTGGAAAATGCAATCACCCTTGCCCCCTCTTCGAGAAGTAGTTTTACCACAGCCTTCCCCTGCCCCATTCCTGCACCTGAAACAATTCCGACCTTCCCCTCTAGAGATTTTTTGAAGTAATCCATGGGTATGCATGAAAAGTGTTCTTAAAGCATTTCGCAAATGGTGGTAATGCAGTTGAAAGAGGCATAGCTGCGCATTTCCGCGTTTCCCAAATCCAGCTTCTCAGTCCCTTTCCCTATTTCAGTCCGTCACAGCTGCCTGCAGGAATGACATCACTCCCCGAAGACGACTCTCCTGTATATTGCGAGCGATATACCGGAGAATATCAGAACAGTTCCGAGAACCATCCCCATGATCATCGACTGGCCGATGGGGTTGAGCCTTATGGAGAGTGCCACAAGTATCCAGGATATCAGCGTCAGTAGACCGATTGCCACGTATGCGCCTCCGGGCATCTTGTTCAGTTTCCTGTCAGGCAGCTGCGTGGACGTCCTCGCAGTACCTATCGCCATGAAACCGACAGAAAACATGGAAAGGAGGAGTTTTCCCAGTGCCAATGCGCCCTCATGACCTATGAAAAGGGTGAAAGTGTAACCAGCGATTATCATGGTAAGTATGAGCCCGGACACGAAGATGAAGAAGGATGTGGTTGTGGATTTCAGCCCGACCTTCAGTTTCCCCTTCTTCCACATTCTCGATATTCCGAATATTGTAGCGAAAGTTATCACCGCAGGTGGAAGGAGGACGAGTGCGACTTCGCTCGAAGGTATTATTATCCCAGGTGTGAAGGCGCCCCATAAGCTCAGGACAATCAGGTAGACTATGCTTATTATTCCTATGGACGTGGTAATCGGCCTGTCAAGGGGATGAAGTGAACTTCCCCTGTCAAGGAATGGAATCAGCAGGAAGTAGATGAGCGGTATGAGTGTGAAAACGACCATCGCTTCAAGCGGTCCCATGTAACCTGTGAATGCGGAAAAATCCACAGCCTTATATGCAAAGAGAAGGAACCAGGGGGGATATGCAGGGATCAGCGCTGCTGCAGCGCTTGTAGGCGCGGGACCGGGGAAAGGTGAAATGAGTATGGGAACGGATGGAAACAGACCAATGAAGCTCGGTATCAGTATTATGAAACCTATGCCGAACAGCCCGAGTTCCACTATGTACAGGAGGTTGGAAGGGTACCATGGCTTCATGTCTGCTGTTTCAGGCGTGAATGCGGGTGCCCTGTACTTGCTGACCTTGGATGATGGGAGCATGGTGTTCGCCTCAGCAAGGTAGAAATGGTAACCGAAGAGAACTGCAATCAGTCCGGCAAGGATTATGTGGTACCCGAGGAATTTCGAGAAGAGGCTCACAGTTGTCCCGTTCCCGAATCCAACAGCTACTAGCCATCTCCCTATAACTGGAATGAGGCTCGCAATTCCCCTTCCAACGTCCTGCGCATCGTAGGAAAGGACGTCACCTGTCAGGGAGTAGCCAAAATATCCAACTCCTATGGTAAGAGCGAGTAGAACAACTCCAATTATCCACTGAAGCTCCCTCGGCTTCTTGTAGGCACCAACGAAATAGTTCCTGAACATGTGGACGTAGACGAGGATTATCATGGCGTAGGCACCGTACAGATGCGTCGCAAGTATGAGTTCTCCGAATGGGATGGAGCCGATTATGTACTGCGTTGCACCGTACGGGTCAGCGGGGTTGTAATAGAGCAGGAGGATGATCCCCGTCAGGACCTCATAGGTGAATGCGACCATGATCAGCGCACCAGTCCAGTACCACTTCCCTCCCCACTGCCTCATGTAGTCAGGTGTCTTCCTCATGGGGATCTTGTCGATTTTCGTTCTATCCATCAGCCATTTCCCAGGAGACTCGCTCCTTTCTCTCAATCCCTTCATTTTTTCTCTAATAGATGATGTCATTCGTTTACCTCACGTAGTGAACGGGTTTCCCAGATTCGTCAGTTCAGTAGTTGAACCCGGGATTGGGGACTCCCCCACCAGATCAGATGATCTTCCGTATATCGTCGGGCCGGTCATGTTTGAGACGTAAAGTTCGTCTGTTGTCGCGTCCCATACCAGTTTTACCATTGGGAGCGGGTGCGTCGTCGGTCCCGTTATTACAGAGGCACCCTTGGTTGGATCGTACGTGCTTCCATGGCACAGGCAGTGGAGCACTCCGGTGTAGGACTGCCCCTTCAGCGTTATGGATTCAATTCCTGCAGGATAGTACCTGAGCTCTGGAAAGATGCACCCCAGGTGCTGGCATATCGCGCTGTAGGCAACTATCGATCCGTATTTTCCAACACCGCCATAGGATTGGTACGAAGTACCTGTGGCGGGGATTGTTACCTGTGTCGGGCTGATCTGAACGGGCGTCCCGTTCTGATCGCCGACGTTGAGAAGGAAGTTTGGCGTGCCCTGGAGCGGATAGTTGAACTGCAGAGCTGCCGGATTGTTCAACGCAAGATCAGAGGCGAGGACTGGGTTTCCGGCTGAATCCACTATCTGCAGGGTCGGGAAACTTGAAATGCCGAGTGCCGGAGGCGCAAGAGCCTTAACAACAACACCGAGAGAGAGTCCAGCGCTCGCAACGATAGAAGCAGTGACCAGAAGTTTCAAAAAATTCCGTCTGTTGTCATCAATCCCTCCACTCATTGACAATAAAATTAAGGATAGTATTTTAACCTTTTTAGTAAACTTATTAATTTTAGGCACAGTTTACCTTCAAATGGCTTTGAAGAGGGAATGGATTATCTGTGCAACATTCGCAACTTTCTTCATCACCGGTTATCTTTTCATCCTGCTCAACAGCCTGCCGCTCTACTACCTCAGCATCGCAGCCGGCTTAGTTTCCATTCCTTCTACATTACTTCTCTACAGGGGGGAAATTGCGGTCGACTTCAGGTCGTCGGTACTGCAGCTCTCAATACTCATCTCCTCATTCATCATCCTGCTTTTCTTCTTCCTCCTCACTGACGCGAGGTGGGGGATCCTGATTCCGATCATATTCATTGCACCAGTGCTTATAGAGGAATTCAACTTCCGTTACCTCGTCCAACGAATCCTTTTCAGGGGCGCCTCCCCCTACGTTGCAGTCTTTCTCCAGTCACTGCTCTACGTCCTCTACTACTCGAAATACGTAGTGGCAGGTGGGGGGATTGGATACCCCTTCCCATACAATCTGCTCATGATGACATCGATCCTGGGCATGGGTCTCATCTACGGCCTTCTCTCAAAAGTTACTAAAAATTTCATCATTCCGACTACCTTGCACCTTGTCATCTGGTCCCTGTTCCCGCTGTTCGCACTTTACCCCTGGATTGCATCAACCCTCTTCCCCACGTGAATGATGGAAAGGTTATATGCAAAAGATAAATTGTGGACCAAGTGATTGTTGAAGGAATAGTAGCAGCGCTGACTGTATTCGCAATGGTATCCGTTATAGTGTATGTGGAATTCGCATTTTCTAAAAAGACGATAACGAAGAAATCGAAATACGTTCTGTATTACGTCCTGCTGATGATGGCATCCATGTTCATAGGGCTGAGCTGGTACATCGTAGAACCGAAGGGCTTCCTGAACTCTGTGGTCGCCATAAACATCATAATGGTCCCCATGATTTCCATCCTTGTCCTGCTTTTCTATTTCTATTCAATGGAATGGAAGCCCGGCCGGAACGTTGAAAGGCTCCTCCTCCCCTCCATTTTCGTCCTGAACGAATTCCTGATGTCGCTGTTCGTTCTGATAATCCTTGGCTTCAGGTTCACTCCGAATATCCTGAACAACATCCCCCTTACAGTGAACTCCCTGTACTTTGTCATTCCGATGGAGGTGGAGATGGTCTTTTCCATATTCCTCTTCAGGATAAAGGGGATGGTCAGCTATCTCCTCATCGCACTTGCTGCAATGGACTTGATTTCCCCCGCCCTGTTTTCCCATTTCCGCCTCTTCCTCCTGGTCGTGAACGCGCTCATAATGGTTGCAGGGATGATAATAATCCTAGAGGAAATCTCCTCGTCCAAGACAAAGATAGCAGAGGAGAAGAGGAGGATAATAGACGTTTCAATGGTTATCTATCTACTGAATTCAATAGGCTTCTTCGTCTTCTATTCCTCCCCTTCTGGATCTACATCCTACTGGCTCCCCTATTCCATTTCCATCCTCACCGGGATGTTCCTCTATTTTTTCTTCGTATTTTCAGGAAGAGGGCACGGGACTGTGGAGAGCTGGGCGACCAGGAAGAAGTGGCTCTTCTTCATACTTTCCAGCAGCTTTGTTGTCGAACTGATAATGAGCATACCCCTCGACATCTCTACAGGGATATTCACCGTCGGAGCATCGGGTATCACCTCCATATCCTACCTTGTTGTCAATAACGTGCAGCCTGCCTTCTCCGGCAGTTTTTACCTGTCCATCCTCCCGTTCATAGGGGCTACGGCGAACTCCCCCATGTTCCTCCTTCTGATGGGACTTGAGATGGGATCGCTTGTCGTTTTCAGGATCAAGAAGATAAAATGGTTCGAGAAGAGGGTGAATCTTTCCTTCGCTCTCCTCGCATTCTTCACATACACGCTCTTCGGCCCGAATTACGTCGGAAACTGGGAAAGGCTTCCCCTGTGGGCGAATGTTGGTGCCCTCGGTCCCGTGAAGGGGTACCTGATCGTCCCCATGCTTCTCTCTTACGTGCTGTACGCTGCGCTGGTTCTTCTATTCGGCAGGAGGGCTTACTGCGGCACTCTGTGTCCATCTGCGGTCATGTACGGCGGCACGCTCGGACAGGAGATGATCTCCCTAAACTACAGTTCCAGGACAAGCAGGAAGAACATAGGAAGCAGGTATTCCCCTTTAATAAAGAAGGTTGCTGCAGGAAGCTGGATATTCATGCTGATCTCAGCAGGTCTGAGCTTCGCAATCTCCCTCCATCTGATCGAACTTCCATTCGATCCTGCGATCCTCTATTCCTTCCTCATCTGGAACGTACTCTGGTATTTCTTCTTCATCTCCATCCCATTCGTAGGGATGAGCCCCTGCAGGAGATACGGGTGGTGCACAACAGGGACGTTCGTTGGTTTTTTCAGCAAACTTGGCCTATTCAAGATTAAGGCAGTCGATCCCGATGTTTGCTACAAATGTCCCACGAAGGACTGCGTCACCGCATGCGAGGTAGGACTCGGCGATCTCCCGGCACAGTTCATAAAGAAGGGGTACTTTAAGAGCTCGAAGTGCGTAGGGTCCGGGTCGTGCATATCTGCCTGCCCGTACGACAACATCCACTTCTACGATATCAGGAACGTCATCAGGGAAAGACTAGCTCCCAAAGGCCCTGACACTGAGAAGGTAAACGTTAGATAGCCACATTGCAGGAACGCTCACTACCAGAATGAAGACGGAAAAATCAATGACGGCGATCTCCGAATATCCGGAGAAGATCGGAAAGGAGTAAAGAGATAGATAGAGCAGCAGGGCAGCTATCATCGTTTCCATCGAAAATACGAATTCGAATAAGCTTATCCTAGATATTCTCTCCCTGTTCCTGAACGAGAGGGAAACTATGAGTCCAGATACCATGCCTGAAAGTGTGTAAATCTCGAAAAAGAGCGGGGATGAAAGCGCCTCTGCTATCAGGAAGGGAAGGAAGAGAACTGTCTGAATTGCGAAGGCTATGAAGACTGAATACAGGGGTACCGTCCTCTTGAAGGGAAAAATTAGCCCGAGGAGGAAGCCTGAGAGTAGTGAAAGGAAAGAATTGAATCCGAATGCTGCAAGATCGTATATCATTCCGCTGTAGACTATTGCAAATTCCGTGGTGAGGATAGGGATGAGGACGGCGAGTATAACAATTCCATTGATCTCCGGAAATCTTATCCTTCTAGGGTGCCGAAGGTAGAAGTTCGTGAGGAGGAGCAGTCCGGCAGAGAGGAAGATGAAGTAGGGGAGAGCAGAGAGGACTGAGGAGGTGACAGTTGCAGAGATGATGCCGATGGTGTTCTCACACTGGCATGCAATTGCCGTCACGGCGATCGCGGCGAGGGAAGATGCACCGTTAGACCTATATCTTCCTATGATGAGGAATGTGTTGTCTGCAGTCAGGTATGCGATCAGTGGGAAGAGTATGGCGGTAATTGGGGAAACTGTCAGGCTGAAATCACCGAGTGAAAAGACCAATCCGAAGGAATAGGTAAATGGAACGCCAGCAGGTGCAGCGTTGTCGTAAATGGAAAATACGTAACCTGTGGATGAACTGATTGTATTGATGGGGAGAAACCGAAGGCTAGTTGACAGCAAAAGCAGAACCGCAAGAACAGTGAAGGATACTGCGCCTACGGAGAAATCACTCCTCCCCTTCGTCATGAAAAAAAAGCGAAGAGCTATCAGTGACGATGCTGCGAAGAATAGTGTGAACCTGAACTCGTTGCTTATCAAGAAGACAAATGAGAGTGAGATGGACAGCAGAGCCAGAAAAATGTAAAGCCTTGCAATTCTGTTCCTGAGAAATGCAACAATGGAAAAGAGGGCAAATATGCCCGCATCCATAAATATGAATTCGACCGTAACATTCCCACCCACAACCATACCCCCGAACATGAAGGGGAGGTTCAGCAGAACAAGGATAACGGGAAGGGGAAGAATAAGGAATATTTTCTTCTGCATCATAATCACAAGAACCTGATCAGGGCCCCAACGATCAGGAGTATCAGGAAGGCGGAGAGATAATAATTGCTGGCAAGGAAAGCACGGAGCGACAGGGAAGGAAGTTGCATTCCCCTCCTGAACTTGAGGAGAAGTACCCTTGACATCAGGTAGGCTGAGACAGGTATAATCAGAATGTCGTAGAGGATCGGGAAGCCCATGTTCACAGCAACCGGCAAGAGGGAGAAGGCAATGAGGATCGTAGTGTTCACGATTATTGCATTTATTGCAAATTTTTCATCCGCAACAGCAGGCAGCATAGGTATGTTTGCCATGCTGTAGTCATCCTTGTACTTCATCGCCAATGTCCAAAAGTGCGTGGGCGTCCACAGGAAGACTATGATCGCGACGAAGATTGAAACTGCGGAATAGGGGGTGTTTACTGCCGACCAACCGGCCAGTGCGGGGAAGGAACCAGCTATCCCTCCGATGACGATGTTCCAGGAAGTTCTCCTCTTCAGCACGAGGGTGTAGAGGAAGGAATAGCTCACGAATCCGGATAAAATCCAGAGAGTCGTCGCAGCGTTCAGGAATACAAGGGAAACTGCAAGTGAAACTGCCAGGAGGGATGGAATGGAGATGAGGTACCCTATCCTGTTTCCCACAGATGAACGCCACCTTGTCCTCCCCATCCTCGGGTCAACGTCCCTGTCTATGTAGTTGTTCGCCAGAGAAGATGAGAATGAGGCTAGCGTCCCCGAGAAGAGCAGGGGAACGATCTTCCACGCCAGTGAATAGTCCCTCAATCCGAGGATGAACGTTGTCGCGGCTACCAGGTCGAGGAGTACTGCAATTCCGGGCTTGGTCAGGCTGAATGCCCTACCTAAATTCTTCATTTACATCCCTGATAAAGAAAGGGGTTAACGCAGGCTGGGGCTGGTAATTTGCGCAGGTGCAGGTAAATGGAGCAGAGGGGGCTACGGACGCATTCGTGGTATTGCTCGTCGTGGCATTTATGACAAGGAGGCCGACCATAGTCTCAGGGTGGACCTCGCACCAGTAAGTAAATGTTCCAGGGTTTGAAAATGACCAGTTCACCCACGTTACAGTTCCAGTGACGGGTGGAATGTTCACGCTCAGTATCGCATTGGATGCACTTTCGTTGGGGCCAGGGTTAATGGTAAATGTGTGCGGAAGATTGTCCTGCTCTATCACCTTGAATTCAAGGAGGACATGCGTCTTTTCGTACAGAGTTGGATTAGGGTGTGAGGAGTTGTAGTCCCATCCTAGCGCGTTCGCATAAAGGACTATGAGCTGCGTGGAGTTGTAGCTTCCCTGTGTGCCCGCTGTTGACGGTCCGCCTGGCTGTTCCATGAACCATATGAAAGAACCTCCAGCCGCAAGAATGACCACTACGAATATTGCGATAGGAGTTGACTTTCTCATGCTGCCACCTCCTCCAGAATGTTATCTGTGCTTGCCTCAACTGGACCGTATGAGGAATAGAGGAAGTTGACAAGGAATACCAGGTATCCCAGCCCAAGAATAACGCCTCCAATTGCAGCGGCATCCTGGTACGTCTGGAAGATTCCAAAATAACCCGCAACCCTCCTCGGCATTCCCGCAAAACCGCCGACAAGCCAGAATCCTGACATGATCCACGTGCCTATGGAAGTCAGGTAGAAGTGTACCTTTGCCATAGGGATGTTGTACTTCCTTCCTCCGGTGAGTGTGGGGAAGAGCACGTAGATTGCTGCAAAGGCTATGCCAGTTGTAAGTCCAAGGAGGATGAAGTGGAAGTGTGCAGTGATCGCATATGTCCCGTGGACGAGTTCGTCCACTCCAACGTCCCCCACCATCACACCTGTCACGCCTCCTATGACGAAATCTATTATGCCGTTGATTATGAAGAGCATCGGGACGTTAATCCTCACCCTGCCGGTCCACATGGTTGCAATCCAGTTGAAGACTGACATAGCAGAGGGGATGGCAACTATGAACGAAGTGGTTGAGAAGATCAGGTCCCATGCAGTCCCCAGTCCGCTGTTGAAGAGGTGATGCCCCCAGACCATTCCGCTGAGTACCATCAGCAGGAGGAGGGAGAGCACACCCGCCCTGTAGCTGAATATCTTGTTGCCTGTGAATCTCGGGAGGAGCTCATATATGAGACCGAATGCGGGTATTATTGCAACGTAAACTATTGGATGCCCCCAGAACCAGAACATTATTGCATAACCGAGGGCAGTTCCATTTGCCCCCTGGAAGAAAATGGGGTTAATGAGATCGTAGATCAGGAAGCCGTCTGCGATCATCGATATTGGGGCAGAAGCGATGATGAGAAATGAAGTGGAAACAACTGACCAGGCGAAAAGAGGCAGTCTTGAAATAGGAATGGATTTATCCCTGTCAAGGAAGATCATCTTCAGGAATATGATGCAGGAAGTAACTGTTGCAAGCAGAATCAGCATCACTCCTATGAGCGCTGCGTATGAAAATGTTCCACCTCCTGCCGCAGTGAGCTGGTCCACGAGCGGGTAATAGAAGTACCAGGACGCCGTACTCTTTGAGAATATTAGGAAGAGGGAACCAATTAGGAACATCCAGAACATCACGGAACTGACCGCGCCCAGTGAATCCTTTTTCAGTCTTATTGACGACGGAAGAAGGTAGTAGGTTATTCCGAGTATGCTTCCGGTTGCCCATCCGTACAGCATGAGCGTGCCATGTGCGGTTAGGAGGATATTGTACTGCACCGGGGTCAGGAAGGTAGGATTTGGGAACCAGAGGGATATCCTCATTCCTATCCCTGCTAGTCCAGCAATGAAGAAGAGAGCAAGACTCAGCAGAAGATACCTTATTCCTATCGACTTGCTGTCATCCATGATGAATGCGGAGAAACTCAGTTCCCTTTTCATCCTGCTCAGCATGGTATTTGATTCGATCTTCGGGAGAGTTGAACCTGCATCGCCAAGGAGGTTCCTCCTGTAGTCGGCTGCAAAGTAGTAAAGGAGGAAACCCATTATCGCAATGATCGCTATGGTTGATCCGAAAAGTGCGAGCTCAAAAGAGAATCCCATCAGGTTACCACCACCGTACCCCTCATCTCATAGTGATACTGTCCGCAGTATTCGACGCATTCCATCAGGAATGTTCCTTCCTGCAAGGGCTTCAGTGTAACCTCATTCGGATGGCCGTATACTGCATAAGCCTGGACCCCAAACTGTGGTATGTAGAAATCATGAATTACATCCTTGCTCGTGATTATCAGGGTGTAGGTGGTTCCGACGTTCAGAAACAGTTCGTTAGTTGTGATTGTGCCGTTGGGGTACTGGAACTGCCATGCCCACTGATAACCAGTGACGTTTATCACCACACCCTGCGGATCTCCACCGGCGGGGTTGGCTATGCTGCTGGGATTTGAGCTGAGGTAGCTTGCATTTGAAACCGCAGCCCAGCCAAGGATCGCTATGACAGCGACTATCCATATCAACTCTACCTTTGCCTTATTGTCCAACTTCCTCACCCGTTTCCCTGAATTTCAAAGCGGGATAGATGACTAGGGCTATTGACGTGAAGGCTGCCGCAATCCCGACTGAGATGTATGCGGTGAGAAATGAGAGCTCACCGGCGGCAGGTTGACCAACGTAGAATCCCCTGAATAAAGGACCTATGATCAGATATGATGTGATGAAATAGACGGCGACGCCTTCAACAAATATCAAAATTGCTGCCCTCCCTTTCCTGTCGATATTCATCGAAGGTCGATAGAAGTTAGGTTTATTAAATCTTTCTTAGGGGGATAAAATCCTTCAAACAGAGCTCCATCGTCGCCACCGCCTGGGAGGGACAAAATTTCCCTTTCCGTCTATGCACATTATCCAGCGCGTCTACTGAATCAGATTTTTAGAACGATGATGGAAATGTTATCGCTTCCATCATTCTCGTTTGCCTCATCTGCAAGGATTTTTGCTGTTTCCTGTGCAGATTCTCCACGGATGGCCTGCTTCCGAAGTTCACTTTCGCTCAAAGCCCCCCATAAACCGTCGCAGCAGAGGAGGATGGTTTCTCCACCCCCAACTTCCATCGACGAAATATCAGCAAAGATAGTTCTCTCAATTCCCAGTGCCCTCGTAAGCTGATTCCGCCTTGGATCATTACGCCCCTCATCCTCGCTGATCTCTCCCGATAGAATGAGCTCCTGCACGTAGGAGTGATCCCTTGTCCTGAATTTGACCCTCCCCTCCGGGTCAATCACATATGTCCTGGAATCTCCCACATTTCCTATCAGCGCTCTTTTCCCGTAGAGGAAGAGTGCGGTGGCAGTCGTGCCCATAAAAGATAATTGGTGATTCTTGGAGTAGGAAAAGATCTCTGCATTTGTTCTTTCAAATGCATCTGTCATTCCTGTCCTAATCATGTTGCCGTCCACAGCTTCACTCACAAGGAGAGGTAATAAGTTATTTCTGAATGTAGTAACGGCGATCCTGCTTGCAACTTCCCCGAGTTCGCCTCCCCCCATTCCGTCAGCGAGCACTGCCACCGCTTTCTCGTCCTCCTTTCCCTCATATGCAAAGGCGCTGGAGAGAACAAGAAGCGAGTCTTCATCCTTTTCCCTCACTTTACCCCTGAGCGTAAGATAGCCTATGTCCATTCGGCATATACATTACAGACCTACAATAAAAAGGTATGTGCCTCCGGGGTGTTTGGAAGAAAAATTAAATAAAAAAGGATGAAAAATTAAAATGATCAAAGATTGACAGTTATGCTGGCAGGTGCACCATTCACAGTTACTGTATCCTGGTAGTTGAAGTAGAAATTCCCCTGAGCTACGACAACTACGAAATATGTTCCGTTGTATACTGGTACCGTTACGGTAGATGCCCCGGTGTTTTCAAAGAGATACTGGTATGGACTATCCTGCACAAGGTATACCTCAGCACTCATGCCAGGTGAAAGGTTGCTCAACGTTACAGTCACATTGAAGTATGTTGGAAAGACAGGGGAATAGTCATACCCGCTTGCAATTAATCCCGAATCATTGTACGCCTGTCCAGGGAATGCATCCCAGTAAGTATTTCCAGAAACATATCCCTGGTTTATCGCGCTTCCGCTGAGTGAATAGCCGTTGAACATTGTCACAGAGGAAGACGGCTCAGAGGTTACGTTCCAGGTGTTGTTGTAGAGCTCAGTAGCGCCGTTGTAAATGTTGTATGCAGGGGAATATGCTGTGATTAGAACGTTGAAATTGTTGTTGAAAATAGTGTTTCCTGAGGAATAAACTGCTAGCCCTATAGGATCCATTCCATAGGCGAGAGAAGCTGGTGGAGCCACTGCCATGCTCTCTTCAAAGTAGTTGCCCCAAATCAGATTCCCGCTCCCGCCGTATATCACAACAGACTCACCCATGCTCAGGAAATTGTTCTTCGCTATGAGGGTGGAAGTTGCATTCCACGCAATTATGTTGCCTACCGGGAAGCCGTTCTGTCCACTGAAGAACCAGCCCGTAAACTCGCTGTTCATTATGCTGACGTGGGATGTGCCGTAGAGTTCGGTGGGCAGAAAATTGAAAGTTGGAAGGCCGTAGAACGCCAGTTCAGCAAATGTGAAGGATGGGTAGTAAATCAGGAAGGGGGCGGCGTGAGATATCTGGACATAGGCATCAGTGTTCACAAGCATTATACCAGGGAACACCGGGAAGAGGTAGTCGTTCCATTCCCAGAAGAGGGGGCTGATCGGAGAATACTGGTTGTTCTCGATTATGTATGGATTCGTTGAAGTTCCAGATCCGCCTGAAGAGATGTATTGCAGCTGGGCATTGTCCATTGCGATCAGTGGGGTGTAAATTCCAGCTGAAACGTCCTTCTTAAGTGAAACAGTAAGAGAGCCAGAGGAGGAGAATGAAAAATTCTGCTGTGCATATTCACTCATCAGTATCTCCCCGGAATATGTCCCCGGTGGAAGTTTGTAGTCGAATGAACCGTTTATACTAAGTGGAGCCCATGCGGCATAAGAATCATTGAAGGTACCGTTGCTGATGAAAACAAATGAGTTGGATGGCGTGATAGATCCCTTCAGTTCCTGATATCCCGAACTCTGAGAGACATTCCACATTGGATAAAGTATGGATGGACCTGTGCCCAGGTGGACCGTGTTACCCGACCACCACTCAGCAATGCCTGAAGCGGTTTCACCTGTATCCGTTCCAAAATCGTACGCAGATGGGACGGAAAGGTATCTTGAGCCACGGGATGATGATGCTAGGTATGAGAGAGTCATCGTGCCGTTTATTGAAAATACATTAGTTGTGCTTCCACCTCCAGGACCCCCTATCATGAGTTCAGCATCGTACGGCAGGAAATTCGTAGGAGTGAGATTGAATCCGTTTATCTGGAAATATGCTGACGGTGTGACGAATGACGATGGCATTCCGAATGTGCTGTTGAATATCACCCTGTCGTATGAGCCTGAATATGTACCGTTGGATGTTATGAGCGAGTAGTTGAAGAACACAGCATTCCTGTTGTCAATGGTAGTTGAATTGAGGAATAGGTGGATTGTGAATGGGTAGGTGACAGATATTGCAGGCCCTACCGCATAATAGTAGGTCGTCCCTACAACATGCCCGTCGTAGTTGTAGAGGGAAGTGGCATTAAAGGCGAATGTAGGGCTTGAGAAATTCCATATGTTGTCCTCAAACTGAAGTGTATGGTTGTGCGCTGTATAGAGGACCACGTTCTGCGTCCAGAAGACAAAGTTTGTGTTACCGAACAGTGTGACATTTCTCATGATCGTGTTCAGTTGCATCGTGTATTGATCAGGGCCGTCGTTAGTCAGGTCTATTGTAGTAAGATTGTTGAGTGTTGCAGTTCCTTCAAAACTTGATGTGTTGAGAATGTACCCTGTCATCACTCCAGAATTGTTCTTGACGCCCCACGATCCAACTCCCATTGGGGCAGGGCTTATGCTGTAGAGCGGTGTCACCACACCGTTTGACCTCTCTGTTTTAGCATTGAAATTTGGCGGGAAGTAGTGTCTGTAAGATGTGGGTGGAACGCTGGTTGCATGGCTACTAAAGGATGAAGGATTTACCGAAGCTATAGATGGAGTGCCTATTGGAGTTTGACCGTGGGCGTTTCCCAGTACTGAAATACCTGGTACAAGCATCGTGAGGGAAATCACGAATACTATAATTATGAGCAGTTTGCTGGTCATAACAACTCATGAATAAAAAGGTATATAATTATTAACTTACCTACGCGTAAAAAGGATGTGCTGGCGCAAAGGGTAGCTCTCCCACAGACAAGTCACCCATCATTTGCTGTTAAACGCAACCACATAGAATATTGAAAATGCACCATCGATAAACGCATATGTAACCTAAAAAAAATGCAGTGTCTCAACACCTGAAGAAAGTAACTCACAACGAGGGCAAAGAGCGGAGAGAAACTGCCAGGCACAGTCCTATTAACGTTTAATTCCCTGGCATCTTCTTCTCCCAAGGGATCGGAAGTCCTTGACCTGACGACACATTGAACGGAAAGCGGGCAAGCGTTCAAAGATTGCTTATATAGTAGTTTAGGATGACCATAAGAAAATAAAAGCAGGGTTACGTACAGTATTCAGGTTTTTATTCAAGTGTGTATCAAAATGACAATTTTCGAAGAATTCGAATTGAAGAAAGAAATAGTGGAAGCGCTGACGAGGATCAATTTTATCAGGCCAACTGAGGTCCAGGAAAAGTCTATCCCCCTTGCACTCGCCGGCAGAGACATGGTTGTGAGATCAAAGTCTGGAACAGGTAAGACAGGGGCGTTCCTCATACCTACGATTCAGATGCTTGAGGCTAAGGATATATTGGGAGCAGTAGTTGTAGTTCCCACGAGGGAGCTGGCAATACAGGTTTTCGGACTTGTCCAAAAGCTAACTGTCAACTCAAGGATAAGAGGGGTCCTGGTTTACGGAGGGACATCGATCAACACTCAGATAGATATGCTGAGACATTCCCCTAACATAGTAGTCGGGACGCCTGGAAGGATTATAGACCTGATGAAACGTGGTGAGATGAATGTCAATCACACAAGAATACTAGTTCTCGACGAGGCAGATGTGATGCTTGACATGGGATTTATCGAGGACATAGAATACATAATGTCCGCAATGCCGAGGGGGAGGCAGATAATGCTCTTCTCGGCTACGATACCGGAACGAATAACAAAGCTTTCAGAGAGGTACATGAAGAAACCAAGTTTCCTGAACATCAGTAAGGATGATGAATTAACAGTCACGTCCATATTACACCAATATGCGATGTCAAAGCCTTCTTCAAAGCTCGAGGCACTGTTCACATACATCGGTGAGTTCAAGCCCAAGAAATCCATAATCTTCTCTGACACGAAGAGAAATGCAGATTACCTGCACAACGCTTTAGTCAGTCAGGGGTACAAAGCATCCGTGATGCACGGCGACCTGAAGCAATCCCAGAGGGAAAGGTCGCTAGATGAATTCAGACGCAATGGTCAGTTCCTAGTGGCAACGAACGTTGCTGCCAGAGGTCTCGATATTTCGGGTATCACAAACGTCATAAATTACGACACTCCTTCCGAACCGTTTGTCTACGTTCACAGGGTCGGCAGATCGGCAAGGATGGGTGCTGATGGGACGGCTTTCTCAATCATCGACCCCGATGAGATCACGCTGATTCAGGAATTAGAAAGATCGGTGAAGATCAGGATTAAGCGAATAGAGTTTGACAGCCAGATAAGCCAGAAAGTATCCATGGAGATGGCAGGATACAAACACATGAACCACGAATCACAGAGGAATCCCTCAAGAAGCAGGTTCGATCGAGGCAGATACGGGGGGAGAGGGAAGCACGGACAGTCAGGAAGACGCTCGGGTGGAAGTTACGGACGGAGACAGCGCTGAATATTCAGAGACGCTAAAAATCGCTTCGCTGCAGGATTCGGTAACTAGACAACACTCCTCTCCATCTAATCTAACACCAGCCAGGTGGCCCTTCACCGCGATGTATCATTCATCATAGAGGTTCTGATTCTCATCCTAGTCGTGATTGCAGTTTCATTTTCATTCGTCGCGATGAGGAATGCAGGGAGACCACTGAGGAAACCCTGAAGCTGCTTAGCTGGCCGATTTCTTCCTTTTTTCTGTTTTCTCTTTTCAATTCATTTTTCTGATTAGAAGTAAAGTTAAAGATAGCTTGATAGATTTAACTGATAAAGTATTGCGTTCTCGGCTATATCTGCAGTCGCCCACATCCTTAATATTCAGCATACAGGGCAGATTTGGGGAGTTTTGATAACCAAAACATAATATCGAATCGTGGAATCAGCAAGCCTATAAGTTCTGGAGTAGATTTACTTAATGACACAGGAAGCAGGGCTGGAAAGCAGGATAAATTCGCGAAAAAAGCTAGGGGTGTTCCTCAAGGTGTTCGAACCTGTATTCTTTGCAAGACCGTACCTGAAGGGTGGAACGCTTATCTTCATCGCAGTGATCGCTGCAGGAATAATATCCAATTTCGCTCTCCTCCTAGTTCCGGTATACATTGGAGAGGCGGTATCAGCTTTGGAAGTAGGATATTACGGGGACATAACCCGCTACAGCCTCCTCATAGTCAGTGCATACTCAATTTCAGCACTTTTCAACTTTATAGTCAATTACGGGTCACAGTACATATCCCAGACATTTGCATACAACCTCAGGAAGGATTTCGTTTCACACATCGTTAAGAAGAATTTCCTCTTCTTCGAAACTCAGACTTCTGGTGATCTGCTATCAAGGGGAACGATGGACATAGAGGCAACGAGGAACTTCACCCTCAACATGTTTTCCAGCCTGTTCCCCACAATCTTCATGATAGTAGAGGGTTTCGTGCTCCTCTTTCTCGTCTCTCCGTATTTTTCCCTTCTGTTCGCACTTGCAGTGCCTGTTCTAATCTATCTCGGGATGGTTTCATCCAGAAAACAGAGGCCTATCTGGAGAAGGATTCGCGCAACGTACGGCAGGCTGGGGGAAACTCTCCAGGAGAACATAGTCGGTCAGAGGGTGGTGAGGGGTCTGGGAGGCGAACAGAAGGAGATAGACAAGTACGGCAACCTGACCGAGGAATACTACGGTGAGAACTACGATGTAGGAAGGATCAGGGGGGTATACAACAACCTGATGCCTCTCACTGTAGCTGCAGTTTCTAGCGCAGTGATTGGGTTCGGCGGATATGTCGATTTAATCAACAGGACGAGCGTGGGAGGAATAGTAGCTGCGGTCACGATATTTGCAATGCTAACCAGCCCTGTCTCATTCCTCGGAAGGATGATAGTTTTCTCGGAGAATTCAAGGGCTGCCATAGGGAGAATAGAGGAGATAACTTCACCTGAGGAAGAGGAGTACGTCGAAGACGGGGGTGAGGCGCTGGGTCCTGGCGTGTTGTCCTTCGACCACGTTAGATTCAGCAGGGGAGTTAGTACCATTCTGAGGGAAATAACGTTCAAGGCATCTCCGGGGGAATTCATAGGAATAACAGGGAGAACGGGGGCAGGAAAGACTTCCCTTGTAAACCTCATAACTAGGTACTACGAGGCGAATTCCGGCACCATAACTCTTGGGGGTAGGAATATAAAGGATATTTCACTAAGCGCACTCCGGAGGAGCATTTCTATAGTTCCCCAGGAAATCACCCTCCTCTCAGGGACGATAAGGGAGAATATACTTTTCGGGATGGAGGCATCAGACGACAGAGTCAGGGAAGCTGCCAGAATTGCATCAATTTCTGATTTTGTTGAATCGCTCCCCTTGAAGTATGAAACTCCAGTGGGAGAACGGGGGATCACTCTTTCCGGCGGACAGAGGCAGAGAGTGGCGATAGCCAGGGCGGTCATAAGGAATCCAAAGATACTGATACTTGACGATGCGACTTCGAGCGTTGATCCCGACACAGAAATAACAATATTCAACAACCTGAAGGAGGCGCTGAAGGGGACAATAATCCTTATGATCAGTCTGAGGGCATCTGCCCTCTCTTTCGCAGATAAGGTGCTGATACTTGAAGAGGGGGAACTCAGGGAAGAAAGCGGAGGCGGGGAGGAGGATTATGTCGACAGGTTATGATGCCCTCGAGGACAGGTACCTGAAACCTCAAAGGGGAAGGGCAACGATGCTCAGGATGGCGAAGGACATATTCCACCAAAAGAAGGAATCTGCAATCTTTGTCATATCTGTAGTAATAACATCGGTATCAGGAGTCCTTTACCCACTTGCGCTAGGACTTGCGGTGAATGCGGTTCTCGAGAGAAATGCTTCCCTGCTTATACTTTATGCTGTCATATTCTTCACCCTCTACTTCGTCCAGTTCTTCAGCAACAGGTGGATGACGCTCAGTTCGACCAGGGTCGCACAGGGAGTCATAAAGAGGATGAGGGATACCTCATTCCAGAAATTGCAGAAGGTGCCACTGGATTTCTACAGCAAAGTCAGGGCTGGATACCTTATAAGCAGAATAGAAAATGATTCAGAATCGATATCAGACTTCCTTACTTACCAGCTTCCACAGGTTATTTCCGGCGTTTCTACGATAATCATCGCTGCCGGCATCATGTTTTACATTGACGCAAGGCTTGCACTTTTCAGCCTTGTTGTGATGCCTGTACTTGGCATATTCACTCTCCTTCTCCAGAGAAGGGTGAGAACAAACTATCTGAGGACCAGAAGAACAATAGCTGCTATAACAGGAAACCTTGCAGAGACTATAGCTGCAATCAGGACCTTCAAGGCTTTCAACGCGGAGGATCAGGCATACACGAGGTTCGAAAGGCTCAATAGGGACAATTTCAGCGCCAACATGGATGCATCGCGTCTGTCATCTTCATATGGCTCGGTCATCAGGGTGATCGAAGCTGTGGGTATAATCCTCGTAATTTACGAAGGCTCAGTTTCACTTCTAGATCACCTGATCAGTCTTGGAATCCTGGTGGCATTCATTGCCTACGTGCAGCAGTTCTTCAACCCGATAGTCCAGCTCTCCCAGCTTTACAACACGTACCAGAACTCGATGGTGGGTGCGTCAAGGATCTACGCCATAATAGACAGCGAGCCTGAGAGGGATGTTGGAAGCAAGGTTATGGATTCATTCAACTCCTCCATAGGGATGAATGATGTGACAGTCAGGTACGACGATTCAGTTGCGCTGGAAAAGGTAACCGTAGAGATCAGGAAGGGGGAGAGCGTAGCTGTTGTTGGACGCACAGGTGCCGGGAAATCCACGCTTACCAACGTAGTCCTAAAGCTCAAATACCCCGATGGTGGTTCTGTCACTGTTGACGCAGCGGACCTTATGGACATCGATACGAAATCCTACAGGAATCTCATCGTTCCGGTGCTACAGGAACCATTCCTTTTCAACGGTTCAATCTTCAACAACATCGAGTATTCCAAGAGCGGCATAACACGGGAAGAGATTCAGTCCCTCATCGAGAGGTACGGGATGGAGCACATATTCAGGTCACTGCCAGGAGGACTAGACTCGCCCGTGGGAGAGATGGGGAGGAATCTGTCAGAAGGGCAAAGGCAGGCCGTCTCAATCCTCAGGGCATTCGTCAGGAACCCGGAAATCATAATTCTGGATGAGGCAACCGCCCAGATAGATTCGAGATCCGAGAGAAACATCATCAATGCAATGAGGAAATTCAGGGAAAGGGGGACACTGATCCTGATATCACACAGGTTCTCCCTCATAACTCTTGCAGATAGAATAATCGTCCTAGAGAAGGGGAAGGTGGTTCAGCAGGGCACCCTGAGTGAGCTTTCGACCCAGAGCGGCGTCTTCAGGGATCTCTACAAGAGAAGCGTTGGCTAGGTAATCCAGGGGATGCTCACGTCCTACCCCCTACCAATCCCATCGACCTATCTCCCTTCTAACGACCAAAAAGAACATTCATAACAATTTAATCATTACAAGTTTGGAATGGAATCGGCAAACATTGTGATCATTGGAGGAGGGATAATAGGTATGTCCGTTGCGGCTAAGCTGTCAGAGAACAACGATGGCGTTTACGTTTTCGAAAGGAACAGCAGGCTCGGGCAGGAGGCTACCAGCCATAACAGCGGAGTCATACACTCCGGCATCCATTATCCGAATGGCTCGCTCAAGGCAGAACTCTGCGTTAAGGGAAACTCGATGCTTTACGATATCTGCGGGAAATACGGAATTCCGCACAAGAGGCTCGGGAAACTCACCGTGGCGATAGAGGAAGAGGAAATCGGCGAGCTGGAAAAACTGGAAAAGCAGGGGACGGAAAACGGAGTGGAAGGCCTCAGGTTGATGGACGGTGAAGAGGTTAAAAAAATGGAACCAGAAGTTAAGGCGGTGAGAGCGCTCCTCTCTCCTACCACAGGGATAATCGAACCTGACGAACTGCTGAATCACTTTTATGCAAGAACAAGGAACAACAACGGGACGATTGCTCTTGGAACTATGGTTTCCGGCATCAGGAAGACAGATTCAGGGTACGAAGTAAGAGGGTCGAGTGCAGGGGAAAAATTCGTCATTCACGCAAGAACTGTCATAAATTGCGGAGGTCTTAACTCAGACAGGATTGCAGAAATGGCCGGGATTGACATCGATGAACAAAAATATAGGATTCACTTCTGCAAGGGCGACTACTTCAGGGTCTCCGGGAAGGCACCTGTAAAGAGACTTGTCTATCCCGTTCCAAAGGGAGTGGGCCTGGGCATCCACCTGACACCGGATCTTGCGGGTTCGGTGAAACTGGGACCAAACGCATATTACGTGGATGATATAGATTACAGGGTGGAGTCCAGCGAAATCGAATTCAGAAAGGACGTCATGAGATACCTCCCCCGGATAAAGGAGATGGAAATCCATGAGGATTCATCCGGTGTGAGGGCGAAACTTCAGGGGCCTAACGATCCGTTCAGGGATTTCGTTATAAGGGATGAGGCGGAACTGGGCCTTCCAGGGTTCGTGAACTTGATCGGAATAGATTCTCCCGGCCTTACCGCGTCCCCAGCGATAGCTGAATTTGTCTCGGAAATCTATGAGAATGAGATCAAGTCCTGAATGATTTTCTGGAAAGCTTCTCATCTGTATGTGCGGTTAGAAATCTGCTCTAGAAAGCAGAAGATAAACAGAGGAAGTGTTAAGGATTAAGCTGACCGTCCCGGGTATCAGAGTGTGGGAATCATTCCCATTTATCCATGAAAGATTCACAATTCATATTCAATTTCTGGCCTGACAAGTTTTGACTGGAAATAATTTTATAAGTCAACTTTCATGGAAACCCGTGACAATCGGAAATCCACGCTCATTGCCCCAGTCTTCCTTCTCCGGAGGGGAAGGTAGTACAGACTTCCATATGACCGACTCTCTCCACTCTCTGAGGGACGCATTCTTCTGGATATTTATGGGTCTTGTTCTATCACTAATTCCCATAGCAGACTTTGCGGGGGGAATAATACTGTTAGTGGGGATAATACTTCTCATCCTAGCTCTGGGAAAGATGGGAAAGACCCGGCTCTCCTCGGCCGGAATGATGAAGAGTACGAGAAACTGGATTCTGGCCTATCTTCTGATAAGTATTGTTGTCCTCATAGCAACCATGCTGTTTTTTATATTTGCGCTAATCTCATACACCCCTTCAGTTACAGTGCCAGGCAGAAGCGTGATTCCGTCTCCCATTTCTGTCCTTCTCACCGGTTCAGTTAGGATAGTCTTTATAGTGTCCGAGATCGTGGGATTGGTGGTAGGCTTGATATCCTATATCAGGCTGAGCCAATCCCTTAAAATTTTGGGGAGGGAACTATCGGTCATAAGGATAACTAATGCAGGAAGGTATCTCATCTACAGCATAATTATTACAGTCGTTGGTTCCATTTCCAGTATTGTCATCCTATTCAGCTACTTTACGTTCGTCTCAGTTCAACGAACAAGTACGATCTCTTCAGTCGTGACCCTTCTACCTCTAATTGCACTTCCGGTGATAGTTATATTGGCCGGCACGATCATGGAGATAATTGCGTTCCATTCTGCTTATTCTGGGATAGACGACTTCTTCCGGAAAAAAGCGGGAACGTAACTTGGTACTTTCACCTTTTGATTCAAGGCATATTAATGCAACGCTGAAATAATGACCTCTCAGGACTGTAGATTCTGGGAACCAGCACTGTTTCTTCTGTATAGTGAATCCCGTATCTTGATGTAAGCAACTATCAGAAGTATTCCAGGGATCAAACCACCAAATATTAGCTGAATTATTCCTAGAATAATGCTAGGTGACTCTGCCTCCCTCACCCTTTCGGTCTGAAGTTTCTTGTAGATAAGGAAGTAATCGAGCAGAATCCAGAGTAACCCGAAGAGCAGTGCAACCGAGAATATCAAGGATATAATCGTGAATGCCCCCATAGGAACCGGGTTTGTTATCACTGTCCCGTTTGATGTTGTCACTGTATACCTAACTGCGAGGAGAAATGCAAGGCCGATAACCTCAAATATTCCAATGACAAAGAATACTAATTGCAGTATAATGGCTACTAATGTCAGCGTTTTGGCAGTGGAAGCATCGCTATCCAACATAATGATATCAACAAAAGGTCTTATAAAATTGTTGCTGTGCTCTGCGAATCAGGCCTTCTAAAGCAGTGGGATGCTCTATTTTGATCTAACCCCCTCAACCCTACATCTCTTTTCATCTCTATTTCTTGACAGTGGAACTAGTGCGAAGTATGATGATGGGAATTGCAAGGGATGATCCAATTCCCTCCAAACTTTCCCCATATCCCCTCAACCACAATGAGGTAGCCAAAAAATACAAACTTTATGTCAGGAATTTCTTCTTGATAGTTCAAACCCTAAGTTTACGAACCTTTTCCCTTCCAAACAGTCCGAAGGAAGTGGCCTTTATTGTTTTTCCAATAAACGACAGCAATCTTTCGGCCTTCCTACGAGATTTCCTATGAGATAAACATCAATTCTTCAGTGGGTGAAATACCTGAGTCACGGGTAGATATTCGTACCCGAAAGGTGATAGCCCCGAGCAGATTCGAACTGCTGTCAACGGGTCCAGAGCCCGCTATGCTTGGCCACTACACCACGGGGCTAGCAAGAGTAATTACGACGTAGTAGATAAAAATAGACCATAGCTGC
>Ga0078972_1004531_pt1 | contig 37734 bp, 31 predicted proteins | sample YelNatPaOPGAMG01_FD_67568 | JGI IMG/M metagenome (GOLD analysis project Ga0078972, IMG submission 67568) | Hot spring thermophilic microbial communities from Obsidian Pool, Yellowstone National Park, USA - OP-RAMG-01 (SPADES assembly) (version 2) | ecosystem: Environmental > Aquatic > Thermal...
TCCTCTTGGCCGGGTCGTCGTCCACGAAGGCCTCGGGGTAGTAGCCGTACTCCGGGTGGCGCAGCATGTCCCGGGCCACCATCTCCCCGGCCTCCCCGGCACCCACCAGGAGGACCTTCTTCCCTTTGCCGTCTCCCCCGCGCAGGCGCATCTCCCCGAAAAGGCGGTACTGCATGCGGATGAACCCCATGAAGAAGAGGCTGAACACGGGCCCGATGACGGATACGGAGAGGGGCAGGTAGTTCCTGGCGCGCGGGATGAGCAGAGTTCCCAGGAATATGGTCACGGTGGCCAGCGAACCCGCGCTGGAGAGGTTCAGAAACTCGTCGAAGCTGGCGTACTTCCACCGCCCGGCGTATATGCCCATGAGAGAGTTGAAAATATAAAAGACCAGGACGAGCAGGGGTAGGCACAGAAGCAGCTTGGAGGCCTGCTCGAGGGGGAGACTGAACTCGAACCGAAGGGAAAGGGCCGCGAAAGACCCCATGATCACCGCCGTGAAGTCCAAAAGAATCTTGATGTAGCGATTCCCGACGACGACCCTTCGAAAAAGCTGCGCCACGCTATCCTTCTCCACCTCGCCCCCACACGGCGACCAGACCCTGTGTTACCCGCTTTTTATCGACCCCAACGCCCCCGTGCTGAAGCACCGACGAAAATTATACCAGATGCTGACAAGGGGGTGAAAAACCGGCTCACTTCCCAGCGCCCTCATGGGCCTGGATTACCTTCTCACACACCAGGTCAACTACTCCCTCGGGCATATGAGACCACATGGGAAGGGAAAGGGCTTCCCTGGACAAGCGGTTGGTGACCGGAAGGAAATCGTCGTATTTTTTCCCATATCTACCCCAGTAAGCCTTTATGCGGTGGGCCGGGGGGTCAAAGTACTTGCGGGTCTCAATGCCGGAATCCGCGAGGTACGCTGCCAGCTCATCCCGGCTCATGCCGAACTCCTCCTCCACCACGCGAATGGTGAAATCTTTGTACGTGGAACGATTCCCCTCCCTGATAACCTGGAAGTAGATGCCGGGGATTCCCTTCAGGTTATCCCTGTACCTCAAGGCCAAGCTGTTTCTCCTGCTCACGTTGAGCTCCATAAGGCGGAGGCTCTCAATGGCCAGGGCGGCGTGGAACTCGCTCATGCGCGCGCTCAATCCCACGATCTCGGGGTCGTAGTCGCCCTCGTTCCCATAATTCCTGCCCGCCCTAAGCCTGGCCGCCAATCCCCCGTCCCTGGTGGTGATGATACCCCCCTCCCCGGCCACCACCATCTTGGTGGGGGTGAGGGAGAAGACCTCCGCGTTCCCGAAACCCCCCACCCACTCTTCACCGATCTTAGAACCCATGGCATGAGCTGAATCGTAAACAAGGAAAAGCTCGCACCCCTTACATATGGCCTCCAATTCTTTTACCTCGCAGGGATTGCCGAACACGTGCACGGGCATCACCGCCGCGATACCCTCGTTTTCATCCACCGCCTTCCGCAGGGTCTCCGGCGACATGTTCCAGGTCTCCTCGTCAACGTCCACGAAGACCGGCTCCAGCCCGTTCCAGTTCACGGCGTGGGCGGTGGCGAAGAAGGTAAAGCTGGGGATGGCGACCTTTCCCCTTACCCCCAGGCACCTGAGGGCCAGCATGAGTCCAGAAGTGCAGCTGGAAACGGCCACCGCATGCCTTACACGGAAAATATCCTCCACCTCTATCTCCAGCTGCCTCACCACCGGCCCGTTGGTTATCATGCCGGTTTCGTAGAAAGCTTGAACAGATTTTTTATAAAGCGTCGATGGAGGCAAAGTCGGCTGTGTAATTGGGTAAATTTTATCCATCATTCTAAACTTTTTCTCTCCAAATCAAACTCATATAGCCTTTCCAGTTCTTTCATTATGTCTTTGCTTACGAGAGTGAAACGCTTTTCACCTACTTCTACATAAGCTCCATCATAAGGAGGAAACCAAAACGCTCTCACCTTTCTTTCAATTGTCTCGGCATCATCCTTTTCCAAATCTACCTTTTTTAAAGATTCATAATAGTCCTTCGTGAAATATCTTCCGTAATCTTGAGGAACTCTTGGTATATTCTTCCCTTCTTTAAATAGCGGCACTACTTCAAGAAATAACTCCAATAAATGAGCTTGACTTTTTCTCTCCAAAGACATCGCTGTTTCTTTGGTGGGATCTATCTTAAATTTTCTTACCTTAATAATATCTCCAGTATCTATATTTTCATCTACAAAATGGACCGATACTCCCCAATAATCCAAGTTCTCTAATATTGCTATATTGTAACCTCCTAAGCCTCGGAACTCGGGCAGTGGTGCTGGATGGAAATTTATACAACCCAGCCTTGCTAAATATAAAAGAGGATTTCGTATCCGCTTCCAATATAGGAATGAAATAATTAGGTCTATGTCTTTATAACTATTAATATCTCCATTTTCTATCATTTCTTCTAATTCTTCTGAAGTTATGACATTAATCCCCTTTTTAACGCATTCATCCCATAAGCTATGTTTAGAGATTTCGTTAGTGTCTTTCTGCGCCACGGCTAAAGAGACATCAATATTCATATCTAATAATTTCTTAAAGGCAACCACGCTGGATTTCTTATTTTTCCCCATAAAAATGACTTTCATTGTTCGACACCTGATTATATGGTCAAGATCTATGTCTTCTTGCGCAAAAGCAAAATCCTTCCTCAATAATGCAGGAATAGTCATTAACATTATCTTGAAATCAAGCCATAGCGACCAATTTTCCACATACCACACATCGTATTCTATCCTCTCCGGCCATGTAAGTTTGTTCCTCCCATTGACCTGTGCCCATCCTGTAAGGCCCGGCTTCATCTCAAGCCTCTTTCTCTGGCGTTCATTATATCTTTCGACCTGATATGGTAAAGCTGGCCTGGGACCAACAATGCTCATATCCCCCTTTATGACATTAAAAAGCTGTGGCAGTTCATCGAGAGCCCATCGCCTTAAGAATTTTCCCACTGGTGTCAGAACTTCCTCATTACCGGTAATATATTTTCCGGCCGTTTCTTTTTCCGCACCTTCCTTCATTGTTCTAAACTTATAGATGATAAATTTTCTTCCATGAAGCCCAATTCTTTCCTGTTTGTAAATTGCTGGTCCTTTAGATGTTAAAATTATCAATAGCCAGATAATCAAAAAAATTGGGCTAAAAATAGCCAGCAATACTGTTGCTATCGTTATGTCAATTATCCTCTTCAGTCTCATGATGGCCTTTAAATATAGCCTGCTCATAAACATCAATATGCTGCGGTAATACCACTCCGATGTCGTGTTCTTTTATCATTTTTTCGCGTGCTTTTATCGCCATCGCTTTTGCTTCTGAGGGGTTTTTAATAATCCATTCTATTGCATCTGCAAGATCCTTTACGCTCTTTGGCTTAACCAGTATTCCGTATCCTCCTGATAATAAATCAATGACTCCTCTGATTTCATATGCAATTACAGGTGTCTTCATCGACATTGCCTCCATAATTACCCTTGGCATTCCTTCTCTAATTGAAGTTAAAATCATAGCATCTGATGCTCTTAGAATTAATGGTATATCATTTCTGTATCCAAGGAATATAACCTTATCTGTTACTCTAAGCCTTTCAGCCTTTCTTTTTATCTTCTTTTTAAGCCTCCCATCTCCAACAAAAATTACCTTCATTGTTAAGTCCTTTAAATTATAAATCGCGTTTAGAATATCGATATGTCGTTTATCCTTATTGAATTCAGCTATTACACAAAAGAGTGATGGGCAAGAGGGGCATATCTGATCTTTAAAACGTTTAACATCCTCGTCATTTAAATTTGAAGGGTCGTAGAAACTCGTATCTATTCCTATACCTTTTATAAAAAATATCTTATTTTCAGCAAGCAATTTACTCTTTAAAGCATTGTTATAATCCCATTCATTTATTGTAATCAGGTAATCCGTATATATAGCAGCAAACTTTTCTAATCCTTTAAAAAGTGCGTTACTAATTCTGTTGCCCAAGGGATGGAAGTGAAACCCATGAGCTGTGTATATCACTATAGGCCTTTCTTCCTTTTTAATAAACGCCATAGTAATTCTTGTTATAAAACTGGCAATCGGTGTATGTACATGAACAATGTCATATTTTTCATTTATGACTATTTTTCTTATTCGATTTATCAGAGATGGCAAATACAACAAGGCTAACATAGGATTTCGAGTAAATCTTATGGACCATACCTTTCTAAAATATTTCTCGACTTCTTTATCTGTTCCGCTACACATAGCGTCCACTATAGCACCGCTTTCACAAAGAGCACTTACATATGGTAAAAGGAAGGCTTTTATGGTCCTGCTTATTGTGGTTACAAAAAGTATTTTTTTATTGCAAAAAATATCTCGAAATTCTTTTTCAACCATTTTGTTTAATCTACCAAAAATCAATTGCCGATTCCTATAATTCGCCAAGAAGGCGTATTTACGATAGACCACATATTGTCTCTCTCAAACCTTTTTCTACTTCGACCTCTGTTTTATATATATTGCACCCGATTTCCTTGGACACGCATCAAGGATACCCTCATGTCCAAGGAGGTGGGAAGATGCCGGATGTTGGAAGCGAGAATGAGAGGGCAAAGGAGAAGGAGACGGGGTCCAGACCAGGCGATGTGACGCCCATAGCCGGGGGACTGCACCAGAGCCCGGTGGGACCCAAGGGCCGCTGGAACAAGAAGAGGAAGACGGAGGTGGTCATCCGCATCCTCAGGGGAGAACCGCTGGATTTCCTCTCGCGTGAGCGGGGAGTGGAGATCTACCGCCTGGAGGAGTGGCGGGACAAGACCTTAGCTTCCATGGAGGCGGGGCTTTCCAAAGAGAAGGTGACCCCACCAAGGAGCAGCAGGACCAGGCGAGGAGAAAGATCGGAGAGCTCTCCATGGAGAACGAGCTTTTGAGGAAGCGCTGCGAGGCCAAGGAGTCTTTACGGCAAAGGAGGCCGCGGAGATGAGCGAGGCCATATCCCCCTCGACTGGGAAGCGGTACGGGGTGGCAAGGACTTGCGCCGCCTGGGGCAGGAAGCGTTCCTCCTTCTACGCAAAGACATGCCCCAGATCCTGCCGCAATGAGGAGAAGCCCACACAAGGGAGGAAAAAGCCCGGCCCCAAGACGGAGGTATCCGACTTCGAGCTTTTGGCCCTCATCCGGGAGGACATCTCCTCCTCCCCCTTCACCGGCGAGGGGCACCGCAAGGTGTGGGCGCGCCTGCGCTTCCGCCAAGCCATCCCGGTAGCGCGAAAGCGGGTGCTGCGCGTCATGCGCGAGGCAAACCTGCTCTCCCCCCACCGCGTGCCCCAGAGGCCACCACAGGGGCACACGGGAAGGATCGTAGAAGGTGAGCCCAACGTCATGTTCATGTGGGGGAGAGGCGGGGCCAAGGTGTTCACGACGTATGACGGCTGGGGATGGATATTCGCCTGCCTGGAGCACTGGAATGCGGAGGTCATGGGGTGGCACGTCAGGAAAACGCGGCGACCGCTTCGCGGCATGTGAGCCCGTGGCCCAGGGGATCATGTCCGAGTTCGGATCGGTGGGGTCGGGAGCGGCCCGTGGGATATCACTGCGCATCGACCACGGCAGCCAGTACCTCTCGGACCATTTTAAGAAGCAGATTAGGGCCTGGGGGATGGCTACCAGCTTCGCCTTTCTGGAGCAGCCCCAGACCAACGGAGTGGTGGAGAGGTTCTTTCGCACCTTGAAGGAACAGGTCATCTACGGCAGGATATTCAAGAACCTGGAGGAGGTAAAGCAGGCGGTATCGGATTTCGTGGAGCTCTACAACCACCAGTGGCTTGTCGAGAAGAACGGTTACCTAAGCCCTCAAGACGCTAGGCGGGCTCACTACGAGAGCGAGGCGGCATGAGCGATGATCGGCGGCGTGATTTATGCCTAAGTTTTGCCCAAGAAACTGGGTGCGGTACACTAACATCTGTACTGTTTGGCGGCAAGAAAGCGAGCGTGACAAACCATGATTTGGTTTAAAGGACAATATAGGAACAGGCATGAATTTCTGCATGTTTACATTAAGCCAGGGAAGATATTGAATGTAGGAAACCTGGGGGCCAGCGCTGACGGTTCTCTTAATCTGGATAGCCATAATCTTCTCAATGAATTCCTGACTAAGAACTATCCTGATTCTGAATTGATCGGGATTGACATCCATGCGGCAGGGAGCGCTCTCGATATACGTTCAACCCAGGTCCTTGGAGATATTTGTAACCCTCCCTTTGATGACCTGACATTCGACACGATATATATGGGAGAAGTAATTGAGCATCTCACCAGTCCTCTTGATGCATTGAAACAAGCATACAGGATTCTCAAGGGAAAGGGAATTCTGATCATTGATACGCCGAATCCTTATTCGCTGGATCGCTGCATAAAGTGGCTCCTTGCCAGGAAGGAATCGCTCGGAGACCCGACTCACCGGATTTTCTTCACACCACTTTCTCTCATAGCAGTTCTGGAAGAGGCTCGATTTGAAGTCATTGAAATCGCCTCTGATAGTAAGGTCAGCATTGGAAAAGGCATAATAATAGATAAGTTTATGCCGGACAAAATCATCCGGGGCCTTGGCGCACACTTGCTCGTGGCGGCTAAAAAGAGCGGCCATTGATTAAAGCTTTCTTATGTCCCGCCAAACGCGCATGTCGCGAACGCGCTATTACCGAGTTCCGGAGCATGGTTTAGAATGGAAAAAGGGTGCGGGTGGGCCTCGGCGGCTCCGCGGCCGGCCGAATCCTACGGAGGTTTAAGCCATGAGCGTGGTGGTTACGGGATGCGCAGGCTTTATCGGCGCAGCGGTTTGCGCTAGGTTGCTGGACGCTGGAGAGCGTATTATAGGCATCGATGAGGTGAACGATTCCTATGACCCATCGCTCAAGGAATGGAGGTTGTGTCGTCTGCAGGAGAAAGAAAATTTCGTTTTCCATAGGGTAGATATCGCCGAAAAGGAGGCGTTGTTTAGCGTCCTTGATGAGGCAAAACACGAGGAAAACATATCGGCGGTAATCAACCTCGCGGCCAGGGCGGGAGTACGACAAAGCATCGAAAGGCCCGAGGTGTATTTAAAGGCGAACATAACGGGATGCCTTCATCTGTTGCAATGGTCCTGTGTGAACAACGTTGATAAATTCATCCAGGCGTCTTCTTCCAGTGTGTACGGTTCTCAAGAGGAGCAACCTTTACGGGAGGACGCTCCCACCGACAGGCCTCTTTCGCATTATGCCGCATCAAAAAAAGCGTCGGAGCTGCTTTGCCACTCATTCCACCATCTTTACGGCACCGATATTGCCGTGCTCAGGTTCTTCACCGTGTATGGGCCGGCGGGCAGGCCGGACATGTCGATCTTCAGGTTTATCAGGTGGATAACGGAAGGCGAAGACGTCATCGTTTATGGAGACGGCGAGCAGAGCCGCGATTTCACCTTTGTCCAAGACATCGCCGATGGAGTGATAAAATCAATGCATGTAAAGGGCTTCGAAATAATAAACCTCGGAGGCGATAGCCCGGTGAAAATAAATAGAATAATCGCCATGTTGGAGAGTTTGCTGGGAAGAAAATGCACCATAAGGAGAAAAGAGAGCAATCCTTTGGACGTAAGGGCCACCTGGGCAGATATCTCCAAGGCGCGGAAAATGCTCGGCTGGGAACCAAACACTCATATAGAGGAAGGTCTGAGGCGGACTGTTGATTGGTACCTGGAGAACAGGGAGTGGGCAAGCCGAATATGTTTGGGTGATTGACCATCCAGGGATGGCGTTCACGCAGGATGCTCACGTCCATTCAAAAGTGATCAAGCGATGATAAGAAGCAATAAAAGGCCATCAGTTCTTATCATCACCGGCATCTTCCCGCCGGACATCGGAGGGCCGGCTACTTATGTTCCCCTCATCGCCCAAGAACTGTTCGACCGAGGATACGAGGTTTTGGTGGTGACCAGCAGCGAGCCGCAGCACATGCATCACCCGACTGTTTATCCCTTTAAGGTCCTGAGATTGCCCCGAAGGATAAACAAGATAAAGAGAACTTTGCTGTTGTTAAAGACGATTATCAAGGAGGGTAGGCGATTCGATTTGCTTTTCGTGAACGGGTTTCACGTCGAAGCCGCGCTGGCAAACGTTTTCCTGAGAAAGCCTTGCTTGATGAAAGTGGTTGGAGACTTTGCCTGGGAGTCCGCCTATGGGCGGTGGACCGACCTCGGATTCCTTGAGTTCCAGAAGGGCAAGCAGGGAATGTTCCTCGAGGTGCTTAAGCTCATCAGGAGCTGGTCCGTGAAGAAGGCAGACATTGTAATAGTACCAAGCCGATTCCTCCAGAAGATAGTGGCCGGCTGGGGAGTTGATCCGGGAAGAAGCCGAGTAATTTACAATGCGGTTTCCGCTTCACAGGATGAACTCATTGAAACCCGAGAACTGGGATTTGCGGAAAAGGCGATGAAGATCATCTCCATAGGCCGCTTGATAGAACTTAAGAACTTCGACAAGGCTATAAGAGCAATCAATGATCTTTCCGACACTGAACTCACCATAGTAGGTGAAGGCCCTCTCGAAGACGATATCCGCAGTCTGATTGCTGGGATGGGTCTTGAAGGAAGGGTAAGGCTGTTGGGCAAGGTGCCGCATGACCGCATACCCTATCTGATGAGGGAGCACGACGTCTTACTGCTTGCTTCCTCGCACGAGGCGTTTCCGCACGTCGTCGTGGAGGCGATGAACGAAGGCCTTGTCGTGGTGGCCACCGGAGTGGGAGGTGTCCTCGAGGTGATAAGGGATAGAGAAAACGGGCTGCTTGTTGAGCCAGAAGAGGAGAGCATCAGTGGGGCCTTGCGCCTTTTGCTCGAAAACCCGCATTTGAGAAAGAAGCTCTCAGGGGAAGCGGTTCGTTATGCGCGGAGCCGCTTCGGCTTGAGTGCCATGGTTGAGAAGACCGAAAAAGCCATCGAGGATGCAATGACAGCTCGCAGGAACAAGGCGGGGCCAATCACCTAGTAGACATGAGCATCAAAGATCGCCCTCTCAATGCAAGCGCCGCTTTATGGATAAGGAAGGTGATAGCGAGGATTAAGGGCGATTTCGCCAAGAATACCGGCGCTCTTGCTTTGTCCAACTTTTTCGGAGCAATTTTAGCTTTCGCCCAGAGCATAATCGTCACCAGGTGGTTGGGCCCAGAGTCATACGGCATATACTCCCTGGTCATTTCCTATCCTTTCCTGGTTTTCTGCATCTTCAACGCAAGGACCTCCGAGATGACCGTGAGGTATCTCAGCGCCTTCGACGCGAGGAACGAGAGGGAAAAGGCGGAAGCGGTTTGGAAGCTGGGTTATCTTATCGATTTTGCCATTGCCGCCATCACTTTCGTGGTTGTTCTGTTCAGCAGTTCGTGGGCTGCCGGGAGGATTATCCATGATGTCAGCTACTGGTGGTTGATAGTGGTCTTTGCCGGGGCCTGGTTGCCGGGAGTCTTGAGCAACAATTCGAGGGCGGTTCTGACGGTGCTGGGGAGGTTTCGGCTCTTGGCTTCAATAAGTGCCGCAGAGGCTATAATGCGCCTTATTTTCATCCTTGTCTTTCTGTCCTTTGGGCTGAGGATTAGCGGGGCTGTCTTCGGGAATTCCCTGGCGATATGCACATCGGGTTTGGTTCATTTCTGGATAGCCCGGCGTTTGTCGTTGCGCAGATGGGGTCGCAATCTAGGAAGGGGGATACTCGACGAGCTCAAGGAAGAGAGGAGGGAGATCTCCAGGTTCATCGTATTCAACGAGGCGAACCTGCTCGTGGGCCTGGTACCGAAACAGTTGGATGTGATCCTCCTGGGAGTTTTTCGCAGCCCGGTCGAGGTTGGTTATTACCGCCTGGCGACCAATATAGCAGGGGTGGTATCCTACTTGGTGAACCCCCTCCAGGCGGTCCTCTACCCTGAGCTCTCGAGGTTGCAAGGCCTACGCCTCTACGGAGCCCTCAAGGAAAGGGCGCGGAAGATGGCCTTGGAAGTGGCGCTTCCTCTGGTTGCCCTGACATCAGTCGGCATCATGGCGACGCCGTACATGATCAGGCTTCTCTTTGGGGAGGCATATAGAAATGCGACGCTTCCCACCCAGATACTTCTCGGCGGTGCAATTGTCTGGCTGGGCTTCTTCTGGCTGAGGCCTCTGTATTATTCGCTGGGTGAAGTGGGAAGGTGGCTGAAAGTAAATGCTGCCATGGCCTTGATCAACCTAGCGGCATTCTTTTTAGTAATACCAGGAGGAGGGTACGTCAACCTGGCGTGGCTGATGGCGGCCATACAGCTGATGAGCCACATGTCCGCTCTGCTATTGCTGGTAAGCGGATCGAGGAAAAGGAGAGGAGAGCGCTTTTAGAAGAGCTGATAATATAGATTTTGGGAAGGCCGGATTTTCAAGGGAGGTATTCATGTCAATGAATAGACAGGAGGAATGGATGCATGCAAGCAGAACGGGCATCTGTTTTGTCGGGCAAGTTGTCTATAAAACGCCTCTTAACCGCACGGAAAAAAAAAGGCTTAAAGTGCTCTCCGAGCTCGCTGAAGTCAATACCATTGCCTTTTCCAATTCGCTCAGACCGCACATCCTAAGGAACGAAGCCACGATTTATCTTCTCCCGGGACCGAGGTATGCCCCCCTCAAGTGCTTTATCCAGGCCATCTTGGGCTATGGGTTGCTCATGTCGCTTATCTTTAGAAACCGCATCGAAATAATGATAGCGCAGAGCCCCGTGGATGGCTTCGTCTGCGCTTTGGCCAAACGCACTGCTGAGCTTCTCGGAAGAAAGGTCGCCCTGGTCATAGAGAATCATGGAGATTACATGGAGAGCATCTTTCTTCAACGTAAGATCAGGCTTGAGAAACTATATAGGTGGTTCATCAAGAGAGCAGCTAGGTTCTCTTCCAAGAACGCAGATTCTTTCAGGGCCGTTTCAGGGGAAACAAGGGAGCAGTTGAGGGATTTGGCTGAGGGCAAGCCCATCATACAGTTCATCGCCTGGACGGACATTGATGCCTTCAAAGAGGCCTATCAACAGATTGCTTCGGCGGAAAGGTCTCAGGAGGTGGTTTGTTTCTCGGGAGCTTTGATCCCGAGAAAGGGAGTGGAATACTTATTGGAGGCATTTAGTAAGATTCAGGATCTGTTCAATGGGGCTTTTCTGGAGATAATAGGACCAGAGCTGAACCAACAGTATTGCCTTGAACTCAAGAAGAAGACAAGAGTTATGGGTTTAGAAAAGCGGGTTACATTTGTGGGAGAATTATCTCAGGAGGAAATGGCCGAAAGACTGGCAAGGTCCAGGGTCTTGGTTCTCCCCTCGCTTTCCGAGGGGTTGGGAAGGGTAATAATCGAGGCCATGGCCTGCGGTGTTCCAGTGGTTTGTTCTAGCGTAGGCGGAATAAAGGACGTCGTGGAGAACGGAAAGACCGGATTCCTGGTTCCACCAGGAGATGCTGAAGCGCTGGCCGAGAAGCTAAAAGTCCTTTTGAGCGACAGGGAGCTTGCCCTGCGCATGGGGGAAGAGGGGAGGAGCAGGGTGGGAACTCTGTTCAGCCCCCGGGCATACAAGGAAGGCTATCAACGCGTGATTGCAGCGGCTCTCGAAAATGCTAAAGAGGGACGCCCATGAAGCTCCTGCTGTTCAACCTTGCCGTCGACGAGAGAGATCAGGCCTTGGGCTTCTCTGCTGAGTGGATCGAAGGATTGGCGCGAAGAATGGAGAGGATTCGAGTCATAACCATGCGGGAGGGCGAATACAGCATGCCTCCCAACGTCAGCGTTTTGTCAGTTGGAGGGGAAAGAGGCTACAGCGAACCTCGGAGAGCACTGGTGTTTTACCGGCATCTATTTGAAACGTTGAGAGAAGAAAGGCCAGAGGCCTGCTTTTCCCATATGAACCAGGTGTTCTCGGCTTTGGCGGGGCCGGCGTTGAGGATCGAACGCATACCACTCTTTACCTGGTACGTTCACCGTCAGGGTTCCGGTTGGCTGAGAGCAGCGCATTTTTTTTCCGACGGTATTCTCACATCGAGCAATAATTCATATCCTTACAAGAGCAGCAAGGTCTTGATTTGCGGCCATGGCATAAATACTGAACTTTTTTCTCCGGCAAAAGAGCCCTGCCCCCGCGAACTGCCCTTGCTCATATCAGTGGGGCGCCTCTCGCCCATTAAGAACCACGGCTTGCTTATCGAAGCATTGAAGATTTTGAAGAATAGGGGCATAAACTTTAAGGCTGCCTTCATCGGAGACGAACCCGGCGTTTCCAGCTCCTATACAGAAGGGTTGAAGGAAAAGATACGCCGTTTGGGCCTGGAGGGAGAGGTAGAACTGGTCGGAAGCATTGAGCGCCGGGCGCTGGCAGAGTGGTATCGGAATTGCTCTGTCCATCTCAACGCATCGCCGCCCGGATTATTCGACAAATCGGCATTGGAAGCGATGTCTTGCGGCAAGCCTAGCCTGGTTTGCAACGAGGATTTTTCTAAAACCATGGGAATCTATTCTTCAAGGCTGATCTTCAGGCAAAATGACGCCCGTGACCTTGCGGAGAAAATGGAGGCACTTCTGAAGCTCTCTAGTGAAAAACTTGAGGAAATGGGTATTTACCTGCGGAACCGGGTGGTCGAGCTTCATGGCTTGGATCGTTTGATGGACAAGCTTGTAGAGGTCTTCAGTTCCGCGGTACGGCATCGGAGATGAGACAGAAACATATGACTACAAAAAGAGAGAGGCCACGGAATAAGCGAATAAGGCTCGTTTATGTAGCCAACGTAAGGCTTCCTACCGAGAAGGCTCACGGGTACCAGATAATGAAAATGTGCGAAGCCTTCTCGGAGAACGGCTGTGATGTGATTCTATTGCGGCCGCACAGGTTCCAGAAGAATAAAGACCTCAGAAAGGCAGACCCCTTCGATTACTACGCGGTAAAAAGGGGTTTCCGAATATGCACCATCCCCTTCCCTGACCCCCTGCGCTTGGAAGGCATTTTACCGGCGCCGGGCTTCAGGTTGCTCCATGCGGCCGGGATCGCCCTCTGGGGACTTGTATCTGCCTTGATAGCAAGGCTGCTGAGAGCGGACATCTACTTCACCAGGGACCCCGCTTGCGCCTTTTCCCTGGCTCTGCTGGGCCTCTCCCCCATCTTCGAGGCTCACTCGGTGGGTAGGGGCGTCAGACGCCTCGCGAAGTCCAGGCGCGCAGTGAACGGAATAGCGATGGTAGTGGCGGTTACCGGGCAGATCAGGAGGATGCTCATCGAATTGGGCTTTTCGGAAGGTTCGGTGATAGTCCAGCCGGATTCCGTCGACCTCTCCATGTACGAAGGTCTTCCGGGAAAAAGGGAATGCAGGGAGAAGCTGGGCCTACCCGTTGAAGCGGTAATCATCGGTTTCGTCGGGAGGTTTATCGTGATGGGAGAGGAGAGAGGCGTTCCCCAATTGACCCGCGCAGTCGGGGAGGTCTGCCGTAGGGTCGGGGAGAAAGTGATTCTGCTGTGCGTGGGCGGCCCCCTGGATAATGTGAGGCATTATCTTGACCTGGCTGCTAAATCGGGGATACCTGAGGGAAATGCTCTGTTCTTTGACCGTGTTCCCTCCGCCGAAGTGCCGCTATGGATAAAGTCGCTGGACGTGGCGGTAATACCATATCCTCCGAACGAACACTACTCCTTCTTCGTCTCACCCATGAAAGCATTTGAGTACATGGCTGCCGGAGTCCCGGTGGTAGCGAGCGACTTGCCCTCCCTGAGGGAGATCCTGTCTGACGGAAGGAACGCCGTGCTGGTCCAGCCGGGCGACCCAGAGGATATCGCCGAGGGGATAATGCGCGTCCTCGCAGATCAGGCATTGCGAGATCGGCTTATGTCAGAGATGTCCAAGGAAATCGTAAAATATACATGGATAAAGCGAGCGAATAGGATAATCGAGGAAGTGCTGAAGCGAAATGCCCGTTAGCGATCTAGAAATGTCTGCTAGCCCCGGCCTGATAGTCTTGAAAAGAAAGAGATTGGCGCTCATATTCTTCATACCCCTTTCACTGCTCATTCTTTTCGGCTTTATTAAATATATCGGCGTGCCCCGTTTGGTCGATCCATCCAAGCTAATCCCGGTGGAGCCGTGGATGGTCGGCGAAGCCCTTGTTTTCTCCGTGCCGTTATTCTTTTTCGGCTACTTCATTGTGGCGAGATTATCAGGTGAAAGATACTTGTTAGGTAGTTATTCGCTCTTTTTCGTCCTTCGCCTGCTCATGGCGTTCATACTCGCTTTCGTCTTCTTCTTTGACGATGAAAGGGCGTTTCACTTCGCCGCAATCACGCGCAACTATGGCTTTTTCCTGTGGCAGCCGGTAAAAGCTTATTACAACTTCGCCAACGTCACCTATGAGATCTTCGGGGAGAACATCTTGATGCTGAGGATGTTCAACGTGTTCCTGGGCTCAATGCTTCCTTTTTTTGCCATGGACCTCGCGAAGAACATCTTCGGCGACGAAAGGGCCAGCAAGAGGGCGATGCTCTATACAGGGCTGATGCCGCCCTTGATAATATTCTCAGCTGTGGCTCTGAAAGAGATCCCGACGGCCTTTATCTTGATCCTCTTCCTCCGGTACCTGACTTCTGCCGATAAGAACACAGTCGCAAGGTGGACCGGCATGTTGGTAACCGGGTTGTTGCTATACTGGCTCCGCGGCGTTCTGTTCGTTTTCCCCTGTGCCCTTAGTGCCGTTGTCTATTACAGCTTTGGGAGCAGGCCGGGACGCAGGGAATATAAAAGAAGGGGATATGTTCAGGCATTGTTGGTCTTCTGCCTGCTTTCCCTGCTGTTCCTGCCCGCATTCATACCCAGTTTAGCCAAGACGGTGAACGAGAGAATGGCCGACGAGGAGGTGGCCGAAACACAGGCAGCGACAAGCTCAGCTTTGATATACAGGTATATTGATGTCTACAATCCCTTATCGCCCAAGAACCAGGCCCTTCTCTTCATGCGAGGCATATATTCCCCAAGCCCGGTTTCCGCGCTCAGCGTTTTCAATTTCGACGGCATCATGGGCGCCGTAAACATGGCCACCTGGTACGCGCTTTTCCCTCTTGCACTGATATGCTTCCTCGAATGGAAGAGAAAGAGCGGCATGCTCGCTTGCGGCGTCATCGTCGCTTCCCTCCTATATATAATCGCCATCGGAGTAACAGCAGGTGCAAATGTTTACCGTCATAAGATGATTCCGATGGCACTGATCTGCGTAATGGCATCGGGAACAATGACGCTGGAAAGAAAGCATAGATGGTTGGAATATATCTGGTGGCTCGGAGCCTTATTTTATACGGGTATATGGGTAGCCTTCAAGTCATTCTGATCCATGCTTAACAGGTTCCTCTCAAAACGTCGCGATAAGCGGAAAAAAGGTCTGAAGCGCTTCTCTCGATAGAAAAGAGCTTCTGAGCCCTTTCTACTCCCCTTTTTCCGTAGGAGGTCCTTGCGTCCATGTCGTGGATAAGATACACGCATGCTCTTGCCATCCCCTCAACATCTTCTGGGGGAAACAGCATGCCGGTTGCGCCGTTTTCCACAGCTTCCTCAACCCCGCTTACCTTGCTGCCCACAACTGGTATTCCCGCTGCATTGGCTTCTAAGGCAGCCAGGCCAAATCCCTCAAAAAGGGAGGGAAAGATGAAGACATCGCACCCGTGCATGAGAAATCGGGCATCTCCCCTTGTGCCCAGGAACAAGACGCTTTCACCTACGCCCATGGCTTTTGCTCTCTTCTCTATGTGAGGCCTTAAGGGCCCATCGCCCATAAGAACCATTACCGCTTCCGGGACATAATCTTTAACTTTTGCAAATATCTGCAGAAGACCCTCGTGGTTTTTCTGTTCCACAAAACGCCCAACGTGCATGAGCACCGGCGCATCAGCCGTAATGCCCATAAGCTCTCTGGCGGCTACGCTTTTCAATTCGTCCCTTGGAGATATCTCCACCCCATAGTAGATAACCCTGCTTTTCCGTTGCAGCCCTGGCTTCATCGCGTTGAGCTTTTCTAGAACAGCCCGCGAACATCCTGTTACCGCGCTCGAACTCCTTAAAGCATAACGAATACTTGCACCCTTGAAGATGCGCCTAAGCGGTTTTATTGCCGGATGCCTTGCTAACTTCGTTTGCGGCTCGAACTCGATGTTGTGGAACGAAGAAATCACAGGAATCCCCAAGCCCCTTGCAGCTAGAACTGGCAACGCCGAGAACGCTTCAAGGTGACTGTGGACGATATCATAGCTGCCTGTTGTTAAGATTGCCCTCGCTTTGTTGACAAAACCGAAAGGATTCATGCCCATTGGAACATGGTGGATACTTGCGCCCATTTCTTCTGCCTCGTTTGCCATTTCGCCAACATCCTCGCCCTTACACAGGAAATCCATGCGACAGATATTTCCGTCAATCGCTCTCAGCATGTTCATAAGCCAGTTCTCGATGCCGCCTCTGTTCAATGAAGTTACAAAATGAAGAACTTTTATCATGCGCTCCCCTTATTCACATCTTTTCGCTTCCATTATAAAATTGTAGCTTTTCTTGTACCACAACCAGTTTCTTGGACAAAACTTTGGCTTAAATCAAGCCTAAGATCATCGCTCATGCCGCCTCGCTCTCGTAGTAAGCCCGTCTGGCATCCGCCGGGCTTAGGTAGCCGTTCTTCTCGATAAGCTACGGATGGTTGTAGAGCTCCACGAACTCCGATACCGCCTGCCTTACCTCCTCCAGGTTCTTGAATACCCTGCCGTAGATGACCTGCTCCTTCAGGGTGCGGAAGAACCTCTCCACCACCCCGCCTGTCTAGGGCTGCTTAAGAAAGGCGAAGCTGGTAGCCATCCCCCAGGCCCTGATCTGCTTCTTAAAATGGTCCGAGAGGTACTGGCTGCCGTGGTCGATGCGCAGTGATATCCCAGGGGCCGCTCCCGCCGCCACCGATCCGAACTGGTACATGATCCCCTGGCGCAGATCCTTGCCACCCCGTACCGCTTCCCGGTCGAGGGGGATATGGCCTCGCTCATCTCCGCGGCCTCCTCTGCCGTAAAGACTCCTTGGCCTCGCAGCGCTTCCTCAAAAGCTCCTTCTCTATGGCCAGCTCGCCGATCTTGCGCATGGCTTGATCGAGCTCTACCTGCAGTGGGTCTCCCTCTCTGCGCTGCAGGGCTGACTCCATACCCGCCAAGGCCTTGTCCCGCCACTCCTTCTGTCAGCATCGGTGGTAAAAGTAACTAGATCAGCGGAATAAAAAGTCACTCTGGGAAGAGAGAGTCCCCCGACTGTCATCGGCTACAATCCGGTAGGAGGTGTCCAATCGCTACCGGGGAGGTACCGATGATCAGCAAGGGGGACTATATGGAAATCAAAGCACAACATGAGAGAGGTGTCTACAAAAAGGACATCGCCAGCAAGCTGGGGGTGCACCCCAGAACGGTGACCAGGGCACTTGTGCGGGGCGGCCCGCCTTGCGGGAAAAGGCCCCGGGCCAGGGGCAGCAAGCTAGATCCCTTCAAGGAGTTCATAGACTCCGAGCTGGCCGCGGGAGTGTGGAACGCAGAGGTGATCCTTCAAAAGCTCAGGCGCATGGGATACGAGGGAGGACGCACCATCCTTCGGGATTACATCCGTCCCAAGCGCCCCCTGCGTGACTCCCGCAGGACGGTGCGCTACGAAACAGGCCCGGGCAAGCAGGCCCAGTGCGACTGGGCTGAGCAACCGGTCCTGATAGCCGGGGTTCCCCAAGTGGTCCACTTCTTGGTCACCGCCCTGGGGTACTCACGCCGTTTCTTCTTCTGGATCACCGACAAGGAGGACGCCAACCACACCTACGAGGGGCAGCAGCTGGCCTTCCAGTACTTCGGAGGGGTTACGGAGACCACCCTGCTCGACAACCAGAAGGCCTGTGTCGTCTCCCACCGCATGGGCGAGAAGGTGGTCTTCAACCCCGCCTACCTGGACTTCTGCCACCACTACGGCACCCGACCACTCGCTTGCCGGCCCGGGAGGGCCCGTACCAAGGGCAAGGTGGAGAGGATAATCTCCTACATCAAGGATAACTTCTTCGCCCACTACCCCGAGGCGGAGTCTTTCGCCCACTATAACCAGCTGGCCCTGGAGTGGCTCTCCGAGGTGGCGGACTCACGGGTGCACGGCACCTGCGGCGAGGTGGTGAGGGAGAGGTTCGAGAAAGAACGGGGGCACCTGCTTGCCCTTCCCCCCGCCCTCTTCGACACCTCCTACCGCGAGGAGCGGACGGTATGGTGGGACGCCTACATAGACGTATGCGGCAACCGCTACGCCGTCGGAGGCCACCTCACGGGGAAGCGGGTGGAGGTGCGCATAGGCCTGGACGGCATCATACGCGTCTTCGACGCGCAGGAGCTGGTGGCCGTGCACACCCGCCGGGACCCGGCCGCGGGCTGGGCTTCCTGCCCCGCATACCACGCCAGGCTGTGGCAGGAGGCCTCGCCCGTGGAGGCCCGGCCCCTTTCCGTCTATGAGGAGGTGCTCACCTGATGGAGCTTGCGGGACTTCTGGAGAAACTGAAGATGGAGAGCTTGGCCGCCCAGCTGGATGCCCTCCTGGAGCAGGCGGCCAAGCGTGACCTCTCCCTGCGGGAATTCCTGACCGAGGCCTTGCAGACAGAGTGGTCGGGCAGGAACCTGAAGACCACGGAGGGGCGGATGCGCCTGGCCCGCTTCCCCTGGATAAAGACCCTCGAGGGCTTCGACTTCTCCTTCCAGCCCTCCATTGACAGGAAGGTGGTGCGGGAGCTGGCGGGCCTGGCCTTCATAGGCAGGGCGGAGAGCGTGATCTTCCTTGGACCTCCCGGGGTGGGCAAGACCCATCTGGCCATCGCCCTGGGGCGGGTGCGGTGGAGGCCGGGTATTCCACCCTCTTCCTCACCCTGGAGGAGCTCAACCTGCGCCTGGCCCGGGCCCGGGCCACGGGGAGGCTGGAGGCCGTCCTGGCCCAGCTGGCCCGCCCCAAGCTGCTCATCTTGGACGAGCTGGGGTATCTGCCCTTCTCCCGCGAGGAGGCCTCGGCGTTGTTCCGCCTGCTCTCCCGCAGATACGAGCGGGGTTCGGTGATCATCACCTCCAACAAGGGCTTCGCCGACTGGGGGGAGATCTTCTCCGACACCGTCCTCGCCACCGCCATCCTGGACCGCCTGCTGCACCACTCCACCACCGTGAACATCAAAGGGGAGTCCTTCCGGCTGAAGGAGAAGCGGAGGGCGGGCATGCTCACCAGCGCCAAGGAGGAGCCCAGGGCCCGCAGGGAAGAGGTGGAGGCAGATATCGCGGGCGCGCCCGCGGAACGGGAGTTGGCAGGAACAACAGCTGCATCATAAGCAACAGGGAGGGGGCTCTGAGAGGCCCCGAGAGGCGAGAGAAAGGCCTTGTCCATAGCAAACCTTGGGTCAAAAGAAGGGAGGTGAAAGCGACCAACCGCAACCGTCGGCCGGTTCATCCCCGGTAGTTTAGGAGATCGCCTATCTACCCGTTGCAGCCGAGTGATTCCGTCGAAAAGCGGACATTTTATCTCGTTGAAAAGGTGACAATCAAAGCCGTTGTTGACATCTCCAGGCGGTAGATCTCCACTTGAAGCTCGCGCGAGAGGAAATCCAGCGGTTCTCCCCTTAAGATGCGGATGACCACCTCCGCCTTCCTCTTCTTGCTCCAGCGTCCCTTGGGCCCCACCGGGCCCTGGTGCAGCCCCCCGCAATGGGCGTCACCTCGCCCAGCCTAGACCCCGTCTCCTTCTCCTTTGACCTCTCATTCTCGCTTCCAACATCTGGCATCTTCCCACCTCCTTGGACATAATGTTATCCTTATGCGTGTCCAAGGAAATTGGGTGTACTATAGTATTACTTACTTGCTGGGAAGAAAAGGGGAAATAAAGCATTCACAAGCGAGCATTGAAAAAGCGAGGCAGCTTTTATCATATAAGCCAGATGCCGAAGTAGAAGAAGGTTTGAGGGAGACAATAAAGTGGTTTTATGCAAACATGCCTTCATAGCGATAGATGGGAATAGTCGATAGATATATCGTAAATGGGATGCAATGATTGAAGAAGAAATTCGAAATATTTTCTCCGGGGTAAGAATACTTTTTGTAACTACCATAGACAGGACTATAAAAGCCTTTCTTTTGCCATATGCAATTGCACTTTCTGAAAAAGGTGCTATGGTGGACGCTATGTGCAACGGATCAGATAAAGAAATCGAGAAATATTTTAGAAAAGTTTGGTATGTAAAATTTACTCGAAGTCCTATTTTAGCTATGTTGTATTTGCCTGTTTTGATAAATCGGATAAGAGAGATAGTCATAAATGAGAAATATGACATTGTCCATGTGCATACACCGATTGCTAGCTTCATAACTAGGATTTCAATGGCACTCATAGAAGAGCAAAAAAGACCTACAGTAATATATACAGCGCATGGGTTTCACTTCCACCCTTTGGGTAATAGGGTTAGCAACTTTCTTTTTGAAAGAATAGAAAAGTTAGCGGCTAAGTATACGGATTACCTGATTACTATAAATGAATGGGATTATAGCATGGCCTTAAAGAGCAAATTGCTACCTGAAAATAGGATATTCTACATAAAAGGTATAGGAGTGGATTCGAGTTTCTACGATCCGGAAAATTTTGATGATAGGGATGTTAAGAGCTTGAAAGAACATTTATGTTCAGATTGTTCTTCGCTTTTTTGTGTGATAGGCGAATTCACTACGAGTAAGAGGCATATCGATATTTTTAAAGCGCTTAAAAATTTGGAAGGTGTATCAATAAAAGTAGCTTTAGTTGGGGATGGCCGGCTCAAGAGGAAAATGGTTAGGAAGGCAAAAAAGTTAGAAATAATGGACAAGGTTGTTTTTCTTGGGTATCGAAATGATATTCCACTTGTATTGAAGGCATCAGATGCTATGCTGTTACCATCAATAAGAGAGGGAATGCCAAGGGTAGTGATGGAAGCAATGGCAATGCGGACGCCTGTAATCGCGACGGAAATTAGAGGGGTAAAGGAATTATTATCGGGAGGCTATGGGATACTTGTTGAACCAAGGAACATACAAGATATATCTAAGGCGATGATATGGCTAATTCAGAATGAAAAGGATGCAAAGGAAATGGCGAAAGAAGCTCGTGAGAAAATAATAAGGGAGCATGACATTAAGGTGGTGTTGCCGCAACACCTCGAAGTTTATCATCGTGCTTTGTTGAGAAGATTAAAAATAAGTAAGTAAAGAGCAGAAATATTATTATTTCGGCCGGTTTTACTTAACCAGCTTTAAATTAAATTAATTAAGGGGAAATTAATGCAGTTTATAAAAAAGATCGTTGACGTAATAATGAGCCTTATTCTGATCATCGTGTTATTGCCTTTATTCTTTGTGATAAGTTTGGCGATTAAATTTTCCTCGAAGGGGCCGATTCTATTCAAACAAGAAAGAATAGGCTTGGATGGTAGACCATTCGTACTCTATAAATTCCGAACGATGAGGGAGGGGGCAGATAAAGATACGGCAGGTAAATATATTACAGGTAATGAAGAAGTTCTAACACCGGTAGGAAAATTCTTAAGACGTTGGGCTCTCGACGAATTGCCACAGCTTTTCAATGTGCTTAAGGGTGATATGAGCGTCGTTGGCCCTAGGCCGGCTTTACCATATCAAGTGGAAAGGTACAATGAGCGCCAGAAAAAAAGATTAGAGATGAAGCCAGGCCTTACGGGGTGGGCTCAGGTCAATGGGAGAAATAAACTTACATGGCCAGAAAGGATAGAATATGATGTTTGTTATGTGGAGAACTGGTCGCTGTGGCTGGATTTCAAGATACTGATAATGACAATACCTGCATTATTAAGAAAGGATTATGCATTTTCAGATAAAAATATCGCGGAAGACGAAATAGTAAGAAGAAGCGATTCTAAAATTTACTGATGAGAAAAATGACAAACGTACTTTTTTCTTCATGCGGTAGAAGAGTGGAGTTAATAAGATTTTTTAAGAATGCAATAAAAGAGCATGGAAAAGGAAAAACGATTGGTGTAGATACCAACCCATTGGCTTCTGCGCTGTTTGAGGTGGATAGAAAATATATTGTTAACAAATGCGATCATCCATCATTTGTGTATGAAATAAAGAGAATTTGTGAAAAAGAAGGCGTAAATATAATAATTCCTCTCATTGACCCGGAATTAATAATTTATTCAAAAAATAAAAAGGAATTCCAAAAGGAAGGCGTTATAGGGCTCGTAAGTGATTATGAGGTTATTGAAATGTGTTTCGATAAAATGGAAACTTATAACTTCTTCAAGGAAACGGGTATTCCATGCATAAGGACGGTTGATATCCACCAAGAGAATATAGAATTTCCCGCGATAATCAAGCCAAGAAGAGGATCCGGGGGAATAAACGTCTTTGAAGTACGCACAAGACAGGAAATAGAAGTGCTTTCAAGAAGAATTGAGGAACCAATAATTCAGGAAAAAGTTGTTGGCCAGGAAATCACCATAGACGCGCTTGTGGACATGGAGGGTCGACCGGTAAAGATTGTGCCTAGGGAAAGACTGGAGATAAGAGCCGGGGAATCAAGCAAGGGCAGAACAATAAGAGATAAAGAGTTAACGGAATTGACCAAAAAGTTACTGCTCAAATTAAAAGCGGTTGGACCGGTCACGATTCAATGTTTCAAAACAGAAAAAGGCTATATTTTTTCTGAGATCAATCCTAGATTTGGAGGAGGTTATCCATTATCTCATGCCGCAGGAGCTGATTTTCCAAGGTTGTTATTAATGATGTGCAGGGGTGAAAACATTACATGCGGAATAGATGACTACGAGGAGAACATATACTTCACGAGGTATGATGAAGCTTTTTATCTAAAGGCCTCGCAGGATAAGAACATGTTTTATAAAATCGATAAGATTTTGTGATTTAGGATGATATGGCCTTGGTTAAAGCGGTTATATTTGACCTCGATGACACGCTTTATCCAGAAAGCGAATACGTTAAAAGTGGCTTCAAAGCAGTTTCTATATATTTAGGGGAGATTCTGAAAAAAAGCCCCGATTATATTTTTAAAAAGCTTCACAAAACATATGTTAAAGGAATAAGGGGGAACAATTTTAATGTCTTTTTAGATGAGGAGGGAATTGTATATGATGAAGCCTTTATTCTTGATCTTATAAACATCTATAGAAGGCATACGCCACAGATAGAACTGCCAAAAGTTTCGAGGGAATTATTGATTGCGTTACATGAAAGAGGCTTTAAGACTGGCGTAATTACGGATGGCTATTTGGAACCACAAATAAGGAAAGTAAAAAGCTTAGGGTTAGAGGATTTGGTGGAAGAAATAATTTATACTGATGTATGGGGTAGGGAGTTTTGGAAACCACACCCAAGAGCATTTAGGGAAATTGCAAAGTTATTGGAAGTAGAAACAAAGGAATGTGCGTATGTAGCCGATAATCCAGAAAAAGATTTCAAAGGGGCCAAAGATAGCGGGATGCTTTGTTGCCAAGTGTTGCAATGGGCAAGGAGGGATTTAGAATCAGTAACATTGGAATACAGGCCCGATATTGTAGTTGAAAGATTGGAAGATGTTCTCGATTTAGTGAATTCTGGCAGGTGGGCTAAATAAGAGAAAGTTAGGTTTGAGAAAGAGGACATGCTCCATATGTGAGGTTTATTTTTGGAAGAATAAAATGAGTATTCAATTTTTAAAACCCACTTTGCCTCCATGGGAATTGTTTAAAAAAGCCGTTCAATCTTTCTACGAGACCGGCATGATAACCAACGGGCCGGTGGTGAGACAGCTGGAGATAGCGGTGGAGGACATATTCCGGGTGGGGCACGCGGTGGCCGTTTCCAGCTGCACTTCCGGCCTCATGCTGGCCCTCAGGTCCCTGGGAGTGAAGGGGAAGGTCGCCATCCCCAGCTTCACCTTCTTCGCCACCGCCCACGCCGTGGACTGGAACGGGCTGGAGCCGGTCTTCGTAGACGTTGACGAGGAGACTTGGACCATGTCGCCGGAGGCCCTGCGGAAGGCGGTGGCCGAGCATGAGGGAATCACGGCGGTAATGCCCGTGCATGTGTTCGGCAATCCATGCAAGGTTAAGGAATTGGAGGCCATATGTAGGGAAAACGGGCATTTCCTGGTTTACGATTCCGCGCACGCCATGGGCTCCAAGGTCGGTGACGAGTGGGTGGGGGGTTTCGGGCACGCGGAGGTCTTCTCCCTCACCCCCACCAAGATGGTGGTGGCCGGGGAGGGAGGCATCATCACCACCGGGGACGGGGAATTGGCGGCCAGGCTGAGGGCGGGCAGGAATTACGGGAACGAGGGCGACTACGACCCGGAGTTCGTGGGGTTGAGCGCTCGCATGAGCGAGTTCCACGCCGCCCTGGCCATAGAGAGCTTCCGCTCAATGGAGCTCAACGTGCGCAGGAGGAACAGCCTTGCGCAGAGGTACAGAGAGAACCTAAAGTCCGTCCCGGGTATCTATTTCCAGAAGGTCCCGGAGGGATGCCGCTCCACCTTCAAGGATCTTACCATCCGCGTGGTGGGAGAGGAGTTCGGCATGAGCCGGGACGAGCTGGCATCCTACCTCGCGGATTCCGGCATCGAGACCCGCAAGTACTTCTATCCCCCGGTTCACCGCATAAAGGCCTACTGGGAGAGGTACGGGAAAAAATATGACGATTTCCTTCCGGTAACCAACCGCTTGTCCAGGGAAGCCCTTTCCCTTCCCATGTGGTCGCACATGCCCGAGGGGGTGGTGGACCTGGTGTGCGAGAGGATAATCCAGGCCCATGAGAGCGACGTGAAGTGAACCGTGCATTCGCCTTCTTGTCAACATCTGGTATAATGATTGCCAGCGCTTAAGCCGTGGGGCGTTGGGGTCGGCGAGAAGCGAGGGTAGCGGGGTTTGGTCGTCTTGAGAGGGCGGGGTGGAGAAGAAGAGCGTGGCGCAGCTTTTCCGAAGGGTCGTCGCCGGTAATCGCTACATCAAGATAATTTTGGACTTCGTGGCGGTTATCCTCGGGTTTTTCGTGGCCCTTTCCCTGAGGTTCGAGTTAAGTCTCCCCACCGAGCAGGCCTCCAGGCTGCTGCTGTGCCTCCCCCTGCTCATCCTGGTCTTCTACCTCTTCAACTCCCTCATGGGCATATACGCTGGGAGGTGGAAGTACGCCAGCTTCGACGAGCTTCTGAACCTCTCCAGCGCGGGCTCTCTTTCCATGGTCAGCATATTTTTGGGCACCCTGCTCATCCCGCGTGCCAGGAGCTACCTGCCCATTTCGGTGTCCGTCATCGGGCCCATCATCAGCCTCTTCGTCATGGGGTTCATCCGCATGCAATACCGCCTTTTCGGGGAGCTGCGCCTGCGTGGGGGAGAAGGGAAGGGGAAGAAGGTCCTTTTGGTGGGGGCCGGGGAAGCCGGGGAGATGGTGGCCCGGGACATGCTGCGCCACCCGGAGTACGGCTACTACCCCGAGGCCTTCGTGGACGACGACCCGGCCAAGAGGAACCTGATCCTGCAGGGGGTGCCGGTGATGGGCAACCGCAAGGACATCCCCCGCCTGGCGCGGGAACTGGGCATCCAGGAGATATTCATCACCATCCCCTCCCTTTCCGGGAAAGGGCTGAGGGAGATCCTGCATATCTGCGAGGAGACGGGCCTCAAGACCAAGATACTACCGGGGATCGTTCGTACCGTGTCCGGGGAGGTGGGGGTGTCCTCGGTGCGGGACATCGAGCTGGAGGACCTCCTGGGCCGGGAGCCCGTGGAGACCGACCTGGCCTCCATCTCCGCCTACGTGTCCAACCGGGTGGTGCTGGTCACCGGGGCGGGGGGCTCCATCGGCTCGGAGCTGTGCGTGCAGCTTTCCGCCCTGGGGCCCAAGCTCCTCCTACTCCTGGACAACGATGAGACCAGCCTCTACGAGCTGGAGCTGGAGCTTCTCAGGGTCATGGCCGCCTGTCCCTTCCAGGCGGTGGTGGCCGACGTGCGCGACGAGAAGCGCGTGGAGTCCGTCTTCCGCAGGCACCGGCCCCAGGTGGTCTTCCATTCCGCGGCCTTGAAGCACGTGCCCATGATGGAGTACCACCCCGCGGAGGCGGTGAAGAACAACGTGCTGGGCACCCGGGTGGTGGCCGAGGCCGCCCTGCGCCACGGGGCGGAGCGCTTCATCCTCATCTCCACGGACAAGGCGGTGCACCCGGTGAACGTCATGGGGGCCACCAAGCGCGTGGCCGAGATGCTGGTAAAGGATTACAGCGGGAGGAACGGGGGCGGTAAGGGAGGCACGGCGGGGGGCGCGTCGGGCGCCGGGGCGAGGGGCGGAGGCGGCGGCACCCTCTTCACCGCGGTGCGCTTCGGGAACGTTCTGGGTTCGCGGGGGAGCGTGGTCCCCACTTTCCAGAGGCAGATAGAGAACGGGGGGCCGGTCATGGTAACCCACCCCGAGGTCACCCGCTACTTCATGACCGTAGGGGAGGCGGCGCAGCTGGTCATCCAGGCCGGGGCCTTCACCCGGGGCGGGGACCTCTTCATCCTGGACATGGGGGAGCCGGTGAAGATCATCGACCTGGCGCGGGAGATGCTGCGCCTCACGGGAAAGGAAGGGGAGATAGAGATAAAGGTCACCGGCCTGCGGCCGGGGGAAAAGCTCCACGAGGAGCTCACCTTCCCCGAGGAGGAGCTGGCGCGCACCCCGCACCCCAAGATAGACAAGGTGGTGCACGAGCTGGAGCTCCCGGAGGATTTCGCTGCCCGGGTGGAGGAGCTCATCCAGGCGGCGGCGCGGGACGACGAGGAGTGCGTGCGTTTCCTCCTCTCCGAACTGGTCCCCACCTACAAGCCCTCCGCCCCCGAGATCCAGGCCCGGAGGTTCGCGGGAGAGGGGTCACATCTTCGATTTTCGGTAAACCCGCCTGACTGTAAGTCTGCGGTGCCACGGGAAGAGGCCTCATAGGAGGCCAGGTCTCGTAATACCTCAGAGGCCCAGCAGGTGGCCAGGTCTCGAAATACTACTGGAACCGCTGGGGGGTCGGAGCCGTGGGCGCGCGCTTCATCGCTTCTTCCGGGAGGAGGAGAGCCACCACCAGGGCAGGGCCACAACCCTCCGGTGCAGGGCGCGGGCCTCATGGCCGGCGTGCAGGAGCACTCCCCTTACGGCGGAGGGGTGTTCCTCCAGGAAGGCGAGAAGGTTGCGGATATCCCCGAACCCCGGCCGTTCGGTGAGCTTGCACTCCAGGGCCAGGAGCTTGTTGCCCCATTCCAGGACGAAGTCCACTTCCTTCCCGGAAGTGGTCCGGTAGTAGTGTATGGTGGCCCTGGGCGTCATCGTCTCGCAGAGGGAGGCGAGGTGGAGGAAGACCAGGTTCTCGAAGAAGGCTCCCAGCTCCCTGGACGCGGCCAGGGATTCCTCGTCGAAGTACCCGGACAGGTGGACGCTCAAGCCGGGGTCGATGAAATAAGCCTTGGGCGACTTGGTGATGCGCCTGGTCCTGCTGCGGGCATAGGGGGGCACCCTCCTCAGCAGGTTGGACGCCTCCAAGAGGTTCAGGTAGCGGAACACGGTGGGCTGGCTTACCCTGGTGTCCCTGGCGACCTCGGTCTGGTTGAGAAGGTTGCCCGTCCGCAAGGCGAGCGCGGCCATCACGTTGCGAAAATCGGTGAGGGAGGTCACCCGGGAGAGGTCACGCAGGTCCCGCTCCAGGTAGGTCTTCACGTAGGATTCCCACCATAGGACGACCTCTCGCTGTCCGCGCAGGAAGATGACCGGCGGCATGAACCCCCGCAGCAGGTAGGGAAGCGGAGAGGGCCGCCTTTTGCGGGCGGGCGGTTCCTCGAGGTGGAACTCCTTTTCCCACAGTTCGTGGAAAACCAGGCGCAGCGGATCCTCACCCTCCATCTCCCCCAGGGTCATGGGAAGCATCTCGAAGTAGGCGGCCCGTCCGGCCAGGCTCTCGCTCACGCCCTTCATGAGGAGGAGGTTGGAGGACCCGGTAAGGATGAACTTGTGACGCTTCCTTCCCTTGTCGACGGTGGACTTTATGGCCTTCAGGAGGCCCGGCTCCCTCTGCACCTCGTCGATGACCAGTCTCTCCCGCCCCTCCCAGAGGGAAGGGGGATCCTCCCGCGCCTGTTGCAGGGTGTCGTAGTCGTCCAGGCTCAGGTAGGGGAAATCGGGAAACTCGTTTTGGGCGAAGGTGCTCTTTCCGACCTGCCGGGCTCCGGTTATGACCACGACGGAGAAGGACTCCAGGGCTTCCTTGACCCTCTCGCCTATCCACCGCTTTTTATAAATCCATTCTTTATATGAATGATTTTCATTCATGTTATGAATGATAATACAAAAGGGTGGCCACGTCAATTGGGGTCACATCTTCGATCTTCGGGATAGCCACACGATCGAAACCCGCACGATTGCTCGTAAGTTGAGCGAGTCACGGGTGTCTCACGGGATCCGTGCCCCGGAAAAGGAGGATGTTTTCCGCCCTGGCTGCCTTGAGCATGCCTGGGGTGAACCCCTTCTGAGAGAAGAGGACATAATCTATCTCCGGCCGGAAACGCCCCCGAAAAGCCGCTTCCGCCTTCTCCCGGAGGCCGCGGTACACCTCCACCCCCACGGGCCGTTCGCTCCACTTCACCTCGGCGACCAGTGCCCGGTTCTCCTCGCGGTTCAGGGCCAGGATGTCTATCTCGCGGTTGCGGTCCCACCATCGGCCCAACCTCTCGAAGGTGAAGAGCTCCTTCTCGTGCCGCCGCAGGGTTTCCATGGCGATGCGCTCGTACACCCCTCCCAGGTACTGAGGCAGCTCGCCCATGATACGGTCGCAGGCGGAATCCAGGCGGCCCATCTCCAGGTCGCCCCGGCGGGGCAGGACGAAGCGGAACCAGAAGTCGAAGAACTGGTCCCTGATGCGGTAAAGCCCCTTCTTGCTCTTGGCCGGTTTTTCCTCCGTGGCCGGCACCTCGCGCTCCACGATGTCCAGGTCGATGAGGACCCCCAGGTACTTGTTGGCCGTCGGTTGGGGAATGCCCGTGGCGTTGGTTATCTCGGAGATCCTTCTCTTCCCCTGGGCCATGGCCTGTAAGATGGAGAAATAGAAGCGGGGTTCGCGGAGCTCCTCCCGCAGGATGAATTCCACCTCGTCGTAGAGGAACTCTCCTTTGCGTAGGACGTGGTCCCGAAGGTTCCGGCGGAAATCCTTGCGGGGCGAGAAGAGCGTCCAGTAGGCGGGGATGCCCCCGGCCACTGCGTAATGCATTACCCGGTCCTCGAAGGGGCGTCCCGGGCGGAAGAGCGAGGCTTGAGAGAAGCTCAGGGGCTGTACCTTCCACTGTCCGGTACGCCGCCCGTAGAGGGGGGCTCGGTAACCCAACACCTCCGATTCCATCATCCCCACGCTGGAGCCCATGAGCACGAGGAAGAGGCGGCTACGGGAAAGTTCCTCGTCCCACAGCCTCTGGAAAAGGGTGGTGATCCCCCGGTTGGCTTGAATGAGGTAGGGGAACTCGTCGAGGACAAGGGCCAGGCGTTCCCTGCGACGGGCGAGAAAGCGCAGGCCTTCCTCCCAGGAGGAGAATCCCCGTGTCTCGAGGAGTGGCTCCTGGAAGAGTTCGCCCACCGCCCTGGAAAAACGTTCCAGCTGATCGCGGTCGTTGGTGCTCTCGGCGAGGAAATAGAGGTGTGGGCGCCCCTCCAGGAAGCGCCTGACGAGCTCCGTCTTCCCCACCCGGCGCTTCCCCCAGATGACGATGAGCTGCGGTTTGCGGGAACGCCATTTCTCCTCCAGGAAGGAGATCTCTTCCTCCCGGTCGATGAATATATGCTGGTCTTTCGTGACGTCCATGCCCATGTCTAAACCTCCCCTTGGAGCTCGACCGAAGCGTTTCGGCCCGGCCCGATGCCGTGACCCAACAACCCCGCCGACGTCATCCGTCATTAGCGCTGGCCTCACCCGGGATGATATATGTCATGATGTACGCGATGATGTACGCCATGATGTACGCCATGATGTATGCCAATCCGGGATGAAACGCATCACCCGCAGGGGCGTTTCATATCACCCCATGATGGCGTCCACATTATTATACACGAAAGTATTATACTCTAAAGTATAATGAATGGGGTCATATCTTCGATTTTCGGTAACTCCGCCTAACTGAAAGCCGGCGGTGCCACGGGAAGAGGCCTCATGGGCAGTATGGTCTCGCAATACCTCGGAGGCCTCGTAGGCGGCCAGGTCTCGTAATTCTTCAGAGGCCCAGCAAGTGGCCAGGCCTCGAAATACTAATGGAACCGCTGGGGGCTCGGAGGCGCGGGCGCGCTTTATCGCTTCTTCCGGGAGGAGGGGAGCCACCACCAGGGCAGGGCCACAACCCTCCGGTGCAGGGCACGGGCCTCACGGCCGGCGTGCGGGCGCACTCCCCTGACGGCGGAAGGGCCCGGGGTTTCCCGCATGTCCGTACCCACGTGTGTATACGGGGGGAGGCTGAACACCTTCCAGGCCCCGTCCTGGATCCTCAACTCGGCCTCGCCGTCGAGTTGGTAGCGGTTCACCACCATCCCCAGCTGGTCGCCGTAGTCCATCTTTCCCCGCACGTATACCCTTGCCCTGGACCCGTCGTTGAACGTCTCGCGGTACCGCATCTCATAAAATCGGGTCCGCCCCACGAGATTGTATATGCTTATCACGCCCCAGGTGACGAAGCTCATCCCGTAGGAGGTCGTGTACACGTAGGAGCAGGCGGCCACGGAGTCCCCCGCCTCCAGGGCGGCGAAGAATCCCTTCAGCGCTTCTATGGGGCCAGAGACGGCCTGGCGGAGCGCCTGCGGGCCGCTTTCGAACTTCTCGGGGTCAAATCTTCGATTTTCGGGGAAGCGGCTCAATGGTAGAACGTGACGAGGTGTAAATGTAAGGTACTCGAAAATGCATATGAATCGAAAATCGAAGATGTGACCCCATTATCTTTTCCAGGGTAGATACGGATACACCCTCATCGACAAGGAGGAATACTTCCTCGTCGCGGCGTGCTACATCGTGCTCAATCCGGTGAGAGGCGGTTTGGCGGAGCACCCCTCCCGGTATCGTTGGAGCAGCTTCAGGGCCACGGCGGGGATGGAGAGACCGCCGGCTTTCCTCACCACCAGCACAATCCTGCTCTGCTTCTCGCAGGATATAAAGACGGCGCAGAAGTTATACGTGGATTTCGTCGAAAGGGGTATAGATGACGAGACTTCGAAACGCATTGAGTCGGGTGGAGTATGCGGTGGAGAGGATTTCCAGGCCAAGATATTCGAGTTTATAGAGGACAAGCGGAGCATAAAGGACATCCCGCGTCGGGAAAGATATGCCGGTAGACCTCCCATAGAGGGGATCCTCGATGGCTGGCAGGATCTCCGAGATAGAAACGAAAGGATCTTCCGTGCTGTACATGAATTTGGATACACGCAGAGCGCGGTCGCTAATCACCTGGGCCTTGCACCCTCTACCATCTGCGAAATAGTGGGGTCACATCTTCGATATTCGGAGGGGCGGTAGGAGACCTATGGGGTCACATCTTCGATTTTCGGGCCACTGCCCAGAGTCGAGGATCCAATATAGGATGGCTGGCGAAGATTTGACCTTGAAATCTTCCGATTGCGCGTGATTCCCAACCGAAAACGAGGACGCGTACCCAATTCCCCGCGATTTCCAATTGGAATACGAAGATGTGGCCAAGATTCCCCAAGTGACCAAGCAACAGCTACTCCGGTCGCTATAAACGCTATGAATTGCTGGAGGGACGGGTATTGAAACCTGCCCCTTCTCGTATAGATTTGCGCTGCCCACGGACCGGAAGAAGAACTTCGCCATAGCCACCGGTTGCGACAAGCGCTGGTGATTGGCGAAAGACGTCATCCCCGGTTGCTGTAAGCCAGTTGTATAAAGGATTCGAGCACGCAAGGACGCAGATCGAGGATATGAGCCCGTCAGGTACGCTCGCAATCGAACACAATCGAAAAACGAAGATGTGACCCCGATCACGATCATCTTTTCGATCCATTATTTTCCGTATATAATCATTTCGGGGTGTGGGCTTCAAGATAAAAGTTGGGCAATCTGATGCATGCCGTCTTTCCAGCTCTTGGAGGTGGAATGGTCATGAAGGGATCTTTATACGTAGTGGCTTCGCCGAGGGGTGGGGGATTCGAAACATCCATTTGTTTCAGGGCTCTCGTGATTTTCATCGCCCTTGCGTTCGTGGTCACGGTGTCTTGTCCTCTCGCGGTGGGCTTTTCCCAAAGATCCTCAAGATCGGATGAACCGGTAATCGGAAACGCGGCGGAATTTCATGCTATGGCATCAGGTCCTTCCGCTGACGGCTTCGCGGGAAAAGCGTCGGCGTCCGTAGCGTTCCCGTCCCCGTCAGGCCACGCATTTCCGCTGCAAGCGAATAATGTGGCCGGCGTAGAGTCTCAGGCCGCTGGGAGGATTACGCCACCGGCGGGCTATTCCTCGTGGACACTTGGAGGGGCGGGCGAGGATGCGGTCAACGCAGTATGTGTTTCGGGCGACGACGGATACGTCTTGGCCGGGTACACGAAGTCCAAGGGAGCCGGAGACAGCGACGTCTATCTGGCCAAGCTGGACGCATTCGGGAACCTGAAGTGGGAGAAAACCTACGGAGGGCCAAGGCACGAAATCGCCCATTCGATCCAACTCACCTCGGACGGCGGTTTCATCGTGGCCGGAGAGGCGACCTCCGAGCAGCCCAACGAATTCGGCAACTACCATATGAACGCTTATCTTCTCAAGGTTGACGCTAACGGGAACTATCAGTGGGATAAGCAATATGGTTCCTGGAAGGGGGAAGGGGCTTACTGCGTGAAGTGCACCAGGGACGGAGGTTTTATTCTGGCAGGTTTTACCACCCTTGGGGCAGGGGGATTCGATAAATGCCTCTGGAAGACGGACGCAAGAGGAAACTTGGTCTGGCAGAAGAATGTAAACGGGCAGGCTTCCTGGGATGCGCTTTACTGCGTTGAGCAGCTTCCCGACGGTAGCTACATGGTAGCGGGAAGCGCCACCAACTTCGGTTCCCAGTTCCAGGACGTGGAGGCCTATCTCGCCAGGGTCAGCTCGACCGGGGATCTCGTTTGGGAGAAGTTTTTCAGCGGATGCGGCATGGGCGAGGACGAGTTCAAATGCCTGCAGCGCACCGCAGACGGCGGTTTCATCCTGGCCGGCGAGACCATCACCGTGGAGGGCACCTACGGGTATGTGGTCAAGACCGATGCCTCGGGGAACGAGGTCTGGTCGAAATGCCTGGGGCCTGATATCTATGGAGGATACGGTTTCGATTGCGTACGGCAGCTATCCAGCGGGGGTTATATCCTGGTAGGTTATGCCAGTGAACATGCAGAGAATTACGTGAATGATTTATATCTGGTAAGGATGGACTCCTCGGGCAAGACCTTGTGGGAGAGGTTCATCGGCGGCGCGAACCATGACGCGGGGATGTGCGTGAGGGAAACCGTTGAAGGTGGCTTCATATTGGCGGGTTGGACGGAGTCTTTCGGCGCCGGGAATAAAGACGCCTGGCTTGTTTGGACGGATTGGAACGGGAACTTGGCGCCGACCTGGCGCGCCGGCATCCGGCTCGGCGACATACTACTGTGCCGCTCCGCGAGCATCCTGTCCCCGGTGCTCACCTACACCCACGCCGGGATATACGTGGGCAACTGGATGGTGGCCGAGGCCCGGCCTGAAAAGGCCCGAAGCGAAGAGGAAGGAGGCATAGCCCTCTACCCCATCGAGGACTGGGACTACCCCCGGCAGACCTACGTGAGCCTCTACCGGGTGAACACCACCCGGGCCAAGAGGGAGGCGGCGGCCTCCTGGGCCCGGACGCAGACCCGGAGGGACCCCCGCCCGGTCTACCAGTGGCAGTACATAGACCGAAGCGCCCTCCAGAACTCTCCCTCCTGGTACTGCTCGGAGCTGGTGTGGGCCGCCTACTGGAACCAGGGCATCGACCTGGCGGTTGTGGGGGGGATGGGCCCCGCCCAGGTGCGTTACCCCGTCTCCCCGGACCACCTGGTGGACAAGGGAAAAGAGGACGGCGAGCTCACCCGGGTGGGCTACCACCACGAGTTCTACCCCAAACTCTGGTGGCCCGGCCTCTTCCTCCGCGCCGACAGCCCGGTGGACCTCACCCTGGTCGACCCCCGGGGCGGGGAACACTCCAAGTCCTCCTGGGACCTCACCGAGGCCATCTATCTCGAGGCGGACATAGACGGGGACGGGAGTTCCGAGGACCTCATCCTCCTCGAGCAGAGGGAGTTCGGGGAGTACCGGGCGAAGGTGCTCCCCGAGCAGGGGGCCTCCCCCGAGGACACCTTCGACCTCATAGCCCGCGTCCGGGGGGTAAGGGAGACCCTGGCCAGGGGGGCGAAGATATCCCAGATCCCGGAAGAGGGCTACCCCATCTCCTCCCCGGAGAAGACCTGGTACCTGGCCGAGGGCTGCACGGCTCAGGGCATGCAGACCTACATCCTGGTCCAGAACCCGGGATCGGAAGCCGCCCATATCAAGCTCACCTTCCAGACCGGGAGGGGAGAGGTCCCGGGACCCGAGGTGGACCTCCCGGGAGGCCGGAGGACCACCTTCCTCGCCAACACCTACGTGCCCAACAACACCGACGTCTCCACCAAGGTGGAATCGGACAAGCCGGTGATCTGCGAGCGGGCCATGTACGGTGCGGGGATGGTCTGGGCCCACGACTCCATAGGGGTGACCACCCCCTCCCCCACCTGGTACCTGGCCGAGGGATGCACGGCTCAGGGCATGCAGACCTACATCCTGGTCCAGAACCCGGGATCGGAAGCCGCCCATATCAAGCTCACCTTCCAGACCGGGAGGGGAGAGGTCCCGGGACCCGAGGTGGACCTCCCGGGAGGCCGGAGGACCACCTTCCTCGCCAACACCTACGTGCCCAACAACACCGACGTCTCCACCAAGGTGGAATCGGACAAGCCGGTGATCTGCGAGCGGGCCATGTACGGTGCGGGGATGGTCTGGGCCCACGACTCCATAGGGGTGACCACCCCCTCCCCCACCTGGTACCTGGCCGAGGGATGCACGGCTCAGGGCATGCAGACCTACATCCTGGTCCAGAACCCGGGATCGGAAGCCGCCCACATCAAGCTCACCTTCCAAACCGGGAGGGGAGAGGTCCCGGGACCGGAGGTGGACCTCCCGGGAGGTCGGAGGATCACCTTCCTCGCCAACACCTACGTGCCCAACAACACCGACGTCTCCACCAAGGTGGAATCGGACAAGCCGGTGATCTGCGAGCGGGCCATGTACGGTGCGGGGATGGCCTGGGCCCACGACGCCGTGGGATACGCCCCATAAATGGGGTCACATCTTCGATCTTCGGAGGGAGGGCACGGCAGTGGCCTGACCATAAGCCACTGCCTGGAGTCGAGGACCTAGTAGAAGATGGATGACAAAGATTTAAATTGGAAATAGTCCGATAACGAGCGATCCCCGGTTGAAAACGAGGATGCGGACTCAATCCCCGCGATTCCCAATGGGAACACGTAGATGTGACCCCGATTTACCAAGTGACCGGGCAGAGACTGTTCAGATCGCTATAAACGCTATAAATGATCGAGGAAGCGGATATTGAAACCTGACCCTTCCGGTATTGATCTTCTCCATGCTCTGCCCGAGGAACAGGATAAGAACTTCGCCTTCCTCACTGGTTGCGAACGGCGCCGGTGATTGGCGAAAAATGCCATACCTGGTTGCTGTAAGCCTATTGTATGAAGGATTTGAGCGCGCAAGGACGTAGATCGAGGATATGAGCCCGTCAGGTTCGGTCAGGTACGCTCGCAATCGAAAAACGAAGATGTGACCCCTATTACTATTAGGCCGAGGTTTAGGTTTGCGGGATGAGACGCCTGCTCTTACATACGTCAACCTATCATGATATCAACCTTTTCAATCCATGATTTTCCGTATATAATCACTTTGGGGTGTGGGCTTCAATATAAAAGTTGGGCAATCTGCTTCATGCTTTCTTTCCAGCTATTGGAGGTGGAAGAATCATGAAGAAATCTTTACTATGCGTCCTCCGTCCAGCAGACCCCAGACGGGGGCTACATCCTGGCCGGAGATACTTTATCCTTCGGTGCAATGTTTGCCACACTTACCTCGTAAAGACCGACATCTCCGGGAACGTGGATTAGGAAAAGTCATATCACGACCAGCGATGCATGATGCTCGATGGAAAGATTAACAGGGTGTGGCGGATTGTGTGTGAAGGGGTGGGATGTGCTTGAAAGGGGGTCGGTAAAGATGCGGAGAAGAGGATTTTATACAGCCTTGGCCATCGTAGCGGTTCTCATGACGGTTTTTCCTTTCGGCCGAGCATCAACCGGTGCCATATCTTATGCCTCATCTTCACCAAGCCCGCTGGAGAAATTAGCGGATACCTCGAGGATGGCCTTTATCAGGGACAAGGACGTGCATATATACAACCCCGATACGGGCGGCATCTCCAAGTTGACCAGCAACGGCAAGGTAAAGGCCGTGGACGCAAGGCCGGACGGAAGCCTCATCGTATACTCAACCTACAAATCGGATCAGCAGTCCGGCGTAGATACCCACACCATCGAGACCGTTAGATACGACGGAACAGGGCACAGGGTAGCCGCGCAGTGGCAAGAGGAAAATAGGGAATGGATCATGTCCATCTCTTGCTCCACGGCCGGCAACTACGCTTATTATTCTTACTATCCCCACCAGGGAGTTTTTGGGAGCATCGAAAGGATAAACCTGGAAACCGGGCAACGTTCCCATATATTGGATGTTGAAGCGACGTCAACCACCTATGAAGGCTACATTTGCCCCGCGGTCTCGCCCGACGGCAAAACGTTGGCCTGCCTCCATTACACTTGGAAGAAGGATACTTTGGGGTTCGTCGCCTGCCATCTCTGCGTGATGAATACGGACGGGTCAGGGCGCAAAGACATCGCCTTGATCATGGATGACCCCGTGGCTTATTCCTGGTCGCCCATGCTCTCCCGGCCTTCCTGGTCGTCCGATGGCCAGAGGATAGCCTATACCGGAGAATCGGGGACCATCTGGACCATAGGGAGGGGAGGCGAGAACCCGCTCCAATGTACTCCGAAAATCGCCAACCAGCACTTGAACCCCGACTGGTCGACGGACGACAGTATCATAACCTTTGACCTCGACAATTGGTACGACTCCCCCATTTACAGCATCTACGGGATCACATCAACGGGGGGTGAGATATTTCCCTTGACGGGAGAAAATGGAGATACTCAGGGTTGTTGGTTTACGACCTGGCGCGCCGGCATCCAGCCCGGCGACATACTCCTGTGCCGCTCCGCGAGCATCCTGTCCCCGGTGCTCACCTACACCCACGCCGGGATATACGTGGGCAACGGGATGGTGGCCGAGGCCCGGCCTGAAAAGGATGGGGGCATAGCCCTCTACCCCATAGAGGACTGGGACTACCCCCGGCAGACCTACGTGAGCCTCTACCGGGTGAACACCACCCGGGCCAAGAGGGAGGCGGCGGCCTCCTGGGCCCGGACGCAGACCCGGAGGGACCCCCGCCCGG
>Ga0078972_1004532_pt1 | contig 37718 bp, 35 predicted proteins | sample YelNatPaOPGAMG01_FD_67568 | JGI IMG/M metagenome (GOLD analysis project Ga0078972, IMG submission 67568) | Hot spring thermophilic microbial communities from Obsidian Pool, Yellowstone National Park, USA - OP-RAMG-01 (SPADES assembly) (version 2) | ecosystem: Environmental > Aquatic > Thermal...
TCTTTTGGATGAGCGGTTTGGTACGGCTCCCAGTTTTATGTTGGGTCTTTTCTTCCTCGCTATTGTCACCACGGTAGGGCGTCTCTACCAGGAGGCATGGCGAAAGAGGAAGGAAGTGTAGGATAATCACCTCTCCGATTTTGAAGAAGAGGGGGGCAGGATCATAAAGGTGGCCGAGGTTCTCAATAAATCTCGGCCTTCTTTATTTCTCACAAGGCAATCTCCTAAGGCAACGGAACGTCCCTTCTTGAATACCCGGGCTTCCGCTAAAAGTTCTCCTTCTTTAACCGGGGCGAGAAAATCACTCTTCAGCTCAATCGTCATGAGCCCCTCTCCTGGCTTTAAAAGGGTCATGATGGCATGGGCAATCGTTTCATCGGCCAGAGCTACCATAACACCACCCTGAACAAACCCCGCTCCCTGAAGGTACTGGGGCCGGATTTTCATGCGAAAAAGGGCTCTGCCATTTTTTATCTCCAAGATTTCTACACCAAAGAAATCGAGGAAAGGATTTAGCTTCTCCCCCTTTTGTAGTCTCCGTAGGTATTGAGGATAGTCTTCCATCTCTCATCCTCCCGATATTATTTATGCCTGCGCGCCACAGTTCCCGCCCATCGGAAAAAGAGCACGTTAAGAATCATAAAAACGGCGGCTAATAGAAAAGAGGTCGTATAGTTTCCCGTAAGATCGAATAGTTTACCGCTAAACCATACCCCTATGGCTCCCCCCATTCCTCCGATTAAAGAGAAGATGCCTACTATTTTCCCGAAATCGGGTCCCAGGAAAAAATCGGCCGACCGGGCGGGAAAGATAGGGGCCACAGAGCTGTATCCCAGGCCAAAGAGGACGGCATAGGCATAGAGGAGAAAATCATACTGGGGGGTTAGAAGCATAAGGCTCACTATCCCTAAAAAGGCACTTCCCATCCCCAGCGTAAAGGCCGGCTCTCGGCCCAGGCGATCAGAAAGGTAGCCGAAGAGGATTTTCCCTGCCGAGCCTATGATGCCCGTAAGACCGAAAAATAAAGCCCCCTTAGCCGAGGAAAAGCCTTTTCCCACCACCGCCGCTACCTGATGAATGAGGGTACTTTGAACGGCAAAAGAAGTGAAAAAAGAACTCGCCACGAGGAACCAGAAGGCCATGGACCTCAGAGCGTGGGACAGATTCTGGGCAACGGGTTTTGGCACATCCACGAACCCCTGGTAAGTTCTCTTCTCTTCTGTGTCCATCGCCCCGCCATCGGGAATCAAACCTATCTCTTCCGGGTTCCTTCTCTGGAGCAAGGCATTGGGAATAAAAAGAACAACCAAGGTAGAGATGGCAAGGATACGGTAAGCCACCCGCCAGCCCCACAGGGAGATAATATACTGGGTCAGGGGAACCATGACCTGCATGCCCACTCCCACCCCCGCCATGGCAATACCGATTGCCAACCCCCTCTTTTTCTCGAACCATCTGGGCAAGACCATGCTATGGGCAATGTAACCAATGGCACAGATTCCCACCGGGGTAAGAACACCATACCAGAGATAGTATGCCGAAATACTTTCTATGGTGCTCGTAAGCCAGAGACTAAATCCTATAAGCACACTGGCGGCTGGGAAAACAATGCGGGGACCAAAACGGTCAATAAAAGCACCAATCATGACGGCGGCAAGGGACTGAACCATCATGAAGAGGGAAAAGACGCCCGAGACCGCCGCTCTGCTCCAGGAAAATTCCCGGGAAACGGCTACGAGAAAGACGGAAAAGGAATACCAGATGCCAAAGGCTACGGCCAGATTAAGAAAAGATACCCCAATTATTACCCAGCCGTAAAAAAATTTCCCCCTGGCCATTACAGGTTCATTCCTGCTGTAACCATAATATTACCGCCCGAAATGTAGGATGCCCTATCCGACGCAAGCCAACACACTACCTCTGCCACCTCTTCCGGTTCACCCAGCCTCCCTAAGGGAATCATCCTGGAAAGAATATCTCCCGTTCCCTCACGGGACATCAGCTCCCGCACCGGGGGTGTATTTATCCACCCCGGCGAGATGGCCACAATCCTGATGTTATCCTTACCGTATTCTATGGCCGCCGCATTGGTCATACCCACGACAGCGCATTTGCTGGCACTGTAGATGGATAGGCGCTCAGAGGGGCGATTGGCTGAAGAAGAGGCGTTATTTATGATAACCCCTCCCCCCAGCTGTTGCATGATGGGAATTTCGTACTTCATGCAGAGGAAAACCCCTTTTACATTTGTATCTATAGTGCGGTCGAAGTCTTCTTCTGAAATGCGGGCAAGACGCGCCCAGGGATGGCTCGCTCCTGCGTTATTAAAAGCCACGTCGAGTCGGCCGAATCTGTCCACAGCCACCTTTATAAGTTCTTCCACCTCTTTTGCCTTACGCACATCAACGGCTAAGGCTATGGCCTTTCCCCCTTCTGTTTCGATTGTATTACGCGTAGCCTCTGCCCCTTCCCTACTAAAATCGCTCACCACAACCTTCGCACCACGGCGGGCGAGGAGAACAGCCGCCGCCCTTCCGATTCCGGACCCCGCACCCGTTACGAGCGCTACTTTACCTTCCAGTTCCCTCATGCGCGTTTACCTCCCTATGAAAATCCTTTCGGCTGCCAAGTATTATCATAATACCTTGCCAGTTGGAAAACTAAAAAATTCTTTAATGAACTATGGTCACTTTTCAACCCTTGAGAAAATTGATATTGACAGTTTTCTTAGGTTGTTATATGCCCTTTTAACCTATTTAAGGATGCCTTTAAAAGGCCCCCTTAACGAAAAATATCAACTTTAGGAAAGGAGCATTGGCCCATGGATGTCACCAGGCGAGGTTTCCTAAAGATCTCAGGGGCAGCATTAGCCGCAAGCGGGATAGGCATAAGCCTTAAACCTGTTTCCTCGTACGCCCAACCCCTGAAGATCCAGTATGCCAAGGAAACGACGACGGTTTGTCCATACTGTTCGGTGGGTTGCAGCATCATTGTCTCCACCCGCAAGGGCAAGGTCGTCAACACCGAAGGGGATCCTGATAGCCCCATCAACCGGGGATCCCTGTGCAGTAAAGGTGGTTCCATCTACCAGATGGCGGTAAACGAAAACCGACTAACGAAACCACTTTACCGGGCTCCATACTCGACGGAGTGGAAAGAGGTAGACTGGGACTGGGCCCTCGATAAGATTGCCCGTAATATCAAGAAGAGTCGAGATGCCAGTTTTCGGGCTACCAACGATAAGGGCGAAACGGTGAACCGGACGGAGGGCATCGCCTCCGTGGGCAGTGCCGCTCTGGACCTTGAAGAGTGTTTTACTTTGCAAAAATTCTTGCGGGGGTTGGGCCTGGTCTACATCGAACACCAGGCCCGTATCTGACACAGCCCAACTGTACCGGCTCTGGCAGAGTCGTTCGGACGCGGCGCAATGACCAATCACTGGATAGATCTTAAGAACAGTGATGTTTTCTTAATTATGGGTAGCAACCCCGCCTCTAACCATCCTGTAGCCTTCAAGTGGATACAGGAGGCCGTGGATAAGAGGGGAGCGAAGATTATATGTGTAGACCCTCGCTTCACCCAATCGGCGTCAAAAGCCCACATCTATGCCCCTATAAGGTCAGGTACGGATATCGCATTTCTGGGTGGCATGATCAAATACATCCTCGACAATAACCTCTACTTCGAAGAGTACGTAAAGAACTACACCAATGCAAGTTTCCTCGTAAACCCCGATTTCAAGCTCCCCGGTGAGAACAACGGCCTCTTTTCTGGCTTTGAAGGTGGCAAGTACAATAAAGATACCTGGGCATACCAGACGGACGCCAACGGCGTTATAAAGAAAGACCCCACCTTACAGGACCCGAACTGCGTTTTCCAGCTTTTGAAAAAACATTTCAGTCGTTACAACTTAGATATAGTCTCCCGCATCACGGGAACTCCCAAGGAAAAGTTAGAGGAAATCTACAAGCTTTATGCCTCAACGGGAAGGCCGGACAAGGCAGGAGTAGAGCTATACGCGATGGGATGGACTCAACACACCACTGGTACCCAGAATATTCGGGCGATGTGCATCATTCAGCTCCTCTTAGGGAACATCGGGATCGCCGGTGGTGGGATTGCCGCTATGAGGGGAGAATCCAACGTACAGGGGTCTACAGACCATGGCCTTCTCTTCCACATCTGGCCGGGTTATTTAGCCGTCCCCACCGCTTCCATGAAGACCCTAAAAGATTACAACGAAAAGAAAACCCCTAAAACGAAGGAAGAGAAGAGCCTGAACTGGTGGAAAAATTTCCCTAAATATTCCGCCAGTTTTCTACGATCAATGTACGGTGTTAACGTGACCTTAGAAGAGGCTTACCAGCTCTTACCCAAGTTGGATGATGGAGCAAATTACTCCTGGCTTATGATTTTCGACCAGATGTACAAGGGAAAATTCACAGGCTTCTTCGCCTGGGGAATGAACCCCGCTTGCAGCGGTGCCCACTCCAATAAGGTGCGCAAAGCCCTTACCAAACTCGACTGGCTCGTAAACGTAAACCTCTTCGACAACGAGACAGGTTCGTTCTGGCGAGGTCCGGGCATGGATCCCACGAAGATCAAGACGGAAGTCTTTATGCTGCCCTGCGCTTCTTCCATAGAAAAAGAAGGGAGTATAGCCAACAGCGGCCGCTGGCAGCAGTGGCGTTACAAAGCAATCGAGCCCCCCGGAGAAGCCCTGCCGGATGGCGACATAATGAGTGAGCTTTTCTTCCGGGTGAAAGAACTCTACGAGAAAGAAGGGGGACCTCATAAAGAAGCCATAACGAAGCTCACCTGGCCTTACGGAAAGAAAACTTTAACGGGCCATTTCCACTACGACCCGAGGATGGTAGCCGCAGAAATCAACGGTTATTTCTTAGAGGACAAAAAGGTGGAAAATCCTCTAAAGAAGGGGGAATTCAGAGAATTCAAGAAAGGAGACCTTGTGCCCGCCTTTGCCTGGCTCCAGGATGACGGTTCCACTTCCTCCGGCTGCTGGATTTACTGTGGCTCTGTAACGGACAAAGGTATCCTTGCCATGAGGCGCGGCACGAAGGACGCTTCCGGGATAGGCCTTTTCTCTGAATGGGCATGGTGCTGGCCGGTGAACCGGCGTATACTCTACAACGGTGCTTCCGTGAGCCCGAAAGGTGAACCCTGGAATAAGAAACAACCTGTGATTGTATGGAACGGTGAGAAATGGATAGGGGATGTACCGGACGGTGCCGGTGACCCGGGTTCTGGCCGACCGCCTTTCATCATGAAGCCGGATGGAGTGGCAAGTCTATTCGGCCCCGGCCTGGCCGACGGACCCTTCCCGGAGCATTACGAACCATTAGAATGCCCGGTGGAAAAGAACCTTCTCTCGCCGCAGAAAAATAATCCTGTAATCAAGCGTTTCGATAAGCCCGGTGTGGGGTCGGATATCGATGCCTTTGCCAGTGTAGAAGCTTGCGATCCGCGCTTCCCGTTCATTTGCTCCACCTACCGGGTAAGCGAGCACTGGCAGACAGGCGTTCTCACACGGTGGTGCCCGTGGCTCGCAGAAATGCAGCCGGGCATGTTCTGTGAAATAGGAATAGATCTAGCGAGAGAAAAGGGAATTGCAAATGGTGACAAGGTAATTGTAAAGTCTGCCCGGGGTGAGGTAGAGGCAACGGCCATCGTAACCCCCCGTTTTAAACCCTTCAATATAGACGGGAAGATCATTCATCAGGTAGGCATTCCCTGGCATTTCGGCTGGATAACGACGAAGGACCGCAAGTACCTACCGGGGGACAAGAAACCCGAGGTCTTTACGGAGGGCGATGCGGCAAACCTCTTGACACCGTTCATCGGCGATGCAAATACCATGATCCCCGAGAGCAAGGCGTTCATGGTAAACGTGATAAAGAAGTAAGGGGGTGAGATAAGCCATGACAGAATACATCAAACTCATCGACGTGTCTAAATGTACGGGATGCCGGGCCTGTCAGCTTGCCTGCAAACAGTGGAACGGCCTACCCGCCAAGCAAACGGTAAACTACGGCACATATCAAAATCCCCCGGACCTTCAGGCGAATACCTGGACGCTTATTCGTTTCACTGAGATAGCGGAAAAAGACCGTGTAAAGTGGTTGTTTAGAAAAGATGGCTGTATGCACTGCACAGATGCCGCCTGTGTTAAAGTATGCCCCAGTGGTGCCCTCTACCATACTGATATCGGAACGGTTGCCGTCAACCTCGATAAGTGCATAGGCTGTAAGGAATGCATCTCCGCCTGCCCCTTCGACATTCCCCGTTACGACCGGGCTACGGATAAGGTTTACAAATGTGACCTCTGCTATTCCCGCATTAAGGCAGACCTTATTCCTGCGTGTGCCAAGGCTTGCCCCACGGGGGCCATTACCTTCGGAGAAAAGAAGGCGATGATCAAGAAGGCGTATGATCGGGCCAAAGAACTGGGAGGAGAGGCAAACGTTTACGGAGATAAATTCGTAGGGGGAACGCACGTGGTCTATGTGCTCACGGAAAAACCCAGGGTATACGGTCTGCCCTCCAAGCCCAGTGTCCCCGCCACCATTATCATCTGGAAAGACATTCTGAAACCCTTGAGCCTCATCGCGGCGGGTGGTGTGATAGCCGGTTCTTTCCTCCATTACATCATCCACGGGCCAAAACTACCCGACGAAAACCAGGACCAGGCGGGGAAAGGAGGTGAATGAAAAATGCGTAAAGGTCTGATTAAAGCAACAGATGCTTTTGAAAGGATTGTTCACTGGAGCCTTGCCATTTCCTGCCTACTTTTGTGTCTCACCGGCTTAGGCATGATGTTCCACTCCTTTAACTTCATTGGCACCCTAATGGGCGGATTAAAATCCTTGAAGTACGTACATAACTTTACCGGGCTTTGGTTCGCCGTCTCACTTTACTTTGCCATTCGCATGTGGTGGAAGGAAGCAGGGGTATTTTCCATGCCCGAAGACCTAGAGTGGATGAAAGTCGCAGGGGGTTACCTGTGGCACGTGGACCATGTACCGGAGGTGGGTAAGTACAACCCGGGGCAGAAGATGTTTTTCCTCGCCGTCGCCATCTTCGGTGGTTTAATGGTAATCACAGGTATCATCATGTGGTTTCCTTTACTTTTCCCCGCTGGCCTTGTGCGGCTCATGTACATGTTACATGCCCTAGGATTCGTGGTGATTTTCCCCTTCTTCTTCGTTCACCTCTACCTGGGAACCGTGGGATCCCCTGGCTCCCTCTCAGCTATGACTACGGGATGGGTCACCCGCGCTTGGCTTAAGAAACAGCATGCTAAGTGGTTGAAAGAGATGGAAGAGAAGGGCGAACTTGTCGTTTTCGGAGAGGAAAAAAAGGAAACTTCGGCCCATCACTGATAAACGACCCTCTAAGACCTGCCCCCAAGGGGGCAGGTCTTCTTTTTTAAGGTAAGTGAAGGCGGTTATGGCAGAAAAAAGGTGGAAAGATTTATTAATAGGTTGTCTTGCGGCAGCGCTCCTCGCCTCCTCGGTTTGGGCCGGAGGACCTCCGGCAGTAGGGGAAAAAATACCAGAATTTACCCTCCCGGCCCCCAAAGATAGCTCTGAAAGAGGCTACCTGGGCCTAACCTTCTTGAACCGCAGTTTCCGCATCCCGGAGCTCAAGACAGAAGTAGTCATCCTGCAGGTATTTAGCATGTACTGCCCATACTGCCAGGCCGACGCCCCTCACGTAAATGCGCTCTATCAGCTCATAGAAAAAAACGAGAAATTTAAGGGCAAAATTAAAATCCTCGGCCTTGGGGCTGGAAACTCGGATTTTGAAGTGGCAACCTTCAAAAAAAGGTACGAGGTGCCTTTCCCCCTCTTTTCCGACCGGGACTTTCGCATCCACAAACTCCTGGGGGAAGTCCGCACCCCTTACTTTATTGGGATACGCAAATTCCCCGATGGCTCCCATCGGGTGTTTTTGAGTCGGCTGGGTATGATAAACTCTGCCGAGGCCTTCCTTACCGAAATTATAAAACTCGCGGAGTTGAAATAGAAACCTTATGAGGTCTTTTCTATTTGCCCTGACCCTTCTCATTCTAACACCGGGCCCCGGATGGGGTCTTTCGGAAGTCTTTTCCGGCAAAATCTACCAGCCGGGTCACCTGAAGCCCATAGACAGCAAAAGTCACCTCAAAGTAGGTCAAAGGGCGCCTAATTTTAGCCTACCCGCTATCCAGGGTGGGGTTGTATCCCTCAGAGATTTCAGGGGAAAAAAGAACGTCGTTCTGTCCTTTATACCCGCGGCCTGGACACCCGTGTGCTCTGACCAGTGGCCGGGATACAACATAGTAAAAGACATCTTTGACAACCATGAGGCAGTCCTGATTGGCATAAGTGTGGATAACATCCCCACCCTTTATGCCTGGACGCGGGAGATGGGCCATTTATGGTTCCCCGTCCTTTCCGATTTTTATCCCCATGGGGCAGTGGCCAAGAGATACGGTATACTGCGCACCGATGGCATGGCTGAAAGGGCTATTGTCATCATCGATAAAAGAGGGAAAATCCGCTTCTTCCACGTTTCGGACATCAACGTGCGCCCCGACCTGGAGATGATCGTAAGAGAACTGGAAAAACTTAAGAACCCCTGATGGGTCTTATTTTACAATTCTGAAAATTTCCCTGGCCTTAGGGTCTAAAGCTGTCTCAAGGAGCTCAAAAAGGATCATTTCTGTGCTCGTTAGATAAACCCCCTCCCGTTCCATCCGGCGCAGGGCAATTTCCCTGTTTAAGGGACGGCGGGAGGATATTCCATCCGCCGCCACATGCACATCGTATCCATGTTTTATGAGGTCTCTTGCCGTTTGGTAAACACATATATGGGCTTCAATACCGATAAGAATCACCTGACGGCGGTTCAGCCCTATCAAACGTTCCCGGAACACCTCATCCTGCCAGCAGCTGAAGCTGGCCTTCACGATGGCAGGAATATCACCCGTCGCTCTTTTAATCTCCCCTATCGTATTCCCCAGGTTTACCTGCTCTGTTAGGAGTAAGGGTATACCCAGTATCCGGGCACCGGCAACCAGCTTCTGTGCATTTTCCAAAAGTTCTTCCTTCTCGGCCATTACCCTAAACAGGCTACCTTGCAAATCGATGATGCATAATAAGCTTTCATTTCGGTTCAGCATACCTTCCTCCTTTTTAGCTTACCAGCTCGCCTCCCATAAAGACGAGGAGGTCCGTTAATGATTTAATCCTATCCCGCAGCTTTGCCGCCCGCTCGAATTCCAAATTGGCCGCCGCGTCCTTCATTTCTCTTCGCAAACGCTCAATCAAAGGAGGAAGCTCCTCCGCCCCTTTTACCTCTTCCTGAAGGGGTACGGTCACGTAATCTGCCTCATAGACGGAGCTCAAAACCTGGGTGATGGACTTTTTAACCGTTTCCGGGGTAATGCCGTGCTCTTCGTTATAACGCCTCTGGAGGTCCCGCCTCCGATTTGTTTCTTTTAGGCAAAACTCAATGGCTGGCGTGATTTTATCTGCGTACATAATTACCTGACCGGAGACGTTACGAGCCGCCCGTCCGCTCGTCTGCATCAGGGACCTTTCCGAACGGAGGAATCCTTCCTTGTCCGCATCGAGAATGGCCACGAGGGAAACCTCCGGAATGTCAAGCCCTTCTCTCAGTAAATTTACCCCGATGAGAACATCAAATTCGCCCAATCGCAGGTCTCGGATAATATTCACCCTTTCCAGGGTCTGGATATCCGAGTGTAGGTAGCGACAGCGGATTCCCAGTTCCTGGTAATAGGTTGTGAGGTTTTCAGCCATTCTCTTGGTGAGGGTCACAACAAGAACCCTTTCCTTCCTTTCGATTCTTTCCCTCACCTCACCCAAAAGATCGTCCACCTGGTTTTCAGCGGGACGTACCAGTACCTCGGGGTCCATGAGACCCGTCGGCCGGATAATTTGTTCCACTACCCGTCCCCTTGCCTTTTTGACCTCGTATTCGGCTGGGGTGGCTGATACGTAAATACGTTGGTGGGGAAAGGCCTCATACTCTTCAAAACGCAAGGGGCGATTATCAAGGGCAGAGGGAAGCCGGAATCCATACTCCACTAAAGTTTCTTTCCGCGACCGGTCTCCCCGGTACATACCGATGAGCTGAGGAATCGTGGCATGACTTTCGTCAATGACAATAATGGCGTCCTTGGTCAGATACTCCATAAGTGTAGGGGGAGGTTCGCCCGGTCGGCGGCCGGTAAGGTGTCGGGAATAGTTTTCTATCCCCTTGCAGTATCCCATTTCTTCAAGCATCTCCAGGTCAAACATTGTTCTCTGTTCGAGACGCTGGGCTTCCAGGAGCTTACCCTTCCCTTTAAACTCCTTTAGCCGCTCGTTTAGTTCCTCACGGATGCTCGCGATGGCACGCTTAAGCCTTTCCCTCCCCGTTACGTAATGACTACCCGGATAGATGGTAAGGTGAGTTACACGCCCTTTCAAGCGCCCCCTCAAGGGGTCCACTACTGCGAGCATCTCGATGGTATCACCGAAATATTCTACCCGGAGGGCTTCTTCTTCCTCGTAAGGAGGGAAGATTTCCACCGTATCACCCCGCACTCGGAAAGTGCCTCGATGGAAATCGACGTCATTTCTCGTGTACTGCATCTCCACGAGGCGTCTTAAAAGTTCATCCCGGGGAAGTTCCATATCTTTCATCAATTTCAGAGACATGCCGCCGTATTCCTCCGGAGCGCCAATGCCGTAGATGCACGAAACGCTCGCCACAATGATAACATCCCTTCTCTCAAGAAGGGCGTAAGTGGCCCTGTGTCTCAGCTTGTCTATTTCATCGTTGATGGAAGAATCCTTCTCGATGTAGGTATCCGTCGCCGGCAAATAAGCTTCCGGCTGATAATAATCGTAGTAGCTCACAAAATATTCAACGGCGTTATTAGGAAAGAGGGTTTTGAACTCACTGTAGAGCTGGGCGGCCAGGGTCTTATTGTGGGCAATGACCAGGGCCGGCCTTTTTACCTCATTAATGACGTTGGCGATGGTAAAGGTCTTACCCGACCCCGTGACCCCGAGGAGCACCTGGTGTGGAAGGCCTCTTTCGAGGCCCTCTACAAGCTCCCCAATCGCCCGGGGTTGATCCCCCTGGGGTACGAAGTCGCTTACGAGGCAAAATTCACTCATATGTGGCAACAGACCCGCTCAACTGCCCACAGGCCGCGAGAATCTCTGACCCATGACTGGCCCGCAAGATAGCCGTGTAGTTGTTATTCAGGAGAATCTGCTGGAATCGTCTGATAGCCTCCCGCGATGGTGTACGGTACGGCAACCCAGGGCATTCATTGAAGGCAATGAGGTTCAGTTTGCAACGGATGCCTCTGAGGAGCCGGGCAAGTTCTTCTGCCTGAGCGGGAGAATCATTAATCCCCGCCATTAGTATGTATTCGAAGGTTATCATCCTGCGCCCCGGCATGGGATAATCACGGCAGGCTCTAAGTAGTTCCGAAATGGGATAACGCCGGTTTATGGGCATGATTGCCTCTCTTATCATGTCGTTCGGGGCGTTAAGGGAGACAGCAAGGTTCACGCAAACATCTTTTCCCAGCCTCAGAATCTCGGGGACAAGGCCGCAGGTGGAGACGGTCATACGGCGCGTCGAAAGGCCGAGGCCATGATCATTCGTCAGATTTTTCACCGCCTTGACCGTCTCCTCATAGTTATCAAGCGGCTCCCCCATCCCCATGAGAACCACATTTCTCACTTCCTCACCTTCCCTCGTCAGACGCCGCATCTGGAGGAGCTGCCCCGTAATTTCCCCCGCTTTAAGATTTCGACGAAAACCTCGAGAACCGGTCAGGCAGAACCGGCATCCCATGCGACACCCCACCTGGGTAGAGAGGCAGGCCGTCCAGTGATTCCTCCCGGGAATGAGAACCCCCTCCACGTAATCGCCATCGAAGAGGCGAAAGAGCATCTTCTTTGTTCCATCCTGTGCTGCCTGAATGCGAACCACTTCTGGGTCATCAATTTCGGCAATCTCCTCGAGGTAAGTCCGTAGCTGCCGTGCCAGATTCGTCATTTCTTCGAAGCTTGTTGCTCCCCCCTGGTACATCCACTTCATAAGCTGGCGTGCCCGGTACTTCTCCTTTCCGAGGCTGGAGATAAACTGCTCAAGCTCCTCCAGGGTTAGGTCCTTTAGACGGATTTTCTTCTGGCCTTTCATTCCTCAATGATGGCAACAGGCCGGCACCAGCCGGCGGAGGCCCTCTTTATTTTGATGGGAAAACAGCAGACGGTAAAGCCGTAAGGGCGGCCTATGGCGGAAAGGTTCGCCATCTTCTCCATGTGGCAGTAACCAATATCAATGCCGGAAAAATGGGCGGCCCAAATCACCCGGGGGTCTTTCGTCTTCTCGAATTCACGGGCCAGATATGGGAGCGGCCTATCCCAGCTCCAGGCATCTATCCCGACTACCCGGATGCCCCGCTCAGTGAGGTAAAGGGTACTTTCCCGCGTCATTCCCGCCCCTTTAAACAGATACTCCGGTTTCCCCCAAGCTACATCGGCCCCTGTTTGAATCAGAACAATGTCCAGAGGCTTAAGCTCGTAACCTATTTTCTTTAGCGCCTCTTCTACCTCATCGGGCGTTATTCCCTCTCCATCCCCCTTGTGCCGGAAATCGAGAAGAACCCCATCTCCTATGCACCACTCTAAGGGAATCTCGTCAATGGTGAGGGCCCTTTTTCCCCCATCCTGGGTGGGATGGTAGTGATACGGTGCATCGAGGTGGGTGCCGCTGTGGGTCCCCAGGGTAACCGTCTCCGTGGCCCATCCCAGTCCACCAGGAAGATGAGCCGGCTCAAGCCCAGGGAAGAAGGACTGCATCTGGATAGCCCCTTCCCCATGGGCCCGGTATTCTATTTCTGGAATCATCCCAGGAGGGTCAGAGGGAAGGCCCGCCTCTAAAGTGATGCTCAAATCTACAATTCTTCTTTTTTTCATGTTCTCATTTCCCTGATGAAGTTAATGACTTCTGCCATGGCGGGTCCCGCCTGTCCGCGAAAAACGATATCTGCCATCCCGTCACAGGGGGTGGGATCTCGGTTGATGATAACCAGAAACGCCCCCTTTTCCTTCGCCACAACGGGTAGCTGAGCCGCCGGATGTACGACAAGCGAAGAACCGATACAGATAAATAGGTCTGCGGCTTCCGCGCGGCGGAAGGCTTCCATCGTTTCCCTTTCCGGCATGGGCTGGCCAAAGGCCACCGTTGCCGGCTTTAGGAGGCCATTACAATAATCGCAGCGAGGCACTTTCTCTCCCGCAGCGAGGCGCGCTTCTATCTCATCCCGTTCGTATCTCTTCCCGCAGCTCAGGCAAAGCACATACATAACGGTGCCGTGGATCTCAATTACCCTCTCGGGCGAATTCCCCGCCTTGAAATGGAGCCCGTCTATGTTCTGGGTTATAAGGCAATCTAGAAGGCCCATCCTTTCCATCTCTGCGATGGCAAGGTGGGCAGCGTTAGGCTGGGCAGCTTTTATGAGGGCATAAACTTCCCTTCCGAACTGCCAGTACCTTTCCCGGGCCTTTTCACTGGCGAGAAAATTCTGATACGTAAACTCTTCGGGGTCAAAACGCGTCCATAGCCCGCCGGGGCTGCGGAAATCCGGTATGCCCGATTCGGTAGAAAGCCCCGCCCCTACAAAAACCACCGTCCGTCGGGATTGAAAAATCTTTTCCGCAATTTTCCTTAAGGTCTCTTCCCTCATCCTACCTTTTCCTCCAATTTACGGTCCAGGCGAAGACCAATCTCGGCAAGGAATTCCTCGGTTGTAACCTGACGGTTATTGGGGGATGGAGTAGCGACGGGGATAAGATCCCCTGTCATGATGCCCGCCTCTATCGTCTCCTTTGCCGCATCCTCCAAACAACGGGCAAAATTAACCACCTCCAGGCTCCCATCGAGCTCTCCCCTCTTCTTTAGCCCACCTGTCCAGGCAAAGATGAGGGCCATGGGATTGGAGGATGTTTTTTCCCCTTTCAGGTAACGGTAGTAGTGGCGCTGGACGGTACCGTGGGCCGCTTCATACTCATAGCAGCCGTATGGAGAAACGAGCACCGATGTCATCATGGCAAGGCTTCCGGCGGCGGAAGCTACCATGTCGGACATCACATCCCCGTCATAATTCTTGAGCGCCCACAGAAATCCTCCTTCCGATCTGATTACCCGGGCGACAGCATCATCAATGAGGGTGAAGAAATACTCTATTCCAGCCTCGGCAAATTTCTCTTTCCAGTTATTTTCGTATTCTCCGTCAAAAATGGAGCGAAAATAGGCATCATAAGTCCCGGAAATCGTATCTTTGGTACTGAACCACAGGTCAACCTTTCGTTCATAAGCATAGGTAAAGCACATCCGGGCAAAGCTGCGGATAGAAGCCTCCGTGTTGTGGAGGCCCTGAAGGATACCTGCCCCTTCAAATTCGTGAATAGTACGCCGCCGGGGTACACCACCCCTAAATGGGGTAAAAACGATTTCCGCTTTTCCGGGCCCATCCACCTGCATTTCCACCGCACTGTACACATCTCCATAAGCGTGGCGGCCGATAATGATGGGCTTCCTCCAGGTCCTGACAAAAGGGGTTATGTTTCTGACGAAGATTGGCTCCCGGAATATTGTCCCGTCTAAGGCAGCCCGGATGGTGGCATTGGGGCTGGGCAACTTTCCCTTCAAGCCGTATTCCTGAACCCTTGCGTCCGTTGCGGTAATGGTGGCGCATTTCACCGCAACTCCATACTTGCGGGTCGCCCGAGCCGCTTCCAAAGTAACGGCATCATCCGTTTCGTCGCGGTGCTTGAGATGTAAGTCATAGTAATCAAGGGTGATATTCAGGTAGGGCAGAATGAACTTTTCCCTTATCATGTGCCACATGACCCGGGTCATTTCATCGCCGTCCATCTCCACGAGGGGGGTTTTTACCTCGATTTTCTCTCTCATTTTCTCCTCATATTTAGGGCACCGCCCGCTATAATCATCCTTTTCTCCCTTTCCGTCAAGGTGTAACCCAACTGAAAAGTATATTTCTGACTCACGTTTACAACATAAATCGGTTCCCCGCGCTCGAGGCGACCCCTTAGTTCTGTAAAGTGCATAACATCCCCCTCCTCAAGACGCTCATAATCGCCCTCCTTAAGGAAAACGAGAGGTAGAATACCGAAGTTCACGAGGTTAGCGGCATGAATGCGCTCGAAAGAGCGGGCAATAACTGCTTTCACCCCGAGATACATGGGGCAAATAGCCGCATGTTCCCGGGAAGAGCCCTGTCCATAGGAGAGGCCCGCCACGATTATATTCGCCTGGCCTCTTTCCTTAATAGCCTTTGCCCGGGAAGCAAAAGAAGAATCGATAACCTCGAAGACAAAGTCCGCATACCGGGCGATATTGGAGCGATACTTCATCCTTTCTCCTGCCGGTATGATATGGTCCGTCGTGACCTTATCTCCCAGCTTAATGGTTATAACCCCTTCCAAGGTATCGGCGAGGGGCGTATTCATGGGAGGCTCACCGATATTGGGGCCCCTTATAATTTCCACTCCTTCCCGCTCCTCAGCGAGTTTGGGTTTGATAATCAGGCTGTCATCAAGGGGAAACAGGGATGGCATTTTAACCTCGGGGTAAGGTATATCCGCTTCCCTCGGATCCATGATTCTCCCCTTTATGGCAGCGACCGCCGCCACTTCGGGGCTTACCAGATATACCTGCGCATCTTTGGTTCCCGAGCGGCCGTAGAAATTACGGTTCGAGGTACGCAGAGAAACCCCTCCAGAAGGAGGGCTCTGTCCAATGCCGATACAGAAGCCACAGGCACTTTCCATAATTCTCGCCCCCGCCTCGATGAGGGTAGTGAGATACCCTTCCCGGGCGATGGCCATGAGCACCTGTCGAGAACCAGGGGCAATGACGAGACTCACGTGGGGGGATATTTTTCTCCCTTCAAGGATGCGGGCCACTGTAACAAGGTCCTTGAAAGAGGAATTCGTACAGCTTCCAATGCACACCTGGTCCACTTTCACTGGTCCTATTTCCCTTACCGGGCGTACGTTGTCCGGGCTATGGGGGCAGGCCGCAAGGGGCTCGAGGGAGGAAAGGTCTATCTCAATAACCTGGTCATAGGTGGCATCGGCATCCGCCTCTAAGGATATCCAATCACCAGCCCTTCCCTGGGCGGTGAGGAAAGCCTTCGTCAGTTCATCGCTGGGGAAAAGGGAGGTCGTAACCCCGCATTCGGCCCCCATATTGGCGATTGTGGCCCGTTCCGGCACACTCAAGGTAGTAACCCCTTCCCCACCGTATTCTAACACCCAACCCACGTTGCCCCGGGTGGTAAGCATTCTGAGGAGGTGCAGGATAACATCCTTTGCGGACACCCAGGGCCGCAGGCGTCCGTACAGGTTTACCCTTGCCACCCGCGGGTAGGAAAAATAGAATGGTTCCCCCGCCATGGCGAGGGCCACATCCAGGCCCCCTGCTCCAATGGCCAGCATCCCCAGGGCCCCCGCCGTGGGGGTGTGGGAATCGGAGCCGATGAGAGTTTTCCCAGGTTTACCAAACCTTTCCAGATGGACCTGATGGCAGATACCATTTCCGGCCCGGGAAAAGTAAAGGCCGTACTTTTCCGCTACGCTTTGTAGATACCTGTGATCATCGGCGTTTTCATACCCGAGCTGGATCGTGTTGTGATCCACGTAACTCACGGAAAGCTCCGTCTTCACTTGAGAAATACCCATAGCCTCAAATTCCAAATAGGCCATGGTCCCCGTGGCATCCTGCGTCAGGGTCTGGTCTATTTTTATACCCACTTCCTCCCCGGGGCATAAGCTGCCCGTGACGAGGTGGGCTTTAATGATCTTTTCCGTTATTGACGCACCCATAAAGCTAAAAAAACGCCCAGAAGGGCGTTTTTTGTCATCCTCCTTCTTAAGTTTTTTTTTACGTGGTATCGTCTTTCTCTTTAACCTCCATCAAACGCACGGCTTTGACAAACCTCTTGCTGTAATAAGGGGCATCCAACCTATCGATCCGTACCTGCCTTTCTCCCCGGGAAGAAGAGGCATGGATAAACTGGTTATTGCCGATGTATATGCCCACATGACCAAACGGACGGCGGGTGTTGAAGAAAACGAGGTCCCCTTCTTGCAACTCACTCCGATCCACCTTTACGCCTACTTGAGCCTGTTCAATAGCCGTTCGGGGAAGATGGATATCAAATATCTGATAGATGCGTCTCACGAAGGCGGAACAATCAAGCCCCCGGAGAGAATCCCCGCCGAATCTGTATGGGGCACCGAGAAAACTCTTTACCACCTTAACAAAGAGGGACCTTTCATAAGGGCTATTCCACTTCCCGAGAGGTTCCTGGGTCTCTTTAAGCCATCTGTCACTGATAACGGGGGGGGTACCCTCTGCTAAGGTTTCATCATCTTCCTCCTCTTCCAGTTCCACTTCCTTATTACCCGAAGCAACGGAAACCACCGGCTTTTTCACGAGCAGCTTAGACCCTACCTTTAGCCGGTTGGATTTAAGATGGTTCATTTCCTTGATAGCTGCCACTGTAAGGCCATGTTTCCTGGCTACCGACTGAAGATTATCACCCCTCTTCACAGTGTAGGTATCACTCGTTGGAGCCGGTTTTGATGTCTTAGAAGCGACCTTCTTTGGAACTTCTCTCTTACCTTCCGTGGGGATTATTAAAACCTGTCCGACTTTTAATTCATGGGAATTGGTGAGATTATTTTTTGCCTTAAGCAGTTTCGCATCAACGTTATGTTTTTTTGCAATGGTGAGAAGACAGTCGCCCTTTTTTACCGAGTATTTTACATCAGCCCAGGCGGGGGCGCGGTAAACGAAGGATAAGAACAGGACCAATAGCCCCACCCATAGGAATATCCGCCGTTCCATCATGAGTACCTCCTTCTCGGAAATAGGGAGTTTCCCCATTTATTAACGGTGCACAGATTCCAATCATGGATGTTTCCTGTCTGTACACAGAAGATTGTTCAGGCCTTTACCGGAAAAAAAACACTTTGTCAAAAAATTTTTTTGCCTCCTTAGACCCATTTCTCGTAACTACTTGTCATCAATTCTATTTTTAGAATCAAGCAGGGCGAAAAAACGATCAAGGACGAGAACACCTATGAGTCCCACCACGAAGCCGCTTCCCGCCACCGGGCGGAAAAAAGATGGGATCTTTTCCAAAAAAGAGGGCGGTAAAAAAGCCACTATGGTCGCCATAACAACCGGTGTCATCACCACGAGTCCCCCATCGAAATCGATCTTTTTCTCCTCTTCCCACCACATGGTAAGGCCTGCGACAGCTTGGGCCCCCAGGAGATAGGCGAGAACGGAACCGATGACCGGCGGCGGAATGTAGTTCACCAATCCAATGGTATGAGGGGAAAGGGCAAAAAAGCACAGCAAAGACGCGGTAACGAACAGGGGAAAACGAGAGGCGCACCTTGAGGAAGATATCATGCCCGGAGAAAGGGAGTAGTTCACAGGACCGATCACGCCGAGGAGTCCGGAGCATAGGTTAGCAAGCCCGGTCACAGTAAGGGAACGGGAAACCCTGAGCACCCCTTTCGGGGGATGGAGGAGTTCGTTTACCGATTGAACAGAAGCTACCTCGTTTATCGTGAGGGCAAAGAAACAGAAGAAAAAAGAAACAAAAACACCCCCGTCGAAGGAGAAAGGGTTCCCCCCCAGGGACAAAAATTTCAAAGAAAGGAGGGGGAGCATCAATTCCCCAGCTCGTAAGGGAGGATAGAAGGCATAGTATAAGAGGCTTCCCCCTATCATGACCCAGATTAAGGCCGTCGCTTTCATCATGCCTTTTAAACAACCGTGCAAAATCACCGCCAACATAACGAGGCAGAGGAAGAAAGCGAGGGAGAAAATACCTCCCCCGGGCCACAGAATAAACCTAATCACTGTAGGCATAAGGGTCACGGAAATGAGGAAAATGATCGCTACTACCACCCTTGGAGTGAAGATGCGTTGAAGGTACCTGAAAGCACCCGTTATCCCGAGCAGGAAAACCATTAGGCCGCCTAAGGTAATGGCCGTGTAAGCCGCGTTTAGCTCTGCCTTCGTGACCACGGTGATACCCACAAGCAGGGCGGCAGAGGGTCCCACGATAAGGGGCAGGCCATGCCCCCAGATAAGTTGTATAAAAAGGGTCATAGCCATAACAAAGATTAGCCGCTGCAAGTAGATATGGGAATCTACCCCGCTTCCTTGCAGGTCGCGCACTACCACCCCTATGATGATAATGATGGGCAAGGCAGTGATAAACCACTGAATGCCGTAAAGAAAGGTGTCTTTCAAAGGCGGCCGATCATCTATACCGAAATTAAGTTCCATAATGCTTCATTGCATGACATACCCTTTAGGCCTTGTCAAACCACGAGATGGGTTTTATTTTTACTACGCATGGTTTATAGGAACAAATCTTATGATAGGGAAAATCTTTCGCTACACAATTTTCTTGCTTTTTATCGCCATTCTGGGACAAATAGCCCTGTATCTATTCTACCCCCCCATTTCCTATCTCAAGCGGGTCAATCCCAAGAAGACGGCCTTTATGGAATATCGGGAAAAGCAATGGGAAAGGGAGGGGAAGAAAAAGAAAATCCTGCATAAATGGGTACCTCTCTCCCGGATATCTCCTTATGTGGTTAAGGCGGTAATCATCGCGGAAGATGATAAGTTCTGGAGGCACGAGGGCTTCGATTACGATGCCATTCAAAAGGCCCTGCAAAAAGACCTCAAAAAGAAAACTTTCTCTGCCGGTGGAAGCACGATAAGCCAGCAGCTCGCCAGGAACCTCTTCCTTTCCCCAGAAAAAAATATCATGCGGAAGTTAAAAGAAGCGATTATCACCTGGCGGCTGGAGCGCATTCTCCCGAAACGCCGTATAATTGAACTGTATTTGAACTGTGCCGAGTGGGGCGATGGCATCTTCGGTATCGAGGCAGCGGCAAACCGCTATTTCGGAAAGTCGGCCGCGGATCTAACCGCTCTGGAAGGGGCAAGGCTGGCGGCTATCTTGCCTAACCCCCTCAAATTCAGCCCTTTAAGCGAAGCGGGATACGCAGCCAAACGGGCAGAGAAAATTTACCAGATCATGGTAAAACGCGGTATCGTCATTCCCGATTATGAAGAGGTGCTAACCCATAAGGAACCGGAAGAGACCCCTGATGCACATAAAACCAAAGCAGATGAAGACTCTCCACCGGTGGGGGAAGACCGGGGTGATGAGATACATTGACAGTTAATTAAAGGGGATGATAAAAATTCCCCTAAACGCACCAGCAAGGAAAGGAGAATAATCATGATAGAAGAGTACCGGGCTATCCCTCTCACGGAAAAGGTTTACTGGGTGGGGGCTATAGATTGGACCCTACGAGACTTTCACGGCTACACGACTCATCGGGGTACGACTTACAACGCTTATCTCATCCTCGCCGACCGTATCACCCTCATCGATACGGTCAAAAAACCCTTTAAAGACGAGCTGATCGCACGCATTGCTTCCGTCGTGGACCCCCGGAAGATTGAAATCATCGTTTCTAACCACTCAGAAATGGACCATAGCGGTTGTTTGGAAGAGTTAATCGAAGAAATCTCCCCTAAGGAAGTGTATGCCTCGCCTATGGGGGTAAAGACTTTAAATGAACTTTCCCCTACCCTCACCAGTATCAAGCCAGTCAAAGACGGGGAAAAAATATCCCTGGGCAACATGTATCTTTTATTTATGGAAACCCGGATGCTTCACTGGCCCGATAGTATGTTCTCCTATCTGCCGGAAGAAGAAATACTCTTCTCCCAGGACGCCTTCGGCATGCACCTCGCTACCCAGGAGAGGTTCGCTGACGAGGTAGACCCCGCCATCCTCAACTATGAAGCAGCCACTTACTATGCCAATATTCTTCTGCCCTATTCCAATTTAGTAACGAAACTGATCGAGCGGGTTTCTTCATCAGGCCTCACCTTCCGCATGATTGCCCCCGACCACGGGCCGGTGTGGAGAAAGGACCCTGGCAAAATCATCGAAAGATATAAGGATTGGGCGCAGCAGAAACCCACCCGGAAGGCCGTCATCGTCTATGGCACCATGTGGCACAGCACGGAAAAAATGGCGAGATACATCGCAGAGGGTTGCGCGGCAGAGGGGCTCCAGGTTCAGCTCATGTCCATGCATACCTCCCACCGCAGTGATGTCATCTACGAACTCCTCGAAAGCGGGGCCTTTGTCATAGGTACCTCTACCTTGAATAACCAGATGCTGCCAGTGGTGGCAGACGTGCTTACCTATGTTAAAGGGCTTAGACCCCAGAATTTAGTAGGAGCCGCCTTCGGTTCTTACGGGTGGAGCGGGGAAGGCGCCCTCCAGGCAAACGAGATTTTAAAAGAGATGAAGGTGGAGCTCGTTTCCGAACCTCTCAGGGTGAAGCACGTGCCCGCACCCTTTGACCTCCTTGCTTGCCGGCAGCTGGGGGAAAACATTGCAAAGAAACTAAAGGAAAAGCTGAGCTTATAAAATTCAAAAAAGGAGTGAATAATGACCACAGTTACTGAGGCCCTCCATCAAGCTTACACAGGTGAGGCAAAAGCCGCCCTGAGACTAAAACTATACGCCGAAATAGCCGAAAAGGAAGGACTGCCCCAGATAGCAAAGCTCTTTTCTGTAATCGCCTTCTCCGAGGAGATTCATGGAAAAAGGGCCTTAAAACTCTTAAGGGAAGCAAAATCCACGGAAGAAAACCTTAAGGCAAGCTTCGAATCAGAGCAGGCGGTGGCGGGAGTCTCTTACGGGAATTTCATCAAGGCAGCGGAAGCGGAAGGGAATAAGGCCGCCGCCCTTCATTTCAGCCAGAGCCGGGATGTAGAAGAGGTCCATGCCCGTCTATACAAGGAAGCGATGAATCATCTGATGGAGGAAAGGGAAACTACTTACTACGTGTGCACCATCTGCGGTTACGTGTCTGACGGCATCCTCCCAGATGAATGCCCTGTATGCCAGGCGAAGAGAGATCTGTTCGTTAAGTTTGCCTGAACACCTTCTCAAGAAAGGATAGGTGGAAAATGAGAATTGTCATTCTGAAATGGCTCATTCTGACGGTAGCCATACTGGTTGCCGCCTATATCATCGAGGGTATTCGCATAAGCGGCTTCTCCCATGCTCTCCTCGCGGCGGCTGTCCTGGGACTCCTCAATGCCCTTTTGAAGCCCCTCCTTATCGTTCTTACCCTCCCCATTAATCTCCTCACTTTAGGACTCTTCACCTTTGTCATCAACGCTTTTCTTCTCAAGATGACCACCGGTGTTATTTCCGGTTTTGAGGTACAGGGTTTCTGGGCAGCCATTCTTGGGGCAATTGTGATAAGCATAGTGAACTGGGCCCTTTCCATAATCATTCCCGATCGAGGACAGAGATGGTAGCGGATGGCCTCACACCGGCCATGAAGCAATACCTTTCTCTCAAGGAAAAATACCGGGACTGCATCCTCTTATTTCGCATGGGGGATTTCTATGAGATGTTCTTTGAAGATGCCGTAATCGCCTCTCGCCTTCTCGAGATTACCCTGACGAGCCGCGACAAGAATAAGGAAGACGCAATTCCCCTTTGCGGCTTTCCCTACCATGCTGCATCATCCTACATAGCCCGCCTCATCGAGGGGGGGTACAAGGTGGCGGTATGCGAACAGTTAGAAGACCCGCGCCAGGCTAAGGGTATCGTGAAAAGGGACGTGGTCAGGGTAATCACGCCGGGGCTCGTAGTGGATGCGGAAAGCCTGGAGGCTAAGGAGAACAATTTTCTCGCCGCTTACTATGAACACGATGACAAGCAGGCCCTTTCTTTTTTAGATATCTCGACGGGTGAGTTCTATGTGGCAGAACTCGATTACCCTTCCCGCCTGATGGACTTTTCCACCTTTCCATTCCGAGAAATCCTAATTACGGATAGAATAGAAGATGGCTTTCTGCGCCAGATATGGAACGGTGCCCTGATAAACCGCCTGTCAGGCCCCTATTTCAAAGAGGAGGGGGCCTGTGAATATTTATCCACCTACTTTTCCGACGAGACCATAAAAGCCCTTTCTATAAATAGTAGACCCTGGCTCGCAATAGCGGCTCAAGCTATTTTGCACTACGTGGAAGAAACCCAGAAGGAACGCCTTGCCCACATCAAAGGCCTGCAGGAATACACTACTTGCGAATATATGATTCTCGACGGTGCCTGCCAGTCTACCCTTGAACTCTTTGTCACCCTACAAGAAGGGAAGAAAAAGGGATCCCTCCTTCACCTTTTGGATGAAACCGTAACGGCCATGGGGGGAAGAAGATTAAGATGGTGGCTTCACTCCCCCCTCATAAACCCCGCCCGGATCCGGGAACGGCTTTCTGCCGTCCAAGAGCTCAAGGAAAGCCATTTCCTCCGCCAGGACCTCCGCCGGCTCCTCTCTCAGGTATACGACCTCGAGAGGTTGGGTGGCAGGATAGGCATGGAAGTAGCAACGGCAAGGGACCTCGTGGCCCTGAAAAACTCTCTCGTCCCTCTCCCGGAAATTCGCCGTCTCCTTGAACCCATCAGCTCATCTATCTTAAGCATGATAAGAACTGGGATTGACGAGATGGGTGATATACACAGGTTGATAGACCAGGCAATTGTGGACAACCCCCCTTTTACCCTTAAAGAAGGGGGGATGATTAAGGCAGGCTACTCAGACGAGCTGGACGAACTTATTGCCATTTCTAAAGACGGCAAAATAGGCATTGCGGCCCTCGAAGAGAAGGAACGGAAAAGGACAGGCATCTCCTCCCTCAAAATAGGATACAACTCCGTTTTCGGATACTACATCGAGGTAACGAAGGCGAACGCACACCTTGTGCCTCAAGACTATGTAAGAAAGCAAACCCTCGTAAATGCCGAGCGCTATACGAATCAGGCGTTAAAAGAATACGAACATACCGTATTGAATGCCGAAGAAAGACGCAAGGCCCTGGAATATGAAATCTTCGTTGCACTCAGGCGCCAACTCGCTTCCCACATAAGGCGCTTACAGAAAACCGCTTCTTATATTGCGGACCTCGATGCCCTTTGTGCCCTCGCGGAGGTGGCGGAAAAGCATAATTACACCTGTCCCACGGTGGATGATAGCCCCATCATCCTCATTAAAGACGGCCGCCATCCCGTGATTGAAGAACTAATGAATTCGGAACCTTTTGTGCCAAACGACACGTTGATGGACGACGGAGAAAACCGCTTCCTCGTCGTAACAGGACCCAACATGTCGGGAAAATCGACCTATATACGTCAAGTGGCCATTATTACCATTATGGCCCAGATGGGGAGCTTTGTCCCCGCCTCCGAAGCCCGTATCGGGGTTGTAGACCGGATCTTTACCCGCATCGGGTCTGCCGATAACCTTGCCCGTGGTCAGAGTACATTCATGGTAGAGATGATGGAAGTGGCTAACATCCTGAAAAATGCCACTCCGCGAAGCCTCATCATCCTCGATGAAGTGGGAAGGGGAACGAGTACCTTTGATGGATTAAGTATCGCCTGGGCGGTGGCAGAGTTCATCGCCGATAAAAACCGGCTAGGCGCCCGAACCCTTTTCGCGACCCATTATCACCAGCTCATCGCCCTTGCTCAGCAGATTACGGGGGTGAGAAATTACAACATCGCCGTTCGCGAATGGGGCGATAAAATCGTTTTTCTCCATAAAATCGTTGAGGGAGGCACGAGCCGCAGCTATGGCATCCAGGTAGCCAAGCTTGCCGGTATACCGGAGGAGGTAATAAAGCGGGCGAAGGAAATATTGGCCTCCATAGAGGAAGAAGAGCTTACGGTGGGACCGCAGCCCATTCCGCGGGGCCGCATGAAGGGTGCAAAGCAGCCCTTGCAGCAACTACCCCTCTTTATGAGAGAGACGGACCGCATCGGAGAGGAAATCAGAGAGATGGACATCAACAAATTGACTCCCCTGGAAGCTTTAAACATGATAAGTAATTGGCAATTGAGGCTCAAAAGGGAAGAAAAAGGGGGGGACAGTGGCTAAAGGCTACCAGCTTTCGAGGGAAAAAGACGGAACCATCCGCCTATCGGGACAGATTTCCCTTCCGCAGGTACCCCTTTTTTTGAAAGAGATGGAGCGCATTTTCCGTGAGGAAAACCAGGCATCTTTTAAAATAGATTTGACCGATTTAGAGGGGGTAGACAGCGCTGGGGCTCTTGCCCTTGCCCAACTGGAAGAAACGGGGAAGGCCATACTTAAAGGTATGACGGAAGAGGTTAGGCGAGTGTTTGAACTCATTGACCGGGACACTATCCACCAACCACCTCTCCACGAGGCGGAGCAAAGGACACCCCTATTTGAATCTGTGGGGGCGCTATGTATAAAAATGGCCTATGACTTCGTTACCCTTATGACCTTTGCCGGAGAGCTTATCATCTCTCTTCCCTACTGTCTCTTTCATCCCCGATCTTTGAGGTGGAATGATATTTTCCGCAACATGAAGCGGACCGGAGTGGATGCCTTGCCTATTGTGGGTTTACTCAGCCTTCTCATCGGCCTCATCATGGCCTTCATGTCTTCTTTGCAGCTAAAGCAATTGGGAGCTAATATCTATGTCGCTTCTCTCGTAGGTATTGCCATCATAAAGGAGCTGGGGCCGATGATGACGGCCATTATCGTGGCCGGCCGCTCGGGCTCTGCCTTCGCCGCCGAAATCGGTACCATGATTGTGAACGAGGAAGTGGATGCCCTGACGACCATGGGCTTCCATCCCATCCGATTCCTTGCCATACCGAAGATAATCGCCACGGCCATTGTCGTCCCCCTCCTCACGCTTTACGCCATGATGTTCGGCATCTTAGGGGGTCTTATTGTGGGAATAATAGGCCTGGATATCACCCTTACCACTTACCTCCGGGAATCCCTGCGAGTAGTAGATGTGTGGGATGTGACGACAAGCCTCATCAAGGCCTTCACCTTCGCCCTCCTCATTGCCGGGGTGGGATGTCATCGGGGCTTTCAGGTATCCGGGGGGGCTGAGGCGGTGGGAGAGGCTACCACTTCGGCAGTGGTCACCTCTATTTTCCTCATCATCGTAGCAGATGCGGCCTACGCCGTCATACTACACTACATAGGGTGACCCAGTGGAAGAAGCAATTATCGTAGAGAATCTTACAGCTGCTTACGGGGATAACGTCATTCTTACCGATGTCAGCTTTCGTGTCCTCCGGGGAGAAATTTTCGCTATTGCCGGGGGAAGTGGATGCGGAAAATCCACCCTGCTCAAATACTTGATTGGCCTCTACCGCCCGGAGGTAGGGCGCGTTATAGTGGAGGGGGTAGATATAGCCCAGGCAGACGACGACACGATCAACGCCCACCGCAGGAAATTCGGGGTCCTCTTCCAATCGGGGGGGCTCATCGGGTCCATGACCCTGGCAGAGAACATCGCCCTCCCTCTTAAAGAAACCCTGCATCTTCCATCCCCCTTTCTCACGTACTTAGTCCGGGCAAAGCTCGGCATGGTGAACCTGGCGGGATACGAGAACCACTACCCAGCCGAGCTGTCGGGGGGAATGAAGAAAAGGGCCGGACTGGCAAGGGCCATTGCCTTGGACCCAGCCATTCTTTTCTTTGACGAACCAACCGCCGGCCTCGATCCCGTAACGTCAAGAGAAATCTACGAGCTAATTTCCATTATAAATCGAGGCATGAAGACAACCATGGTTATCGTCACCCACGATTTAGATTTAATCTTTCGCCTGGCCCACGAAGTCATACTTCTCGATGGGGAAAAGAAAGGGATTATCGCCCGCGGTAAACCGGAAGAACTTAAATCCTTTACCCGCGACCGCCGTGTTCAAGCATTCTTCCAGCGGGATACCCGATAGGAGGGATAAGATGGCAAAAAAGTATTCTCAGTTTCTCTTAGGTCTTTTCGTAACTTTTGGCCTTCTTTTGGGCCTGGTCCTCATTATCTGGCTGGGGGCAGCCCGATATTTTGAAAAAGGCGACCTCTACGCTATTTATTTCGATGAATCCGTTCAGGGTTTACAGACCGATTCCAGCGTGAAATACAGGGGTGTAGAAGTAGGCCGGGTAGTTTCCATCTCGGTCGCACCGGACCATCGGCTGGTGGAGGTGATTATAAAGCTGCGCTTAGAGACAACAGATACAGACAAACTCGTCGCCCAGCTAAAAACGGCGGGTATCACAGGCATTGTTTTCATTGAGCTAGACCGGCTGGACGAGACAGGAAAGGTTACGGGGCGCGTCCCACCATTTAAGCCCCCTTATCCCGTCATTGCATCCCGTCCTTCCGATATCAAGCAAATCATGCAGGGGGTTGCTGAGATTTACAATAAGATAAAAATAATAGATTTCGAGGGCACCACCCAGGAATTCAAGGCAGCCGCTCAGAGCATAAACACCTTTTTCCGTGGTGAAAAACTCAATCTTACGATCGCACACCTTGAAAAGGCCACCCTTACCCTTGAAGATACAATGAAAAAGATCGATAAAATAGCCTCCGAGGGGAAGGTAGACTATATTCTGGATGAAACAAAGACAACCTTAACGGAGGCAAGGGCCCTCCTGAAAACGGCAAGGGAAGAGATAAACAGCTTCAACCTTCCCCATAAAGGCGAAAAAATGGAAAGGCTGTTGGAAAATATGGATCGCCAAGGAAGGCGCCTGGGGGTACAGATGGAAAGACTCATGGGATCCCTAGAACAAACCACCTACCAGATGAGGCTTCTACTGGAGCGCCTGGAAAACAATCCTTCCGATTTAATTTTTGGCCAACCCATAGAGACAGAAGAAAAAGGAGTCAATCGATGAAGAAAGGCATGAGAACTTTTTTAGCCCTGGTAAGTATTGTCTTTCTATGCGGGTGCTTCCCCGCTTCCACCCACGCCCCTTCTCCTACCAGCCGTTACTACACAGTGGATTACCCCGCCCCTGGCCCTTTGAAAAAATGGGAAGGTGAAGCAACCATGAAAATCGAGTCTATTACCGCCGTCCCACCATTTTCGGCCACTTACATGGTAAAGCAGAAAACCCCTTTCAGCCGTGAGGTAACCCGGCGTGAACAATGGCAGGCTCCCCCAGCCACGATGATGGAAAACCTGCTTCTCCGGGACCTCTCCCTTGCCCTGCCTTCCCTAATTGTCCTGCCCAAGGAAAGTGCAGAAAACGCAAGGTTCGTTCTTGAAGGAAAGATTACAGAATTTCTTGCCGTGGAAAAAGATGGGGAACCCTTATCACGAGTGGTCATAATTATCACTATTCTCGATACGGGGGAGAAAGAGGAAAATAAAAGGGTGGCCGTAAGAAAGTATTATATGTCGGAGGAAAAGATCAGGGATCTGACACCCTTGGAAATCTCCCGGGGTATGAGTGCGGCTATCTCTCATCTGATCCAAGAAATCGCAATGGACATAGAAAAAGGACTCCAGAAGCGCTTAAAGGGCAGATGAAAAAAAGGAACCGCCCAGTACAACTGCGTCTTTGAGTTGAGCTTTCCCCCATCGTCCAGGCAAAAATGAGGCATTTCTTCAACGGAAAGCTGTTCAATTTTTTTTGAGGCCAGTCCCTTTTTCCTCCTCCCTATGCTCTATTATGTGCCATCTTGAGTCAGAGGTGAACCAAACTTAAAGGGTTGTCTAGGATTCGGGGGAAAGTATAGGATACTATTGATTTCTGTACTTTAGCCATTAGAATTACTAAGTGATATCAACACTCCGCATAACCGCCCGGCAATAAAGCGCAGCAGAATTACCAGTCCGGATTCATGCAGTTGTTAGCCAGGTTCATCAGGGGATTTGCTTACGATATTTTGCCCTTCTCCATATCTCCGCTTATTATCTTTATAAACCATTCCACAACCTCAGGATCAAAGTGGCTTCCGCTCTGTTTCTGGATGTGCTCGATAACCTTATCTTTAGACCAGGCCTTCCTGTAAGGCCGGTCGCTACTTAAGGCATCCCACACATCCACAACTGCAAAGATCCTGGCCGAAAGAGGGATCTCTCTCCCCTTAAGTCCACGCGGGTAGCCCGTACCGTCCCACTTCTCGTGGTGGCAATAGGGAATCTCCAAGGCCTTCCTCAGGTAGGCAATGGGCGCAAGCATTTGAAAGGCATAGTCTGGATGCTTTCGCATAACCTCCATTTCATCGTCGGTGAGCTTGCCGGGCTTGAGCAGTATGGAGTCCGGGATCCCGATTTTACCGATGTCGTGAAGCAGGGCGCCCAGACGGACATGGTAGAGCTCCTCCTTTTCCATCCCCAAGACTTTAGCCAGTTCGACGGTCATTTCTGTCACCCGCTGGCTGTGCTCAGCAGTCTCCTCTTCTTTCAGAGACAGCGCTGTCCCCCAGCCTTCGATGGTCTGATTATAGGCATTGATCAACTCTGTATGTTTGTGGAGTATATCATCAACAAGACTTGCATTTTCCAGGGCCATAGCCACCTGACCGGCCAGGGTTTCAAGAAAATCCATCCATTCGGAATTCCCCTTGTGGGCTGTGCGATGAAATATCTCAAGAACACCGAGAATCTTTCCCTTTGATACCAGGGGCACACCGTAATAGCTTGCAAATCCCTCCTCTTTCAAGAGTCTACTCTGTAAAAATACTTGATCGTCAACGCGAGAAAGATCCGCAATATGAATAAGTTTACCATCCTGAACCACCCGTCCACAGGCTCCACTGCCCATTGGTATCCGGGTTTTTTTAATTCCGGTAGTGTAAAATCCCTTTGCATCCAGATATTCCAGCATCTGGGTGTATGGGTTGAACAGCAAGATGGCCGCAGCATCAACCTTCAACTGTTTAACAATCTCATCCAGGGCCACCCGGGTGACAACGCGCAGATCAAGACTGCCCGTTATGGCCATGTCTATGTTTCTTAGGGCAGTGATTCTCTGGATACGGGACAGGTTTTCTTCATAAAGTCGGGCATTCTCGAGGGCGGCTGCTGCGAGATTAGTAAAACTCTGGATTTCGGTTACCCGTTCTTCGGTGAAAAAGCCCGCCTGGTTACTATAGAGGGCGAGAAACCCGAAGGTGTTGCCTCGGGCGATGAGGGGAAAGGCGGCAGAGCTTGCTATCCCTCCTTGCTTCAACGCTACGTCCTTCCAGGGTATAAACTGGGGAGCGATTGAGATGTCTTCAGTTATCTGGGGCAAACCAGTACGAACGACACGGCCAGAAGGACCCTGACCCTCAGGGGAGTCATCCCATCGGACGGTTATCTCCCGAGGATAGGAAATATCCTCCGGATAGTGCGCCAAAAGGCTTATAGTGCCATCCTTTTCTGCCCGACCCAGCCAGGCAAGGGTTAAACCAAAGGACTCTACCACTATACGCACCACCTTTTTGGCCTGATCAATAAGGGAGAGGTCTTCCAACAGATTTTCTGCTGCCCGGTAAAGGGTGGAGAGAACCTGTTGCTGATGATGAATCTTCTCTTCCGCCTTTTTTCGCTCGGTGATGTCCCTAATGATCCCAAGTGCCCAATACCTGCCCCGCCTTTGAACAGGTGAAACAGTGATCTCTATGGGGATTTTGGCACCTGATTTGTGTTTCGCGGTAAGTTCCACAATCTTTCCAACAGCGGGACCCTCTCCTGTTTTACAGAAGGCCTCAAAGCCCTTTCTAAACTGCTCACGATATTCTTCTGGCATGAGTACATCATGGACATCTTTCCCTGTCATTTCCGGGTTGGAATATCCAAATATCCTCTCGGAAGCAGGGTTCCAATAAATCACCTTGCCTTCATCATCGATCATGATGATAGCGTCCATAGCATATTCTGCTATGGCTTGAAATCTCTCCTCGGCTTCCTTAATCCTTTTTTTCTCAGTGGTTTTCTGTTTACTGATTTCAAAGGCCGTCTCTATTGCTCCGATAATAGCGCCTTTTTCGTCTCTTAAAGGTGCTGCTTTTATAAGCCAGCTCCCCTGTGACTCAGGCCAATGGTCCTGATTTTCAGGTGTCATTTCGCTTTCGGCCGGAAGCCCCGTCTCGATGGCAGAAGTCACAGGGCAGTTATGACATCGCCTGTCCAGTCCCCAGACAACCCAACACTTTTTCCCAATGAGTTCTTTTTCTGTCAGGCCTGTGGCCTCACAATAGGCCTTGTTTGCCCACAGGATGTTGTGCTCGGTATCGTGCACCGCAATGATGAAAGGGGTGTTTTCGAGGATGTTGGCCTTCATTGCCTCATGAACTATTCCATTCATGGTGGCATCTACCCTCTTTTCAGCTAACGTCAGCGTTCACCCTCGGCGCGTCTTGTGGGCCGTAGTGATGGAACGCCTTGTTCGACCATCTTTTCCATTAGCTCAAATATTATGCCATTTGACCCCTGATGTCAACAGCCTGTTTCCCAAACTACCCTTACTATAATACACAAATATATTCAAAATTTGCCTTTGATTTAAACATCTGTAAGATGCACATTGCATTACACCCCCGAAGTTGGACAAAAATATGTTAGAGTAGTTGGCAGGAATCGAAGTCCCGTGAAACGGGAGAAAGGAACTTGCCATGAAACACCGCCGAGTATTTGCTGTTGAACTCAAGCGCCAGATTATTGAAGAATTTCCCGGCTATGGGTACCACCGTGTCACCCGCGAACTTCACCGTCGGTGGATTCCTGTCAATCAAAAGAAAGTGTTACGCATCATGCGAGAGCGGAACCTCACCCGCAAAACCAAACGCCGCTGGATCAAAAATTTATCCCAATTTAATCAAAAATCTCGTTGTGACAGCCGACATAACCTATATTGGTATCCAAAGAGGATTCGTCTATCTGGCCGTCATCTTGGATTTGTTTGCCAGAAGAGCCATTGGTTACTCTATTTCACGCCTCATTGATTCCGCCTTGTGTCTGGCCGCCCTGACGATGGCTATTGCCCAGCAGAAACCTCCCAAAGGCTTTATTCATCACTCGGATCGAGGCGGCCAGTATGCAGCCTATGAGCATGTAGCCGTTCTCTTACAATATGGCTTTCTAATTAGCATGTCCCGCAAAGGCAATCCTTAGACAACGCTGTCACCGAAAGCTTTTTTAAAACGGTCAAGGTCGAAGAAGTTTACCTTGGACAATGTGCAAATTCGGCTTCCTTAAACCCGTGCCGACTGCTCTAACCCATTCTGTCTAACACAAGGGGTGCAATCCAAGGTAGAAACGTCCCCCCTTTCGTACGGTAATTGCGACAGCTTCTTGGTTGACAAAGATGTGTAAAGGCGATTAAATGTACATCCCTTAAAAAAAATTGGAGCGAGCCATTGACGAGATGTTTAGAGGCATAAAATTTATCTGGACATTAGGGGTAATAGGCCTGGTTCTTACTCTCTGTAATTGTACTGTGGTTCAGCCTCATGTAAAGACCGAGACTGCCGGGGTAGAGGCTGCCGTTAAGGAACAAGTCCCTCTTGGGTTTGGTCTAGAAATCTCACCGAGCGGCCGCTATGTTTTATTCATCAGCGGTGTGGGAAACTTCGGTATATACGATCTTATAGAAGGGTCCCAGGTATTAGGAGGGAAATTTGAACCGCGGAAAGTCCTGGGCATACCTTGCGGCGGCGGGGGAGCTTTTTCACCGGATGGAAAGTATTTCGCCGTTGGGGGTGAAAAGAGTATAGGGCTCTGGGATATAGAGAAAAGAGAAGAAGTGGGCAGTTTTGATATAGAAGCGTGCGCCGGCATTTCTTTTTCCCCCGATGGTAAATATCTCTTGGCTGTTTCCCCACCGCCGGATAGAGGCTTTTTTGCCCCTACACCTCCCGCCATAGTATCTATGTTTGATGTCAATACGGGAAGAAAGGTAAAAGATTTTTCCACGAAACCATACCAGATTTATTTTAACGTAATTTTCTCGAAGGACGGAAAATATGCATATACTACACCTGATTTCAAGATGTGGAATATTCGCACCGGTAGAGAAGTAAAAGAAACCAAGGCATGCCCCACTTTTTCTTTCATTGGGCAAGCCATGGCGGCAGTTTCTCCTGATGGAAAGCAAGTTATCACCGGATGTACATCAGGGGATATAGTTGTACGGGATGCAGGTAACCTGACAGAAATAAGGAAGATCAAGAGTAAATATGCCGTGTGGTCAGTAGATGTCTCATCTGATGGGAAATACCTTCTATCTGCGGGAGAGGGTAAGATCGTTATATTGGATTTCTCAACCTTAAAGGAAGTAAAAGTCATAGATCATCCTTCTTTTTCTGAAGCGATGCACTCGATACAAGCAAGATTTTCACCGGACGGAAGGCGCATTATATCTTTAGCCGGTGATGCAGTAAGGGTGTGGAGTGTCGATTCGGGGAAGGAATTGGCCTCTTTTATTACTTTCCAAAATGGCGAATGGATCACGTTAACACCGGCAGGATACTATCACAGTTCCGAACGTGGTGATTTGTATTACGCCGTTAAGGTCAATGGCAAGGAATACACGCTTGAACAGCTGCGCGAGGCGTTCTACAGACCGGACCTGGTGAAACTGGCTTTATCAGGACGATCGCTTGAGTCTTACAGGTCTATGGCGGAGATTAAGCAGCCCCCTGAGGTTGCAATCATAGAAACACCTGCGGAAGTTAACGCCGATGAGGTGCAGGTTAAGGTAAGGCTAACAGACATGGGAGGGGGTATAGGCGACATCAGGCTCTATCTCAACGACACTTCCATCCTGCTTGACAGCAGCAGAGGGGTAAAAATTTCCCCGAGGCCGGGGACAAACGTCATCTTCAAGACCTATAATGTAAAACTCCTGACGGGAGACAATGTCATCAAGGTGGTTGCTTTCAACGCTGACGGCTCTATGCAAAGCAATCCCGCCGTACACAGGGTAAACTCCGCATTAAGGACGGTACGGAAGCCTTCAATGCATGTTCTTGCTATCGGGATAAATGAATACAAAAACCCGAAACTTGCTCTTAAGTACGCAGCGGCAGATGCAATTCTTTTCGCAAATACCGTAAAAGCGGTGGCAACTCCTTTGTTTGAGAAGATTAACGTAAGGGTTCTTACAACGAAAGAAGAGACAACAAAACAGAACATCAGGAAGGAGCTTGAAGGTTTCAGGTCTTTGAATCCTGATGATGTATTTGTGTTCTACGTAGCAAGCCACGGCATAGTGGACGAGGGGGAGTATTTTTTGATTACCTCGAATGTCGGCTCCCTAAGCACCTTTAGATTAAAAGAGGACGCCCTCACCCAGGCCGAGCTTAAGGAGCTCATAGCTAATGTCCCTTCCACCAAGAAGCTCATAGTCATAGACACGTGCAATGCGGGAAAACTGGGAGAGGCACTCCAGACGGCGATGCTCACCAGGGGCATGAATGAGGAGACGGCCATAAAAATCCTTAGCAGGGCAATGGGATCAACGATCCTCAGTGCCTCCACCTCCCTTCAGGAGGCGATGGAGGGCTATCAGGGTCACGGGCTATTTACCTACGTCCTTGTGGAAGGATTGAAAGGCAGGGCGGACATGGACGGGGACGGCTTTATAAGGACCCTTGAAATTGCCAACTATGTGGATGTTGAAGTACCAGCCCTGGCAGAAAAAGTCTTCAAACGGGCCCAGTATCCCACTGCCACGCCGAGCGGGCAGGCATTTCCGATAGGGAAAGTTAAATAGATTAAAGGCCGGACACCCTCCTCAGCAAAATAAAAGGCACCCTTTAAGCACCCTTTGGTAAGAAGCCCCTCGTGCCTCTTTATTAAGTTGAAGAACCTTGGATGTCTTTAAGACTCTTTGCTATAATGGAGAAAAGATAAGGATTGCCTTTAGTCCTGAGTCCAATGGTATGGCGGGATCCTTTGTAAAGACCTTTAAGCGGGAATATGTCCATGAGCGAAATCCAAACTCTCGAAACCTGGCTGTGGGAGGCCGCCTGTACCATTCGCGGCCCCGTGGACACGCCAAAGTTTAAAGATTACATCCCGCCGCTGATCTTCCTCAAGCGGCTTTCGGATGTGTTCGATGACGAAATCGAACGCCTGAGCGCCGGGGCGTTCTATACCCCGCGCGAGGTCGCCATCCTGATGGCGCACCTGCTCGATTCCCAGCCGGGCATGACCGTCTATGACCCGACCTGCGGCTCCGGTGGGCTGCCCATCAAGTGCCTCTGCGGTTGGTGGAAAAATTCACTACAGAGAACACGGAGAACACGGAGAAAAACCGCCTGGCATCGCCCCCTGACGTCTGTTCGGGCAGGAGATCAACGCGGCGACCTTTGCCCATGGCTTGATGGCAAGTGATATTAAGGAGAAGGTATGACTGATCATGTTTGCCATTATCATGTTCCCCTTGTTCATGAACGTCCCCTGGCCGGGATCGAGGAAGCCCTCGTGGACGCCCTCCTCCGGGACATGGTGCATCCCAACTCCCTGATTGAACAGGTCGCGGTCGGGCCACGGTTTATCTCCGTTGTGGCAGAAGGGCGCGCAGGTATGGCCTCCCTGCTGGGCGCTCAACCTGCCGACCATGAGCAGGGTCTGATTTATGACGTTATCGGAAAGACCGCAGGCCGTGTCGCTGGCTACCTAAGGAGCACCTCGCCTTTTGCCGTAAGTCTCGGAACTGCCGCGCTGAATGCAGCTTATGCACCAGATTTGCAGAACCCGAGCGATGTGGATGAACCGGCGGAAGAGCTCCTAGTTAAGCTGGGCCGGGGCAAGGTCGTAGGTGTTGTTGGGGAATTTCCTTTTGTGCGACTGTTGAAAGAGCAAGTCGGAGGGCTACACCTCTTCGAGCTAAGGGACGTGGAGGGCTCCGTTTCGAGGGAAAGGTGGGACGATGTCCTGGCCAATCTCGATGTATTGGCCGTCACCGGGACGGCCCTGCTCACCCGGTATCTAGGATACTTCCTTACCAGCGCTCGGCGTGCCACATCAGTCATCATTGGTCCAACAACTCCTTTATCGCAGGCCTTATTTGCTTTTGGTGCAGATTATCTATGCGGCTCCGTGGTGATAGACCCCGGACAGGTCCTGGAAGGGGTCCGCGCGGGCCTCTCTTTCAGGGAAATAAAGAAGAAGGGCGGTGTAAGGTTAGTCACATTAAAAGCTGGCGGAAGGCGTCCGTAATGATGTGGCATTGAACTCGGGGAAGGGGCTTATCCATGGACCTTTCAGTTCCCTCATCATAGGGATTTCCGCTGCAACCTACTCCGTCTGGGACAGTAGGTGACTGGTTTCATCCACTTTCAGTTCCCTCATCATAGGGATTTCCGCTGCAACCACGGCGGGTGAAGAGCTTGTCGTGTATGAAACCGCCTTTCAGTTCCCTCATCATAGGGATTTCCGCTGCAACTTAAACCGGATTGTTGGTTATGTCCAGCATACGAATCTTTCAGTTCCCTCATCATAGGGATTTCCGCTGCAACATGCAAATCCGGCCCTCTCAATTGTGATAAATCATACTTTCAGTTCCCTCATCATAGGGATTTCCGCTGCAACAAGGGTACCATTACTTTTCAATCGTTTACGCAGAAAACTTTCAGTTCCCTCATCATAGGGATTTCCGCTGCAACAGTGTAATTCTCCCCTTGAGGGAGTACAGACAATGACCTTTCAGTTCCCTCATCATAGGGATTTCCGCTGCAACACTTCCTGCGACACGGCGCGTATGAAAGCGAAGACGTCTTTCAGTTCCCTCATCATAGGGATTTCCGCTGCAACTCTGGCAAAGTGGACACGTTATCAAAATGCGTACGAACTTTCAGTTCCCTCATCATAGGGATTTCCGCTGCAACAAACCCGCGTTCCGGGTCACTGAAAACCGGGTGGAGCTTTCAGTTCCCTCATCATAGGGATTTCCGCTGCAACACGCAAATCCGGCCCTCTCAATTGTGATAAATCATACTTTCAGTTCCCTCATCATAGGGATTTCCGCTGCAACCACCTTCCCCGCCCCCGCCGTACTCGCAACCACGGCACTTTCAGTTCCCTCATCATAGGGATTTCCGCTGCAACACGGAATTCTATGACCCGCCGTCATCTCGCATCGCCTTTCAGTTCCCTCATCATAGGGATTTCCGCTGCAACTGAAAGTGCGGAAGACGCCATAGAGGACGCTCTTGCGCTTTCAGTTCCCTCATCATAGGGATTTCCGCTGCAACAAGAAAACTTAATCTCGGTCAAATATAAGCGTTCTGCTTTCAGTTCCCTCATCATAGGGATTTCCGCTGCAACTAACATGCAAGTAACAGGTGAGTAACAGGTAAGTAACCTTTCAGTTCCCTCATCATAGGGATTTCCGCTGCAACAAGATCTTGTCAGCGAACACTACAAGTTCGCAAACGCGCTTTCAGTTCCCTCATCATAGGGATTTCCGCTGCAACACGCAGGAAGACTCTTTTACTTTCTACGTCACAAGTTCTTTCAGTTCCCTCATCATAGGGATTTCCGCTGCAACCTTGCGGTGAGTAACAAGCAAGTAACATGCCAACAAACTTTCAGTTCCCTCATCATTGGGATTTCCGCTGCAACACATTAAATGTAAGCATGATATGTGCCAAGTTTCCACTTTCAGTTCCCTCATCATTGGGATTTCCGCTGCAACGCGGGTGAGGAACTCGTCGTGTGCAAAAGCCGCACTCTTTCA
>Ga0078972_1004534_pt1 | contig 37717 bp, 33 predicted proteins | sample YelNatPaOPGAMG01_FD_67568 | JGI IMG/M metagenome (GOLD analysis project Ga0078972, IMG submission 67568) | Hot spring thermophilic microbial communities from Obsidian Pool, Yellowstone National Park, USA - OP-RAMG-01 (SPADES assembly) (version 2) | ecosystem: Environmental > Aquatic > Thermal...
GATACTTTAGGGCACATCTTGCTTTTATGATGGCAGCATTTAACATTTTGGCTACATGGCACGGATTGAAGGCGGATGAGAATGGATTTGTGCATCTTTCTATTGCTGAATTCAGCCTGTAAAACTAGCACCATCGGTTAATAGTATGTACTGCATCCTGCGGGCTTACGCTTTTGGGGCCTATAGGAGGATGCATTGCTGGTGGACTTGTAAATCCAGCGGATGTGATATGTTGTGCCTTAGAAGCAATTAAGGAATCTGGAACTTCAGGAGTTATTGGCGGAGTAATCTCGGTAGGATGTCTTGCTTGCATTCTTTGGGTACTTCTTAGGGGACCTATTAAAAAGTATCCAGAGATCCCAGTATGTCTGATAGGTGCTCTAGCCGGAGGGATCATGGGTGCAATGAGTAGTGGTGATTGTAGTTCTGTCATATGCAACGCAATAGCAGGGTGTGTCTTTGGGATAGGAGGTGTAGTAATAAAAGGGAAACCCGAAATAGTGATTGGAGGAGCGGGCGCAGCTGCTGCTATTACCCTTTGTGCATGTCTTGGAACATCTGTTTACTTTGATTTGTATGGTAGCGGATATCTTAAAAACTTTTGTCAATGTGTATTCAGAGGACCATGGCGTTTTTCCGGTTTTTGAAACAGGAGCTCTGGGGACATTGTTCCGACTATTAGGAAGGGAGGTATAATGACAATGAAGATAAATTTGAAAGTAGTAAAAACAATGAAATTATTTTCATCTTTGTTACTATTTTTACTATTTTGCTTTGGTATTTGGATACTTTGGGAAGCAAGTGTTGAGATAGCGAAAATTTATTCTTTGATGAAATATCTAAAACATCCTATTGCATCCCAAATTGCAGCTAACTTTTCATTTGCTATTATTTTAATTCTATTAGGTATTATTTTGAATAAACTTAAATTTACAAACAAAACATGGAACTTTGTTCAATTTATACCAATAGGAATAATTATGTTTGGTATAAATTTACTCTTCCTAGGCCCTCCTAATAAAATTAATATTGACGATTTTTTAATAAAACACAAAAAATTATTTATTCAGCTAAATTTAGAAGATATAACTTTGAAAATAAAGATGAAAATAGTTGTTAATTGCTTCAAGGATGGTATTGTGGAGCTTATTGAGCATCCTTTTAGTTATACTAAACTTATTATTCGTACAATTTTCATAATTTTTCTTTTAATTCTATTTAGCATATTAGCGACATATTACTTAAAAAGTAGAAACAAATAATTAGTAGACACAAGATGTGTTCCTTAAGATGTTGCAAGCCTCTCATCCTCCACGAACTTCAGCACATTGACTAACATCTGATTTGACGGTGCTTGAACTTTCAGCCATTCCAAAGTTACACCAAATCCTTCCTAAACTTTGGGTGGGATGAGGATGGGTTCGAAAAGAGATTGTAGTAAGTTAAGCCTCCCGATTCGTTCTAAGCCAATAAGGCATGTGCTGTCAGCAATAGCAGGTTCTTTCACCCCTCAACCTCCTCTCGCAATTCTTCTGGAGAGTAAGCGACGACAGGGACGCCATACTTTTCCAGCAACTCTATGAAAGCCCGCTTTGAGTAACCAGCCAACTTAGCAGATTGCCCGAGACTGAGGCGTCCAAGTTCATAGAGTTTGATAGCCAAAAGCAACTTCGCCTCTTCTTCTGACACTTTTGGAGGAAGTTCAATCTGAAGCGCCTTCATCCCACCTGCCTCCTTTCTTTAATCTCACAAGGGTTTGATTGCCACAGGTTGCCCAAAACCTAAAAGGGTCGGCGACAAATTTAGCGCCATTAAGGTAACGCCCTCTATGGCTGCCCCTCAACCTTTTTCGGTCACTTTCCCAACATGCTCCCCCACCCTACCAGCAAAGTCCCTAACCGTTCCTTCACCGGCTACCTCTTGCAATTTGTTGCAGAATGTCCCAACATAATTGGGTGAAAGAGAAGCAAAGAACAAAAGAGGTGAAGGGGATGAAAGCGACCGAAGCCTTTTTCTTCTCCCATCCCGTCTTCTCCTGGTCAGACTGGAAAAGGGGGTGGGAGATAGTCGAAGCGAAAAGACTTTGAGCAACCTATTGTCTTACTACCTGAAGCGGGGGAGATTGAAGAAGGTGGATAGGGTCTATTGCGTTGTCCCTCCCCTCACTGAGCCTTCCACCTTCATCCCTGATAGGTTCTTGGTTGCTTCAAAACTTTCCCCAGATTCCGTCCTCTCCTACCATACTGCCTTTGAAATCTTGGGCTTTGCCAACCAAGTCTTCACCACGACCTATTACTCAAGCCTTCGCTACAAGCGCCCTTTCAGCCATCAAGGGATCCGTTATGTCTGCGTTAGGTTGCCCAACTCCCTCAAAGCGAACCCTTTCTTCGGGGTCGTGGGGGTGGAAAGGATGGGGATGTTTGTGAGGGTGACATCCGCTGAGAGGACTTTAGCGGAGTGCTTGGACAGACCAGAATACTGCGGTGGGTTTGAGGAAGCCATCCGTTGCATTTCTTCTTTACCTTTTGTCGATGAAGAACTGTTGAAGGCTTACTTGAATTTGAGGGGAAGGTAGTCTTGTTTGGGAAGGTGGGTTGGGTTTTAGAGCAGTTGAGGGAAAGGCTTTTCATCACGGAAGGTTTCCTACAATGGCTTAAGGGCATATCCCCGAAGCATCCTGTCTCGGTTTGCAGGGGCTTTGAAGGGGAGAAAGTTTTTGTCAAGAGATGGAACTTGGTCGTTCCGCTCCCTTGGTTGGCAGTGCTGGAGGGAATTAGGGAAGAGGCAATCGGCGCTTTTTCCAAAAAGCCAAAAGGGATGACCAAAAGGATGAAGGAGTCTGTTGGGACGAAAGGGTCTGGTGATGTGGGAAGCGTATCCTAATGGTCGTTGAATACACTTCTATTGTGCCGTTTAACTCTCTTTCCACCAAATTGCGGACAGAAGTCAATTCGGGGGTATCTTTGTCCAACGATGTAAAGTCGGTGCCCACTTCCACGCACCATTGCTGTCCATAATCAATTACCCGCACACTAAATCCCCAATACCATCTGTGGACATGCCAAGCCTTGCGCAAGACTTCACTTAAAGCGGAAGCAAGGGCATTAGCTTTGCTTTTGGGGAGCGGGATTTCTTGAAGGCCAAACCAACTCATGTGAAAACTGGGGATCACTATTCGCTTGCGTTCTTGTTCTGCTTGTAGTTTGGCTTTCAAATGTTCCAACCATACGCTCCATACCAGTTCAAAAATGTTCAACCTGACAATTTCATCGCCTTCCCTTCTCTCGATCACGGCAACTTCACCACCTTATGATGGCTTATCCGCATCAATAATGTCTCAAATTTTGCCAACCAAGAACTTACCGCTAATTATAGGACTCCTGACAAGCTTCCTAAGCCCTAATTTCTGTGGTCTGTAGAAGGATTTTTGAGAAGCGGGGAAACAAAAACCAAAGGCGCCGCAGGCAATTAGTGGAGTCCTTGCACCTTTCGGTGCCAATCTCTGGGTCCTGGCCTGCGGCGCCACAGCAATTTTGAATACACCCCTTTAGGCTGTCAATAGGGCATTGTCGTGAATTCCACAACGCCCAATCCTAAGGAAGTCCCTTAGAGCCGGTCATCAGATGGCGAGAAAGTGAAAAGGTGCAGTAAACTGTCTCGGTAGACCAAAGCGAACCCCTCTAACGGCGGTCTCAAAAGCCAATGTTCTCCCAAGCCGACAGGTGACCTTTTGGCCTCTCCCTCATTCTCCCTAAGAGCCGACCAAAAGGCGCGTGCCGCCTCCCCGTTCTCCCCTCCCCTTTCTCCTCTTTCCCTAACCAAGACGCCAAAGAGGTTGCTTTGAACGATCCCCTCCCAAACCTTCGCCCAAACAGTGGGGTTAGGGAGGAGATCTAAACCCCAAACTCTCCCAGCCACAACGCTTATCATCCCGACTTGCTTGGGCAAAGGGAAGCTTTCTCTCCTCATCCCCTCAAGGATTTCCTCTGCCTTTTCTCTCAAACTGCGATAGACTTCCCCGACCGCTTCCGTTTCGGAGATGACCCCTGCTCTTCTGGATGCTCTCCTAACTTCTCCCCAAATTTGCTGTTGGTCCGCCCTCACCTCCCCTGTGATCCGATAGGCGGTGTGGGCTGTCAGGCAAAGGAAGTGGCGCAGTGGGGCGTGGGCTACCATCGCTGCCATCCACGCAGCCTTAAGGGGGGAAGAACGACGATAACCCCATCTCCCCCTCTCAACGCAACTGACGGGAATTCTCTGACGCTGCTTTGGGGCTAAGAGCAAGGAAATGTTCAGCGTTCGGTCTTGCTTCCCTCCCTGAAGGATCGTCCCTTGAAGGGCAAGGACGGGTTCGTCGCTTTTCACTTCCGCTTCCAATTCTCGGATCTCCCCATCCCCAACTTCTCGGATAACGACCTTCCGTGCCTGAAGGGCTTCGGGGAGAAGGAGAAAGGGGAGGTCAGACAGGGGAGATTCAGCTATCAACGGGATGAAGGTCACTCCATCCCAGTCAAAGGGCTTGCCCCACTCGACCTTATCCAAGAAACTTTGCAAAGTCACCGTCAGCACTTTCGGTCACCTCCTGTATCTTTCTGTTCTCAAATCAAAATCAATCCATCCCGATTCGTCTGCACTCCATCCCATACGGATGTGACCATTCCGTTGTCCGCTTACTCTCAAATCTAAATAACCTTCTTTGCCACCCTTTCTTCGTAGATCATAAACAAATCTAAGCCCACAATTTATTACTTCTTTTACTATTTCTTCAAATTTTCCCACTTCAATCTCAAATTGTGCTTTAATTCTCGCTTTTATAACTTTTTGTATTTCTTGCGGAATTTTTTGATTAATGTCAAAAAGCTGAAGATGGACTTGCTTTTCCTCAAACCGAAACCATCCCTCCCGCTCCACTACAGTGCACTCAACATAGCATTCCCCTCTCTCCCATCCCAGTTTCCTGAGAATCTCTTTGATGACACTGAAAGGGAAACTTGGGTCACCTTCTACCATCCCGTCCAATTGAGCACAAATCCTCATCGTTTTGCACCTCAGCATTGACTGATGATGGCAACAAACTGTCAAGATGAAAGCATCTGTTCCATCTCAAGGGCTTCCTTCGCCTTTTCGGTCAAGCCCAATCCCTCGTAGGCTTTAGCCATCGTCTCAAAGAAGCCCTTGGGGATTGAGTGCATTCCTCCCTGTGCCATTATTCCTTGCCTGATGGCTTCCTTTAGGTTCTCTTCCCCTCCCAATGCTACCAAAACTCGCATTAAAGCGAATCTGGCAAGCCCGTCCCAAGGGTCAATTTGGATGGCGTCTTGAAGGACTTTTTTCGCTTCCTCCCACCTCCCCATCGCCTCCAAAACTTCTCCCTTTGCTAAAAGTGTCCTTCCACTCCTTTCCAATTCCTCCGCTTCCTTGCAGATTTTGAGGGCTTCTTCTAGTTCTCCTTTATCTTTCAAAGCTTTTATCAGTTTCAAAAGATTTTCCACTTTCCTTTCAAAGCGGAAAGGGGGAACAAGTTGCCTTGCTGCTTCAACGGCTTCAGGGAGATTTGATTCTTTCATGGCTATTTCGTAAAGGAGTTCATAAGCACTCATGTTAGGGGCTAAAGACAAAGATTTGCGGGCATCTTCTTTCGCCCCTTCTATATCCCCTTGGATGAATTTCCATCTCCCCCGCAGCGCCCAGCTCAAGGGAAACTCGGGAACAATCGAAACAATCTCTTCTATATTCTGATTTATCTCTTTTCGTTTTTCTTGATCTGGCACACTAAGCAACTTCATTAACATACTGTTTAAATATCTACAACTTAACAAAAATCCAAATTTTCTCTGTCTTTCCATTAAATCTTTATCTCCTTCATATGGCATTTTCCACAAAAAACTTCCTTTTGGGAAAATTCCTTTCTCTTTCAAAAATCGCCAAAGTAATTCAATAGGGACGAAATAAAGGGAATCTGTGACCCATCTACCCCAACAGCAAATCCCTATCACTTTTCCCGTTCTCGGATGACAGATGGGAGAACCGCTAAACCCAGGCCCTACAAACTGGGAGCCTGTGGCGGATGCCGCGGCAAATCCCTTTTCCTCAATAGGCTCAAGGATCATGTGCACCCTCATGGGGACGACATTGGGTTCTTTGAGGAAGCATCGAAGAAAATCTTGTTCTCGCGGCAGATTTATCGGCTGAAGTCTCTCCTTTGACCACCCAACGATAACGATCTCGCTACCCAACCGCAACGACTTATTGCCCCCCAATCTTACTGTTGGGAGATGGTAAGGGAAGGTAACTTTCACCAATGCCATATCCCATTCCGGTTTTCGGTGGACCACTTCCCCTTCAGCCAAATCCCCATTGGCGAGAGCGACCCAAACCCTTCCTTCCCCCTCAACGACATGGTGGGCAGTAACGATCCAGCCGTCGTAACGGATAATGAAACCATTACCAGCATTCCCATCATGGCAGATGATAGAAACGACGGCATCAAGGGGGAAGACCGTTCGCTTGTGGTGGGGGAAGAGGGAATCTGCAGTGTCAGCCCTAAAGGTTTTTGATTGAAGCCATTTTAAGAACCGCGTCCATCCGAAAGAGAAGGTAGGTAAGGCAGCAACAGATATCCAAGGAACGAATGATGGTGGTGGGAAGCGCCACCAAATCAATCCTGTCGTAGCGAGCATCAAAAGGGTAGAAAGGGGGGAAAGGAGGAGCAGTAAAAGGTGGGCACAATTTCCCCACCTTTTTTGGTGTAAAATCCTTCGCCATTCAAGTAAGAAAGAGTTTTCAAGCCAAACTACTAAAACTAACCAAAATGAAACAATTAAAGATGCCATCACATGTTCTCGAAGGGAGGGAGGTTTGCTTGGTGGGTGAAATAATTCCCAAACACATGACCCAATTAGGAAGCAGAGCAGGGTGTCAAAGTAAACAACCCCCACACAAAGAGCGAAGACTCGGTCGCCCTTCAACCGATCCATCCATCCCTTTAACTTTTCCTTCATTGTTCTCCCCTCCCTTACACTAAGCCCAGATATTTTGCTGCCCACAGGAAAGCCAAAAGCAGCAAGAACATCGCCAATGCGAACCGAAACATCGTCACCGCTATCTTTCCGCCCCATTTCGGTCCCGCCACCGCGATGGCTAAGCCGCCAAGCAAAGTCAAAGCGATGACGATGATGGCGAAGGAAAGTCCCAAAACATCCGTCAGTTTGACAATCATTTTTGCTCCCTCCTTGTCATTCGTAGTGTGAACGGCGGTGGGAATTTTTTCGCCTCAACAAATTCACCCCTCCTTTGACCCCCCATTTCACAACTTGTCGGACAGGTCTTGGCAAGGCACAGTAAGCCAACAGCGATAAGAGGGCAGCACCTAAACCCGCAACGATCAATGACTTCCCAAACCAAATGACCAAAGCCCAAAAGGCGACAGGGATCATCAAGGGAAGCAAGCGAGCCCAAAGGGGAACCGTCGGCAAAATCTCGCTGAGGGTCTCCTTCCCGCACCAACCACAATAAAGGGCATCGGATGAGTTCAATTCACCACAACTCAAGCAAACTCTCCCGTCCCAACTGCGACCGCAATATTGACAAAAGTTTGGGTGACCGATGTTGAACCTACGGCAAACAGGGCAGTATCTCATGCCTTTTCCCTCCTTTCAAGAAAGCAATGCCCTCCTTTCACCTTTAACTGTCCATATGGGTTCTGTCAGAATGTCTTCGCATTCTTGGACAACTTCCCGTGTCGCCCACCAAAAAGGTGGGGCACCTTCTACCTTTTCCGTTGCCCCCATCAACTCATCCATCCTTTCCTCTTTCGTCACCCAAAGGACGCGAAAGCCCCTGAGCCCGTAGCGGTCGGTGTAAAAGCCCTTTCGCCAATAAGTGGTGTAGTTTTCAGCCTTCTGCCTAATCCTGCCCACCGATTCCGTTCCCCTGTCCCATTCAAGGAAGTAAGCCCAAAGCGTTCCGTCCTTGAAAAACCTGAAGTAAGCGTCGGGCGCGAAGACTTTGACCTTACCGCCATCATCCCTTATCCTGTCAACGCAAAACCTCTCGTCTTCCCAAAGTTCAAGCAAGACTCCATTCCTTCGGCAACTTATTTCAATGGTGACCCTAAAGGCGTTCACTTCCAGAAAGTGGTCGGTGAGCATTTGGGTAGGGAACCAATACCGTCTGACCCTCTCTTCAGCCCAACCCAACCGGTCAGCGATGCAGTGAACCGTTTCTTGCCTTCTTTCAACGAGGTAGAGGGCTTCGGGTGCCCCCACTCCGTTGGGTCTGAAAGCCCTTTGAAGCCAGCCTGCGTCGAAAAGTTTCCTGAGCCTCTTTGTCGCCGCGCTCACCGAGCCACCGAAAAACAAGTCAGCGATTTGTTTTGTTGACAATACTCCATGTAGGTAAACGGCGGCGATGATCTCTTCATCTCTGTCCTGCCACCAAAAGTTGTTGGGTTTCGTTCGTTCAAAACGGCTCCGCCTCTTTGAATGATGGGATGGCAGGTTTCCTCGGTGCACTGGCAGATTTCCTTCTCGTTGAATTTGAACCCCTTGTTCCATAATTTTCGCCTCCCTTGAATTCAAGTCGCCGCAAGCGCTCCTGCCTTTCCCGAATTTCCCTTAAGACTTCCTCTTTCCTCCGTCCACGCCTTTGGGCAACGATTTCCCGGACTTTCCAAAGGGTATCTGGGTCAAAGTGGTCAAAGCAATCGGGAGTCTTAATGATGGAAGGTCTACTCTCTCCCCTCAGCAAGCAAACGGCTTGGCGTGGGGGAAGGGTTAAAAGTTTTTGCATCCAGAACTTCCTGTTCGCCAAAGAAATTTCGCCAGAGACCAAGCCAGCATCTTGGGGGTTGAGCCTGAAGAAAACCTGCAAAGTTGTGTTGGCTAAAACGGATGCCCTCAGCGTCCTGTCCAGAAAGGCGAGGCACTGGGTGACCATTACCAAACCAACCCTGCACTTCCTCACCTCTGCCAACATCTCCTCAGCGTGCCCAGATTCAGTCAAAAAGTTTTGGAACTCGTCGAGGTAGATGGTGAAAAGGCGGCGTTGGTGGCTCAATTTGTTCAGCCTTGATAGGGCTGCCCAGTAAAATTGGGCGAGGAGGAGGGAACCGATCAAGGAAATTTCCTTGAGTTGCCCCTTTGACAAATTGATCAAGATGATCGCCCCTTCGTCCATCCGTTCGGAAAGGTTGATCCCGTTTTGGCTGCAGAGCATCGCTTTCACGGAAGGGTCGCTCAAAAACCTGTTTACCCGGTTGATAACTGGCTCAGCGTAAAGAGCTTGGAGGGAAGGCGATAGGGAATCAAAGCGGTGCCAAAACTGTTTCGTCTCTTCGTGTTGGATGGAACCTGTCAGGGCTTTTCGGATGGAAGGTTCCGTGAGGAGGAGGGGCAGTTCGGCGAGGGTCAATTTCTGTTCAGCCAAGGTGATAAGGCAAGCCCTCATGACTTCCTCCACCCGAGGTCCCCAAAAATCAGACCAACTTCGCTTGAACAGATCCAAGAGGGTAAGGACCTGAGGGTAGAGGGGAAGCCCATCGGGGATTGAAAGGGGGTTGAAGGGGACGATGAAAGGGGAATGTGGTTCGATGAGCCAAACTTTTTCCAACGCCTCTGGGTGGCGGGAACATTCGGAAAGAACCGCCTCCGCAAGTTCACTGTGGGGGTCGAAGAGAGCGAAGCCGTTACCCTGTTCGATGTCCTGCCGCATGATGACCCTCAAAAGCATCGATTTGCCCATACCTGCGCCCCCAACCACGGCTGCATGGCGGGGGCGTTGCTCAAATTGCCAATAAACGGGTAAGCAGAAACGGGATGGGTCGGTGGGGTGCTGGGAAAAGCCCAAAAGGATTCCCCGGTCGGGTGGGGGCGGGGTTAGGGATGGGAAAAGTCCCTTGACAACCCTTATCCCTTTTAGTAGCGTCTTTTCGAGCCAACCTGCACCGTGCAACTCAATTCACCTCTCAGGGTGGGAGGGTTGGGAAACTAAAGTGTCATCATCACTTTCCCTCTTGCTGTCGATTTTTTGCGGTTTTCCCCGCCTTTTTGCCCCAACCCTCTCCTTTAGCCCTTCCGTTAATTTCCGAATTTTCGGAAGGGGAGGGATTTCTGGTTCGCCCATCTTTTGTGGGGAAGTCGCTTCTTCCCCCAGAAGGTCCATCTCCATCCATGTGTGGTCGCATCGCCTCGGATAAGCCTCGGAAAAGGCGGCGCAGCCGAGCCTCTTCCGCCTCAGAAAGACCACCCTTAGAGAGGAGTCTCCTCGCTAAGCCCTTAACGCCTCTTTCTTCAGGGGGCAAGTCCTCCCCCGTTGCCAATAAATGCCTCAATCGCACCTTCATGTCGTCGGCGGAGAACATCAAAACCGTAAGGCAGCACTCCAATTGTTGGCTTGTCAGGGTATTATCTTCCAAGGGGATGAACCAATCGAGGTAAACTTCGCCGTCATCGGGGTCGTAGCAAAATCTACCTATCCACATCCTGTTGTTCGCTTCCATCAGCGTCATCAACGCCTTGTTTAGATAGGGATGGTCAGTGGGCACGATGCTGAGGTAAGGCACATGAAAATGGATCCCTTCGCCATCCATCTCCAACCTCACGATGAGGTGGCAAACCCCATCCCTTCCCAAACCGAGGAAGAGGAGGACCTGTTTTTCGGGGTCGCAGAACTTCTTCAAATCCGTCCCATCAGCGATGGCTTTGAGTTCCTCAAAGGTGATCGCCATGACCTATCACCTCGTTTGCGGTTGATTTGACCGACCCTCTTGCACTCCATCCCCTCAGGGTTTCCCTGAGGCGGTTTAACGCTTCATCGTCTAAGCCGATCCGCCAATCAAGGACCAAAGCCCGACCTAAAAAGGCTTTGGCATTGGGGCAAGAAAGAGATGCTACTGAGGTCAATCGTTCAGGGAAGGGATGCCAGCAGAGTAACCCTTTCCTGAGGACATTAGCGAGTTCCTCGGGGAGCAATTTTGCCCCAAAAACATCACTGACGGGCAAACCTGTATCCAAAATGGCTATCATCACTGACCTTTTCACCTTCCTGTTCGGAGCAAGGGCGATAAAACGGTAACCGCTTTGTTGGCAACCATCGCGGGGGGACAGGGGGCACAGAACTTTTGTTTCCGTTAAGACAGCGTTGATCTTGTCAAAAGCGCCACGACGCTCCGCCAATCGTTCCTCTAACTGCTCCCACTCCCTCAAAAGGTAAAGGATCGCAATAGGGTTCAAAGGCGCCCTGAGGGCGAAGGGATTAACTTCTATTCCCTCCCACTCCTGCCTCAGCGGGTGAGCAGCTGATGCGAGAATCCGTTCAGCGATGTCGTCTCGGTCGGTCACAATCATCCCTCCCTCTCCGCAGCAAAGCGCTTTCCCGACCCCAAAACTAAAGCAAGCCGCATCGCCCCAAGCACCAACTCTCTTCCCGTGGCAGGTTGCCCCCAGGGCTTGGGCGCAGTCTTCCATGAGGGCGATTCCATGTCGGTCAGCGAGGCTGCGAAGAGCAGGCATGTTGCAAGGGTAACCGAACAGGTGTGTGGCTACGATGGCTTTTGTCCTTTCCGTGATTCTTTCCTCTACCGAAATGGGCGAAATGGTGGGCAAGTTCGGTTCTGTATCGGCAAAGACAGGGATGGCGCCTAAATGTAAGGCAGCAGCCGTTGCTGCATACCAATCCAAAGCAGGCACGATCACTTCATCACCTGTTTTTATGCCAACGGCTTTTAAGGCGAGATAGAGAGCCATCGTTCCAGAGGCAGTCCCGAAGGCATACTTGACCCCACAAAATTCAGCGAAACCCCTTTCCCACTCCGCTACGACCCCGCGCCCAACCAAAGCCGACTCAAAAAATTCGTCCAATGTGTCAAGTTCAAGTTGTGTCAACATGTAAATCACCTCAACTGCTGAAGGGATCAACGACACGGCGCAATTCTGAGAGTCGGCGATGTAAAGCCATAAGGTCCACTTCGCCGCTCGTTTCGTCGACGATACCCTTGAGGTATTCAGGAAGTTCGTAATCGGTGCGGCGACGACCGTCAAAAGTTCGCCAAGGAAGTAGAAAACTGAACGAGGTCATGCGGATAGAGGTTAAGGCGATGAACTCATGCACAAGTGGGTTGTAATTTGGCTTGAACTCATGAGCTGCACGGAGCAAGTGGCGTTGGTGGATTGGCACTCCAACCTTACCTGCTTCCATATCGGCAAAAATTCCCGCCAAACTTATAACCTCTTGAAGGGCTCTCACCGTTGGTAAGCGAAGCGATGGCACTTGGGCAATCTCAAATGCGTTCACATCCTCCGCCAACTCCCTGCCAACTTGGCGAGCCAGAACCGGGAGTAACTCTTGAATTTCTTGACTTGTTGGGTGAAGGAAGGGGATAACAACTGAGAAGCGGTCTAAAGTGGCGGCATCCAAAATGTCAGGTCGGTTTGTGGTCCCTATCCAGAGAATCTTCCCGCGGTGCTTCATGCCTCCCATGAATTCCCAAAGACGAGCCATCATGCGCTCGCTGGTTCCTGCGTCGCTTGAAGGACCTATGTTTCTTTGTCCACCCCATGCTTGATCAATTTCGTCTACCCAGACGATACAGGGAGCGAGGGTTTCTATAATCCACAGTGCTAACTCTAAGTTGCGCTCAGAGGCTCCTACCCATTTTTCGCGGATGTTGCCCAGCCGCAGAAGTGTCCAACCCATTTCCTTGGCGATAGCCTTGACGAGGAAACTCTTCCCTGTGCCAGGTGGGCCTGCAAACAGCATTGCTTGAGGCACATTGGTGGCACCTGAACGGATTTGCCACAGAAGAAGTTGGAGATAATCAATGCAGTGGCGCAACCCCGCAACGCCGTCAAAACCATAGGTTGGTTCTATGACTTCAACCAAATCTCGTCCCAATTGTTTAATGGTCTGTGACTTCTTCTCCCGCACGAGAGAGGTGTTCACTCCATTCCCTCCAGCCAGCCTAAACAATTCTTCTATGTCCTGCAACCGAAGACCACTTGTGATGCGAGCGAAAGCTTCCACCTCCAATCCTTCTGCCAACTGCCCATAATGCCGTTCAATTAAGAACTGGGTGAACGAAAGGCGTGACTGCTCGTCAGGCAGATCCACTTGAATGACCCGATAGCCGCCACCCTGTCTCAATAACTCGTGGACTTCGTTCTGGTAACTGATGAGCAAGCAAAGGTTTTGGGTCTGACGAATGGCGTCATCGATCCCCCAACCGTGCAAGATTTCCAAGAGATTCATGTGAGTAGGGGAGAGGACGGCGGAAGTTAATCCTTGTGCATTGGGCGCCAATAAATCAGCATGGTCAAGTATGACTGCTGTTGGAGGCTCAGGTTGCCTCAGTTGGCGGGTCAACCAACGGAAGACTTCCTCAGGACTGCGGGGGTCAGTCACTTCGGGGCGTTGGTTGTTTTGCCTTGACAGCCGATAAATCCCTTGTCCCAGCGAATAGCCCCAAACAGTGTAGCCTTCCCCTTGAAGCCTTTGAGCGAGGTAATACTTCAAGCGGCAAGGTGGAAGACCACTGTTAGGGTCATAGACATAATCCGTCGTGTTGAAGACAAAGATGAAACCTCTCCGTCCAGAACGGCGTGCTTGCTCCCACTCTTGAATCCATTTTGGCGTTTTTGTTGTTGAAGGCATCGCACATTCCTCCTTCAAGTCTTCAAGCGTTGTTGAACCAAAATGGCAGCAGATTGCCGCCTTTGTTGCTCATTTTGTTGCTCAAAAAGACGACCCCTACAAGCCACCTGCAAGAGGGCTTGCGTGAAAGGCACGCGGTTTTCTCTGGCCACTTTCGCAGCCTCTTGAATTAGCAGGCCGCCTTCCCTTCGCCCATGGTAGTAGCGCCTTCCCTCACGAAACTGGACACCCTTTTGGGTCATCCGCTGTCGGAAGGCAATCAATTCTGCTTGGCATGTCGTCCCCTCCCAGCCAATCATGTCCATCATCAGTTGGCTTTTCGGGGAAACGACGACGGCAATTGCTTTTGCACCTTTCGTCGCCCAAAGAGCCGTCCAAGACCCGACTGGGGAACAGGCGCTTTGGGTGTGAACTTTGTAACCCATTTCTTGCAGGCTTTCTTTGGTGGAGTTAACGACGATTTGATGCTGGGCTTCCGCTAAACGGGTATGGACTTCCCTTAACCCGGATGCCAGCAACCTTTGGGCTTGGCGGGCGTTTTTGACCGCATCAGTCAACTTCCCACGCTGCCATTGGTGTTGGGCATTAATTAAAAGTCGTTGAGCGGTCTCCCATTCCTGCGGTTTCACTTTTTGCATCCCGAAGGACAGCAAGGGCTGATTCTTAATGGATTGCAGCAGGGCTTGGGCATTCGCCAGTGGTTGGAGATGGGTTTTAGGAAGTTTAGGGAATTGTTGCGACAAGGCGTTCAGGTGAACAGATGCCAACTGCCGAGTGGAAATTCGCACCTGCCTTAAAAGTTCTTCAGTGCTGTAAGCGGGAGCAGAAAAATCAAAGAGGCGGGCAATGTCGCCAACAAGGGCACCAAATGCCGCCGCAATGATGTCGCTGAGAAGAGAACTGCTTTGACCTGTGCTCACAATTTCTGCAGTCGCCACGAAGCGTTCCGACATTTTTACCACCTCCGCGTTTGGAATGGGTCAAAATGTTCTGGCAACACGGCTTCCTCATTGTTGCCATCGGAAGGCAATTGTTCAGGAATGACAGGAAATTCCACCATTGGCTCTCGGCGAATAGTGATTCGCTGACCCTCTCCGTTGTCTGGTGAAGTTATTAGCCGCCGGTGAGTCTCCGGCGCAACGGCTTCCTCATGAGTAGGGGTTACTTGCTGAGGCGTTTCTCGCCTTGGTGCCTCTCGCCCTTCGTCCTCGTCTATGTTGATGGCGTCAAGGAATTGCCGATACTTACGGTGGAGAATCCAAGAGAGAAGGATGAAGCCTAAGAAGTAGCCCCAGCAGATAAGGCGGGCAATCATGGGAACTCCTTGCAGTTCTGTCTCAATTTCGGCAACGTCCATAGCCCACCGCAAGGAGAAGACGCGCGCATCAACCCAAATCATGACCATGCCAGCAAGGATGAAGATGAGGGAGGAGATGAGGTTGGGGATCAAGCCTGCTTGTTCCTCTGGAGACATCTTTGTTCCCCGAGACACCAAACCGATGAGTGCCAAAAGCATATCAAAGTGGGTTGCCACCAAAAAGCCGCCCGCTGCTGCCAAAAAAGTCAAGATGCCCGCCATCACATATGGGGTTGTCATTTGGATGGTTTGGTGGATAAAAGCGAACCATGGTTCGCCCATCCCGACGAGTTCCGAACGGGTCAATTTGCCCAAAGTCGTCGCTTGCAAGAGATATGCGTAGGCGGTCAAGATGACCCAAGGGACACCCCAAAAAATCAAACCCCTCATCGCTTCCAAGATGCGCGCCCACCTCGCCCCCAGTAACTCCCGCACAACAACAAGAAAGAAGAGACCCCCAACCATGGACAAGACCAAGGCGATGGCAAAGGAGTGCCATGCATTCATCGTCTTTCACCTCCTTTGAGCCTTGAAAGAGCAATCAACATCACCATCAAAGCGGCCAACACTCCGAAAAGGATGCCCAGGAACTTGAAGGGATTCACACTTCCTGCGGGATCGGAACGGGGTGCTTCTTTAAGTCGTTGCATTAACTCGGCTTGGAATTTCTGGGCTATCCTGTCGGTGAAGGCTTGCAGGTTCTCTTTCTCCACGATCCCGCTGGTCATCGGTGGCGGGCTGAAGAAGCGGGCTCGGTTCAAGGCAGGGATTTCTCGTTTGACCTTCATCTCCACCTCACTGGGACACAGGAAGACCCAAATGCTGACATCGTTGAGTCGGCTCCAGTCAAAAGCAGTTAGGGGTCGGAAGGGGATCAACCCCCCGGGTGTTCGGGCTGGGTCAACGATCAGGTCAGAGAAGATAAAGAGGAACTTGAGAGACTGGGGTTGACGAGAAAAAGCCAAATCAGCCAGTTCAAGGGCAGTAACGACATCGGTGCCTAAGCGGGGGTCGGGGTTGCTGAAAGCGTTGATGAACGCCCGTGCAGCTTTCCTGCGCAAATCCAGACCGCTGAGTTCCGTCACGATGGTTGGTGTGGCGTTGAGGACAATGAAGGTCATAGCATCGTCGGGATGACCGGGTAAGGCGTAATAAAGTCCTCGAAGCAATCTTTCCGTGATGGCGTGGGCAATGTGCAGGTTGCTCCAAAACGACCTGGTAGTGTCAAAGATGACGACTACATGGGTCGGACGCCATTGCTGCTGTGCACCACACAAGCTGCAAGTGAAGGCTAAAAGCGCACTGATGAGCATCTTTACGAACCTACTCATAATGACTCACCTCCAATGTGTTGTATAAGGACAATTACACTACATTAAATTTCTGCCAAGGTATCGGGTTAGGAAGGATCCAGATGAGGTGATGACAAGGTGTGCAGGGTTGTATCGTCAAGATCATTAATGGAAAACTGTCGGTCATCTCGTTACTTCATTTCTTTTCCTCTTTCTCTAGACTCTTGCGAATTTCTTCTTCCACTTTTGCTCTGGAGCGACCGTAACGGTGGCGTGAAGTTTCTCTCACTCTTCGGGCTTGGTATTCATCGTAAGGGGTTACATCGGGCTCGGTTTGGATAGTGAAGGGGTTTACTCTCTGCCCACATTTCAGTGTCCGAACACAGGCTGTCCAATTAGGCAAGTTCATCAAATCCAAGCGGGTAAAGACAGGCAGAAACTCTTTTTCCAATCTCTCCGCATCCTCTAAACCCAGACGAAAACAGATGAGCGTCCCTGTGTTACCTAAGATGCTATCCATGATTTGGCTATCACGGATCTGGGTCATGAACTGATTTGCCAGCACCAAATTAACGCCGAATTTCCGCCCTTCGCTCAGAAGGTTGACAAACGCTTGAGTGGCGACTGCATGGAATTCGTCAACATAGATGAAAAAGTCCCTTCGCTGGTTCTCTGGCAACTTTGCCCTTTTCATGGCTTCTGCATATAACTTTGTTAAAAGCACCATTCCAAAGAAACGAGCATTAGTGATTCCAAGCATGCCTTTAGATAAGTTGACCAACACAATCTTTCCTTCATTCATTGCCTGAGCAAAGTTAACCGTAGAACGATGTTGACCAAATATGAGGCGAAGTTGAGGGTCAAAGATTAATCCCCCAAACTTACTGGTAATCCAATCGCCTAAAGATACTTTCTCAGAACCAACTCCAATGTAGTCTTGCGCAGGCAATACCTTTTCTACCCATCGCTTCAACACCGGGTCATTCCACTTAAGGGGTAACCATCGCTTCCAAAAGTTATTTTCTTGAAAAATTGTATAAAACTGCAACAAAGTGCCTGGTTTTTCCGGATCGGACATAACCAACAGTAAGTTCATGCGGGTGTGTTGATGGAACAAAGGTCCCATCATATACCCTGCTGCTGTCCCATACTCATCTTCCATCAAGCGTGTGATGATCTCAGAGACTTCATGGGCGACAAAGAAACGCTGTTCGGGACTATCGCACTCAAGTAAGTTCAACCCGATAGGATAATCGGTGTCGCTGGGATCAATAACGATGACATCTTCCGTGCGTTCTTTAGGAATTTTTGGCATTGTTGCGCAAATAATTATAGCAAGAGGGCGGTGGGATGTTAAGGTCTAACAAATTAGGGGTGAAAACAATGAACAAAACCTTAACAACCCACCGCCAAAGAGACTGGAAAGAGTATAACAACGCCCTCAAGAAAAGGGCAAGCCTTGACTTTTGGCTAAGGGAAGAAGTCATAGAAGGATGGACAAAGGTTGAAAGGAGTGGGAAGAGATGGCATCCCTTCCTTTACAGTGAAATAGCCATCATGTTCTTGGCGACAATAAGTCAACTCTTTCATCTTCCCCTCAGGCAAACGGAGGGTTTTGTCAGGTCATTGTTCTCCCTTTCTTTTCTCCCTTTACCTGTCCCTTCCTTTTCCACCCTTTGCCGAAGGAGAAAGGGTTTGAGGGTGGAAGTTTTTAGGGTTGTAAGGGAGAGGATGAGGGAAGAAGGGATAGTCGTCATCGTTGACAGTTCAGGGGTGAAGGTAATGGGGAAAGGGGAATGGGCAAAGAGAAGGGAGAGGAAAGAGATAGGGAGGATGGAAAGGAAGGGATGGATAAAGGTTCACCTATGCATTGACTTTGAGACAGGAAAGATATTGGAGTTTTGTTTGACTGACGAGAGGGTTCATGAAAGCAAGGTGTTCAAAAAGATGATGGAAGGGATTGAGAGGAGAGGGGAAAAGGTAAGGGAAGTCATCATGGATGGTGGCTATGACAAGGGAGAAGTTTGGAGGGAGATAGAAAGGATGGGGGCAAAGGGAGTGATAAGGGTGAGAAGGGATGGGAAGGAGGGAGGGGTTTTGAAGGGAAGAGATGAGACGATAAGGGAGATGAGGGAGAAGGGTTTTTGTGAATGGGCAAAGGAGAAAGGGTATGGGAGAAGGAACAAGGTTGAGGCGATCTTTTCAAGGTTGAAGGGGATATTTGGCGATAGGGTAAGGGCAAGGAGTTGGGAAGGAAGGAAAAGTGAGATAGGGGTGAGGATATGGATTTTGAACAGGATGTTGGAGATGGGAGATGGGATGAGTTGTATGGTGGGGAGTTAGAAGGGAGAAGGAGTAGGTGTTTGGACAAATGAGGAAGCGAGGGGGAAAGAACGGCTTTCGTAACCGATTTGTGCAACAAAGCCACTTTTGACATCAATTGCTCAGAAAAGTGTCGTTGAAGAAACAACGCGACACAGAAATTTCCCGCAACGGTTCACTGAAAGAAGTGGGAAGGATATAATGATTGTGAGGACGAGACTTCACTCCACGGCTTCAGGCACAAAAGGTGCGAAAAAACCAGCCCTAAAAGGTGTTCTGGGCATGATGATGAACGAGGCAGAGACAAGGGCAAGATTGGTTGAACCGAAATTGAAAGCAGCAGGTTGGACGGATAATCTCCTTGCCCGTGAATTCATCTACTCGCGCGATTACCAGTTCACAGAGGGCAAAGTCATTTTGATCGGGGATGAGGTTCAGCGTGGCAGGAAAAAGAAAGTTGACTACCTCTTGCGTTACTCAGATGGCTTCCCCATCGCCGTGGTTGAGGCAGAACCTGCCAATAGCCCTCCTGAAGCTGGTTTGGAGCAGGCGAAGGGATACGCCCGCGACCTCGGATTAGCCTTCGCCTACTCCACCAACGGTCACGAAATCGTTGAATACGACTTCTTCACCCACTCAAGTCGCTCCTTGAAGGAATTTCCGAGACCTCAGGAACTGTGGGAACGGTGGAAAGCGAACACAGGGTTGGAAAAGCCGACACCCGGGAGGGTCAAGGAAGCGCCCTTAGTTTACGGGATCAGCGAGGAAATCTCAAAGAGCCCTTTGCTCTACCCTTACTGTCCTGAAAGCCTTTGCGGGAAGCGTCCCTTTTACTTTCAGGAGATTGCTATCCGTGAAGTTATCCTTCGAGTCATGAGGGGGCAAAAGCGCATCCTCCTCGCCATGGCGACTGGGACGGGGAAAACCTTCATCGCCTTCCAAATCGTCTGGAAACTCATTAAATCGGGTTGGTTCCAAAGACAGCACCCTGAAAGACCAACCCGAATTTTGTTCCTCACAGACCGTTTGGTCCTTCGGGATCAGGCTTACAACACTTTCTCCCCTTTTGCTACGGGGACAAGTGAACCTCGCTGCATCATTGAAGGACACCCACCAAACCTCAACCGAGACCTCTACTTCGGCATCTACCAAACCCTTTGGAGCCCCGACGAGAACGGAAAGCGTCTCTTTGAGAAATTTCCGCCCGACTTCTTCGACATGGTCATCATCGATGAATGTCACAGGTCAGGTTGGGGAACTTGGCGTGAAATCTTAGACCACTTCTCAAACGCCATTCACTTAGGCATGACTGCCACCCCAAAACAGGACGAGAACATTGACACATATGCCTATTTCTGCGCCGAAGAGGAAGAAGTCGCCATTGACCCCGAACACCCTGAAAAAGGGACTTGGCGACCTCCAGCGTTCCAATACAGTCTCGGTCAAGGGATTGAAGACGGTTTTCTGGCAACTTACAAAGTCCACCTCGTTCGGACGACAGTAGATAAAGATGGGCTTCGGCTTGAAGACGCCATTGAGCAAGGGGCGGAAGTTTTCATCCCAGAGGGCGTGATACCCAGAGAAGTTTACACCACACCACAATTTGAAAGGGAGATCACCCTCCCAGACAGAACCGAAGCCATGGTGAAGCACTTAGCCAACCTGCTCCGCCGCTTCGGGCACATGGAAAAGACTATGGTCTTCTGCGTGGACATGGAACATGCCCGCCTTGTCGCCCGTTTGCTCCAAGACGAATTTGGACCCGAGACAGGGCTGGACAACTACGCTGTCCCTATCATCTCCGAGGAAGGAGAAGCCCGCCGATGGCTTGAAGATTTCGCCGACCCAGACAAGAAAGCCCCAGTCGTTGCAACGACCGCAGAACTTTTGACCACAGGGGTTGATGTCCCATCTTGCAGGAACATCGTCTTCATGAAAACAATCTCTTCCCCCGTCCTTTTCAAACAAATCATCGGTCGCGGCAGCCGAATAGACCCGGCAACAGGCAAATATTGGTTCCGCATCATTGACTTTACCGGTGCGACCCGTCTCTTTGATGAATGGGACCGACCACCTGGACCGCCACCAGAGGCACCTAAGGGACCGTTCAATGCCAAACTTGTCGGCAGAGTCTTTCATGCCGAAACAAAGGATTTGCTCGTCGGCGCATCAGTCACTGTCAGGACAGGTCCCAACAGCCAAGTAGGTCCCATCCGAACAGACAGCGAGGGGCGCTTTGAGTTTGACAAGTTACCTGAAGGCACACTCACTCTCATCGTCTCCGCACCCGGCTTCGTCCGGCGAGAGATAAAGGTGACAACTTTGGCAAACCGAGAGGTATCCATAGATGTCCCCTTAAGACCTGAACGAGGGGTGAGGGCAAAGATACGGGTGAAAGGCATTGAGGTGACTATCGCTGACGAAGCCATTTTCACCGTTGACGCCACTGGTCAACAACTTTCCCTTGAGGAGTATCGCGACTACGCCCGCAGGAAAGTGATTCAAATCGCACCAACCCACCGGCACCTAAGGGAAATTTGGGTTGAGCCAAACCGCAGAAGTAAGTTCCTTGAAGAACTACGCCAATCAAGCATCCATCCAGAAGTCTTGGCAGAGGTGATGGGAAGGGCAGATGCAGACGCTTACGACATCTTAGCCCACATCACCTATGGTGCTCCTATCCGATCCCGTGACGAAAGGGTGATTGCTTTCCGCAACAGAGAGCAAGCCTTCATCCTTCAGCACAACGAAAATGCCCGACGAGTCATCTTGGAGTTGCTTGACAAGTATCGCGTTGGTGGGATTGAACAGATAGGGTCAGAGGTCTTTAATGTCTCCCCGTTCAGAGAATGGGGAGGTGCCTTCAAAATCAGTCAATGGTTTGGAGGGGTTGACGGGCTCAGGAAATCCCTTGAGGAGATACGAAAGCGATTGTATCCTCTGGAGGAGGTGGGTTCTTGAATGGGGCTTATTCAGACCCGTGAAGCCCTTGCCAACAAAATATGGCAAGCATGCGACATCCTTCGCCGGGACAACAACTGCGGTGGCATCATGGAGTATGTGGAACATCTCTCTTGGCTCCTCTTCCTCCGCTTTTTGGACGCCCAAGAGGAAGAGTGGGAGACGCAAGCGCAACTTGACGGAAGAGACTACCAGCCGATCATAGAACCGCCTTATCGTTGGAGGGACTGGGCGACAAAGGATTGGCCTGCCGATGAACTTTTGGGTTTCGTCCACGGCAAGTTGATCCCTTACTTGCAAAGCCTCGGTGGTGACCCCTTAAGGGAAATCATCCGTGGAGTCTTCTCGGAAAGGAATGTCGTTGTCTGCGCTTCAGGCTACAACCTCAAGGATGTCATCTCAATCATCAACGAGATTGACTTCCACAGCCACGATGACATTTTCACCATATCCCAAGTCTACGAGGAACTTTTGCGCAGGTTGGGTAGCGAAAACAGGCTTGCGGGGGAATTCTACACGCCCCGACCCGTCGTTCGGTTCATCGTGGAAGTGGTGAACCCGCAAATTGGCGAAACCGTTTATGACCCAGCCTGCGGGACTTGTGGCTTCCTCGTTCAAGCCTACCTTTGGATGAAGCAACAGGAGAAGACCGTTGAAGACCACCGACGGCTTCAAGAGGAGACCTTTTTCGGTCAGGAGAAGAAACCGATCCCTGCACTGCTGGGATTGATGAATATGGTCTTGCACGGCGTTTCAAGACCCCATATCCGACGCAAAAACACTCTGGAGGAAAACATCCGACAAGTCACCGAGCGATACGATGTCATCATGACGAATCCGCCTTTCGGTGGGATTGAGGGCAGGCACATCCAACAAAATTTCCCAGTCCAATCCTCGGCGACGGAACTTTTGTTCTTGCAGCACATCATGAGGAAACTCAAGCCCAGAGATGGGGCAAGGTGTGGGATGGTTGTGCCTGAAGGAACGCTTTTCCGAGGCGGTCCTTTCGCCCAAGTCAAGCGTGACCTTCTGGAGCAATTCAACCTTCACACCATCATCAGCCTACCGCCGGGAACTTTTGCCCCTTATTCCGATGTCAAGACGGCACTCATTTTCTTTGAGCGACCAGGACCGACACGAGAAATTTGGTATTACGAACTCCCGTTACCCGAAGGCTTAAAGAAATTCAGCAAAGGCAACCCCATTAGGGACGAACACTTCAACGAAGCCCGCCAACTTTGGAAGGCATGGGATGCCTACCGAAAAGGACAAGGTCCACGAGAAGCGTGCCTATCCGAGCGCTCTTGGATTGTCCCTGTGGAGGAAATCAGGAACCGAGGTTATGACCTAACTCCCCGAAACCCGAACCGAAAGGAAACCCAACTGCTTCCATCGCCCACAGAGATTGTCGCCAGCCTCCTTGAGCGTGAAAGGGAAATTTTGAGCATCGTGGAGGAACTGAACGAAATTCTCAGCAACAACTCCGAAACCTTCCCCAAACCCGGAACTGAACTCCCAGCAGGTTGGCGATGGGTGAAGTTAGGGGAAGTGTGCACGCTCATTGAAAGTGGTTTCGCTTTCCGGAAAAAGGGAGCACCTGAAGGAGACCTTTTGCACTTGCGACCTTACAACATCGCTGAAGATGGAACCTTAGACCTTTCACAGCGTTTCTATGTTCCCTCATCCCTACGCTCAGCACGACACAAGTTTCTTCAACCAGGCGATGTGCTTTTCAATAACACCAACAGTGTGGAACTTGTGGGCAAAACTGCTCTGGTGAGGGAACCTTTGGAAGCAGCCTTTTCAAATCACATCACTTTGCTTCGCCCGGACACAACTAAGGCTGAGGGAGCATGGATTGCTTTGGTTTTACTGGCTTTGTGGCGTCAAGGATTTTTCGCTAATTTGTGCAACAAGTGGATCGGGCAAGCAGGGATTAACACTGAAACGCTTAGAAGTGTTCTCATCCCCCTCCCGCCCCTTGAGGAGCAGCGCCGCATCGTGGCATACCTCCAAGATGTGCAAGAAAAAATCAGAGCCCTGAAAGAAGCCAAAGCACAAACCGAAACAGAACTCAAACGCTTAGAGCAAGCAATCCTGGACAAAGCCTTCAGGGGTGAACTTTAGTGGGCTCAGTTTTTGAGTTTGCTGACCCAAAGCAACAAAGGATTTATGGGAAACTTAACGAACTCGTCGGACCCGGACCAGCAGCCTTCTTTAAGGATGCATGCTGGATGATGAGTAACCCGAAATCACTTGAATGCACAGTTAACTTCGTCGGTCACTGTATGCGTGAAATTGAAAGTGCTTTGCGTGATGTTCTAAGACCCTTTCAAGAACTCACTGACGAAGACCTTAGTCCAGCAGATTCTTCCAGTGGGCACAAAAGGGAGATACAACAAATTCTCCGATCCCTTGAGATTCCCGAAAATGATGGGACAGCAAAGGCATGGTTTGAACTTGTGGGGAACCTGCACAAATTGGCTCACAGGCGTGCGCTTGAACCTCCACGGGGTCTTGAAGAAGTTCAGGAACTTTGGGAAAAGTTTCAAAACTTGCTTGATATTGTGCTCGCCAAGATTGAGAACAAGTTCCTTGTTTACTTCTCCGTCCTTGACCAATTACTCACTATAAAGCAACCAACAAAGAAGCACATTAAGCGGCTCATGAACGAAATCCCGCACAACTTTGTGACTCATCGCTACTTCTTTGACCGCCTTGAAAATCCAGAATGGATTGAGCCGCTACGGAAACGGGGACTCTTCAGGAAGCCGCCTCACCCCATTAGGGAAGGAGGAAGAGTCCGTTTCCTGCAATGGCCTGAAGCAAAATATCTTGCCCGAATGGCTAAACACAAACCCGAACTCGTAGCGGGCATAATCTTGGAGATGGAAGACACTGAAAATGCTGTTGTCCTTGAAGACCTCGTGGATGCTGCTCTCGCCATGCCTCCTGACATCTCCGTACGACTTGTGGAGAAAGTGAAAAAGTGGGCTGAAGTCCCATACTTCTTCCTGCCAGAAAAAATTGGGGAATTAATGGCACACTGGGCGAGAGGAAACAAAGTCCAAGAGGCAATGGGTCTTGCCCGAACTTTACTTGATGTGTTCCCAGAGAAGGGGTTGGGAGTGAAAAGAGCGCGCTTTGAAGATTGGCTTTATGAGCAAATTTTGAAAGACCACTATCCCGAACTTGTCAAAGCGGCTGGTCTTCCTGCACTTGAACTCCTCTGCGAACTCTTGGAGAAAGCCATACAATTCTCGCCCCATCGAGAGGAAGGTGCAGAGGATTTTTCCTACACTTGGCGTCCAGCAATTGAGGATCATCCACAAAACCTCGGTCACACAGTAAAAGACGCCCTCGTTTCCGCTGTTCGCGATGCCTCAGAACTTTTGGTGAAGTCAGGTCAGGCGTCCATAGAAGAAGTTGCCGAAACTCTTGGGCGAAGAAAGTGGAAAGTTTTTCGCCGCATCGCCTTACACCTTCTCCGATTGTTCCCAAAACAAGCACAGGCTCTGATCGTAGCCCGCTTGACTGATCGTGACTTGCTTGAAGATGTTGGCGTCCAACATGAGTATGCGCTCCTTTTGCGGGAAAACTTTCCTCGCCTTCCTGAAGATGAAAAACGGAAAATTCTCAGTTGGATTGAGGAAGGTCCCAGAGACCCTGCCGAGCAGCGAGAACAATGGCAACTGAGAAGGTTGGCTTGGATCGGGTATGAAAACCTGCCAGCAGATTGGCAAAAGAAGTATCAGGAACTCATCTCCAAGTATGGAGAGCCAAAACATCCAGAATACTGGGTAAGTTGGGTAGGTCCAACCAGCCCGAAAACGGCAGAGGAACTTAAAGCCATGTCGGTTGAAGAAATTGTAGAGTTTCTCAGTAGTTGGGAACCTCCAACGGTGGGTTTCTTTGGACCGTCACGGGAAGGGTTAGGGCGGGTGTTGCAAGAAGTCGTGGCAGAAGACCCACAGCGTTTCGCAATAGAGGCAGAAAGGTTTATAGGTTTAGACCCAACCTATGTGCGAGCCATCATTTCTGGATTGGAAGGGGCGATCGGGCGACAGAAAAACTTTGAATGGTCTCCCGTGCTCAAACTTTGCCGATGGGTCGTTGAACAGCCCCGTGAAATTCCCGGACGAAAGGTGGAGATGATGGAGGCAGATCCAGATTGGGGCTGGACACGCAAGGCAATTGCCCACCTCTTTTTGACCGCTTTTGAGGGAGACAAAGGGAATATCCCCTTTGAACTGCGAGAGGAAATATGGGAAATCCTCAAAACCCTAACAGATGACCCAAACCCAACGCCAAAGGAAGAGGAACGCTATAGGGGTTCAACTATGGACCCTGCAACCCTTTCTATCAACACAGTTCGTGGGACGGCAATGCATGCCGTCGTCCAATATGCCCTTTGGGTTAGAAGGCATTTGGAAAAGCAGCCCAATGCCACAGAGAGGGTATCAAGGGGCTTTGATGAAATGCCTGAGGTCCGTGAAGTCCTTGAGTCTCATTTGGACACTAACCGTGACCCCTCCTTAGCCATTCGTTCCGTTTACGGTCGGTGGTTCCCTTGGCTTGTTCTCCTTGACCGAAATTGGGCGGAGAAATGGAAAGCCCAAATTTTCCCCCTTGATGCTGAAAACAAGGAATACTTTGATGCCGCTTGGAACACTTACATCATCTTCTGCCGACCCTATGACGATGTTTTCCAAGCTTTTCAAATTCTCCGTGATGTCTACGCTCACGCCATTGACCAGATTGGTCAACATGAAGTTCGGTTCAGGTATCTCACCGATCCTAACGGTGGATTGGCAGAACATCTCATGGCGTTCTATTGGAGAGGTAAGGTTGATTTGAAAGACCCATTGTTTGTCTCCTTCTGGGAGAAGGCTCCCGACCCCTTGAGAGCCCACGCTATTGAGTTTATCGGAAGGTCATTAAAATACACGGATGAATCTATTCCCAGCGAAATCATTGAACGGTTGAAGGAACTTTGGGAAGAACGATTCTCTCAAGTCAAAAAGGACTCCGTTAAGCATGAAAGGGAGGTTGCTGCTTTCGGTTGGTGGTTCGTTTCGGGGAAGTTTGATGTTGACTGGTCTATCACCATGCTTTCGGAAGCCTTGAAACTTGTCCCCAAAACTGAGCCAGCCGATATGGTTATTGAGCAACTTAGCGAAATTGCTGAAACCTATTCCCTTGAGTCCATTGAGTGTTTGAGGAGAATTGCTGAGGGGGACAAAGAAGGTTGGCTTCTTTACACAAACGAGGAAGCCATCAGAAAGGTCTTACAATCTGGTCTTGCGAACCCTAACACTCGTAAGAGAACCGAAGAATTCATCAACTATTTGGGCAGGAGAGGTTTTCTCAGTTATAGGGACTTGTTGGGGTGAGAAGATTACTTCTTGACAGATGTTCTGCACCGCCATGGCTTCGGTGAAGGCTTTCAATAGCAACATTCTTCGGTCAGTCTTGAGGTAGCCACAAAATTTGGTTTCTTAACTCCTTTGCCGAGACCCTGTTCAAAAATTTGACAAGTCTATCCCTTACCTTCCACCTCCTCATCCTGTGGCTAATTTGAAACTGCGGGACGAGAATAATGCCTGCATGCTCTTTTCCCTCCCTTTGCCACTCTTCGTGGATAAGGATGAAATTGCTCTGAGGGTCACTGTAGTTGCAGGTGACAAGAACCCTGCCTTGCTTCGTCGCTTCCTCAAGGAGCAGTCTGTCGTCTTGGTAAATTTTGGGAGGCAACTCCCTCGCCTCCAAGACATCATACCCTTGACCCCTCAACGCCTCCGAGATTTCAGGCGGGATCATGATATCCATCATCAACCTCGCAAACTCAAATTCCTCTTCCCTCAATTCCCACGACCTCTCCCTTCGGCGCATTCTCCCGATACATCCTCTCGCTCTCTTCCCTGTCCCTGTCAATCTCTTCCTTGTGGTTGAGGTAGTATTGGATCGCTGCTTCAATCTCCTCCCTCGTCAGGAAAGGAAACTCCCTCTGGATTTCCCCAACCCCCCATCCCTCGTTAAAGTAATTGGCGATGTATTCAACCAAAACCCTCGTGTTAAGGATTTGAGGCTTACCCTCCGGCTTACCCGCTTTCCTGACGATGTAAGGGTTTTCAGTCGGAATGTAGCCAGAAAGAATAGCGGCTAACTTCCTTTGAACATCGGAAATAGCCCTCCTCATAGCGAGGGGCGACAAAACGATCCTTCCCTTCTCCTCCCTTGCAAGCCCTCTCCTTTTTAAGTCCTCAATAGCCTCTTTAACCTCTTGCTTTGAAGTCCCTAAGGTTTTTGCTATCTGGGCTAAACTTTTCTCGTCCACTTTTTCTTCCCTCCTTAACCTGCTACTACTTCCATTTTGCCACCTTTCAAGCCTTAACGGTGCAATGCTGACTTAGGGCGAGTTAGCCGTTGGGACAGCAGACCTTTAATCTGTCTTGCCTTTCTACCATCTTTACTTCTTGCCATTCAATTGTCTTGTCGTTTAAACAGCATGATGGTTGTTATCAGCAGGCAACTCAGTCATTGATTAAGGGGGTAAACTGGCGGGAAAGAAGGGACATGCACCAGACAGCAGGGGGCTCTAAATTTCTTTTCACACTTACTTGGCTCGATTCGCCTTCACTGCTATTTTCCATTGACACATTGGTTGCAGCCGGGTTATACTGTTACCTGACGGGACGGGACACAAAAGAAAAAGGGGCGGCGGAAAAGGTAGGGGGCGGATTGGAGAGCGGTAGAAACACCGCCTTCCAATCCAACCCCGACCACCACCGCCCCAACACAAAGAAAGGAGGTCTCAACAATGCTTTATCCAGTCAGTAATTATAACACAACATGGGAAGGCAGGTCAAGAGGGGAAGGACGATCCCCGTTCGGGTTCGCATCCCTTCTTGTGTTAAGGAGACTATCAAGCAGGTTGCTCAGGAAAAAGGTATGCCTTTGTCACAGTTAATCCGCCTCGCACTCTTCTCCCGCTTCCATATTGACATCCCCAACCCTGACGAGGCAGCAAAGGAGAGGGTGACTTTCCGCTTGTCCTACGGAAACTGGCTGGCCCTTAAGGCTTACTCCCTTTCTTGGGGCTTCCCCATTTGGAAAGCATTCCTTATCTTGCTGACTCACCCTTACACCGTCCACGACAGACCTCAAAAGTCCGATGTCCGACAGGTGTCCTACGAATGTCCTACGGACAAAGAAAAGAAAAAGAAAAGAAGTCATGTATGCACCAAGGTTGGTCTCTCAAAAACTGGTGACCAGATGAAACCCGCCAACAATCTTGCCTTCAGGCTCTGGAACGATTACGGTGTATCCCTTTGGGTTGCCAATGACCTTGTGAGGAACTTCCCAGCTAGCGAAATTGAGGCTGCAATTGAACTGAGGGAAAGGAGAAATGGCTCAATTACAACCCAGCAGGTTTTATCGTCCACCTTCTCAAGAACGGCTACGCTCAAAGGTATTTGGAGCACAAGGTAAGGAAAACAGACCCGGACATAAGGGCTGAAGAAGTGAAGAGGGTGCTTAAGGAGCGTGGGATCAAGATTTTGGATTATGGAGGCGTTGATTATAGGATCGTGGACAAGGATGGAAGGCTCTGGAGACCCATAGACCCTTCAGACCTTGAAAGCACTTTAAGGCTGGCTTGGAGGTTAGGACTGTTGAGTGAAGGACTAAATCAAGGTGAAACTGAGGAGAGTGAAAAAGCACCGTTAACGAAGACGAACCAAACTCCTTCACTATGGGCTGAAGGCAAGGAAGGGGAAAACCTACTCAATGGCGAGGAAGAGATGGAGGATGAGGGAGAGACAAGCGTTGGGCTTGAGGATGAGACGAATGATAAAGAAATTGAAACGCCCACCTGCTGCCTTTGTGGTAGGAAAGAGGGAGAGTCTCATCCAGCCTTGCAGTCTTATGCTTTCAATATGTTCATCCCAGTCTCAAACCTCAGCGAACCTTTCCGCCGCCAAGTTGGACTTGGGGAGTTTGGAGTAATTTGCCGTGGCTGCTACACCAAGTGGTTAAGGCTGATAAGTTTGTTCAGGGTCAAAATTCCATCACCGCCCAAATTTGAAGAAGACGGATAAGGAGGTGACTGGCATGGAAAGAAAGGGAGAGACAAAGATTGTTGCAACACTGGGCAGGGTTACTTCCATTGTCAAAAGAAAATCCCTATCCCCGGTCCCTTACCTTCGACCTGAGGAAGTTTCGGCTCTAATTGAGGCAGCAAGGAAACTTCGCTACGGTGAAAGGAATGTCTTGCTCATTAAAGTCCTGTATCAGTGCGGTCTTAGGATTTCCGAAGCACTCTCGTTGACTCCTTCCCACCTAACTCGATTTGAAGGGATTCCCTGCTTGAGGGTGAAGGGTAAAGGTGGGAAGGAAAGGCTCGTTCATGTCCCAGAAGCACTTTACTCTCAATTGCTTGCCTACGCATATCAGAGGGGCTTAAAGCAGACCGAAAGGTTTTTCAACTTGAACCGAAAGAACGCTCACAAGATGTTGGTTAAGGCAGCGAAACTGGCTGGGTTGAATAAGAGGGTCTATCCGCACTTGCTTCGTCACAGTTGCGCCATTGAGAGGCTGAGGCAGACAGGAAACCCGAAGGCACTTCAGTGGCATTTGGGTCACAGCAGCATGGCTATGACGATGAGGTATCTTGCAACATTGACGATGGAAGAGGCATTGAAGATTCAGGCTCAGGTTAAGTTTGAGGAGTGAGAGAGTTAAGGAGCACTCATGAAGGTTAGCCCTCTCAATAGCCTACCGCTCTGATCTTGGTGGGTCGTATTTTATGCGCATAAAATAACCCCCAAGTAAAGCAGGCTACCCCTTTGAAGCACACCTTTAGGTGTCACACTCTCAATGGCAGCAAAGGTGTCAAGTGTTAGGAGAGGACGGAAGCACCTTAGCCTCAGTTCTTCCCTTGCTTCCTTTCTATTAAAGCCAAAGCCTTTGCCCTCCTTGGCGAAAATTTTCCAACCAAAGCCGCTTCGAATTGGGGGAAGGGTGAATTGGGGGAAGAAGTAGTTGTGGTGAGGGTTTGAGGGATAAGTTACGATGAAGATTTGTTGGGGTATTTACTCCACTGAGTCTGAGTATGTTCGAAAAGTCTTCCTTCATGCGTGGAAAGAAGCAATCAATAAGCCCCCTTCCAAGACCAACCACCTAAACAACAAAAAACCTGACACCATCAAAACCGCCATGTTCCACAAAACCGCCCTCATCATTATCGCCTTCTTTGCCATCTCCTCCCTCCTTTCCCTGCACCCTTCCCCATACGACCTCTTTAGCAACCCTATCACTTGCTCTATCTTGTATCTCTGCCTGTATATCTCCCTCCCTTCCTCCCTTTCTCTCATCGCCTCTTTCCTCTCCTCCGCCCTCACTCCCTGCCATATCCCTTCCCTCACCTTCACATATATCTCCCATCCCCTCCTTTTCGCCTCCCTCAAAATCTCTATGCTCTTGCCATACAATCCATCTCCAACATATTTCACTCTCTCCCCTATCTTCTCCCTTTGCCCTCTCAGCCACGACAAAAACATCTTCCTCTCATCTCCATACGAACTTTCTACCCTCACTCCCAAAATCATCCTCTTACCTTCCCTCTCCCCCAAAACAAAAACGACCTTGCAATGTGCCTTCACCTTCTTCATCAACCTCCCACGATACCACCCAATCAAGCAATATGAGCCATAGGAAAAACCTGTCCCATCACTTATCACCAAAACTTCTCCTTTCCCTTTCATAAAGCCCCCTTTTTTGATAGCCACCTCAAAAACTCCTCAAACCTTTCTTGCTCTATCTTCTTGACCCGATAGTGCAAGGTGGAAAGGCAAGGGATGTTGCCTAATTCGTCCCTTACAAAACTTGGGATTTGCCTGTAAGAAAGTCTGTAAACTTGCTTTAAGGCGAAAAGGGTCAAGATGAGATATTCTGGGTAGATCAAAGGGCGTCCAAATTTTTTCTTCCTTGAAGGTCTCTCTTTGCAGAATTGTTGAGCAAGGGAAAGGATTTGATGAATTGGAATTGTCGTCAGTCTCATCCTTGCCCTTCCTTCCATCCTTCCTCACCTCATCACCCCATTATAACACCATTTTCGAACATACTCATATTGCATCCATACCGTAGCGAATTTCCGCTATCGTTACGCATCGTCACGCATCCCAACTTTCCATCCTATCGCTACAACCTCAACCCGAACCTGCGACACGGTTGTTTTCCCGTGAATTTCGTGTTAAACTGTCAAGTGGGAACAAAAATCCTGCGCACTTAGCGGGAAAGCGAATTGGGCGGGATTTGAGAGGGCTGAAAAAGCCTTGTTTTACGGGAGCGGATGGGAATTGAACCCACCCACCGCCTTTTGGGCGGTGCACAGGATTTGAAGTCCTGGGAGGGCACCAGCCCTCAACCGCTCCCATCCCTCAGTCTTCCCAAGTTCTCTCCATTCTAATTTTGATGCCTCATTACCCGTAAATGCAAAGTAACGCAAGCGTTAACGGCTGTAAAGAGGAAAAACAGCGCCGCTAAAGGCACAGGGTATCATTACCCCAGTGGCATTACAATTGCACCCTGCATTCATCACTTCATATCTGATTTTATGGGTTCGCTTTCTCAAATTTCCAGATGCCAAGTAAATTCGGCGCTCAGAAAAAAATTCGTAATCGACCACTGGCTGAAGCCAGTGGCATGAAGAGTTTTAGAACGCTCTCATGACCTCTTTACAAGTGGGAATGTTTGCGTTACCTTACAATCATAGCGAAAAAGAAGGCACAAAATCCTCTGGGTCTTGACAATTCAAGCCTTAAACTTTGTGGCTAACTACCGAAAATAACCGAAAAGGCGCCGTAGCCGAGTGGCACAGGCGAGGGATTGCAAATCCCTTTACCCGGGTTCAATTCCCGGCGGCGCCTCCATTTTCGCTCACCTTCATTCTTCCCCTAACAGAAACCGCAAGGCTCGCTTTAACATGCCATCCTGAACCTTCTCTGAGATCGGAACTGGAGGCGAAAATTGCTCACCTGCGATACTTGCTGCCAATTTGAAAATACTTTGCGCCAGCAGTGAGTTAGGCGCTCGCAAGACAAATGGCACCCCTTCGTTAACCGAAGTAACCGCTACTTGTCCATCCGATGGAATTTGGGCAAGGATAGGTATGTTCAGGAATTCTTCCACTTGCTCTGGCGTTAAACCGCTGAAGCGGACATTGGAACGGTTCAAAACGAGTTTTAGGCGATCCGATGGATAAAGTTTGCGGAACATCTCTAAGACCAGTTGCGCGTTCCTGATGGCAAGCAAATCCAAAGCGGTGACAATCAAAATTTGGTCAGCAAGGTCAAGGGCTGCGAGGGTGGTGTCTTGAAGGATAGTTGAAGTGTCAACGAGGATGAAAGCGAAATGGTTTCGTAGGACTTGAAGAACCCGTTCTACAAGGAAAGTAGTTACAAGTTCCGCTAACTCTGGGCGGGACGGTGCCGCTAACACTCGCAGGTTACTTTCCTCGTGTCTGAGCAAAAAGGGCTGCAAAAATTCAAAGTCAATCTCACCCTGAAACCTTTGTGCTAAAGAAGCGATAGTGGCTTCAGGACGCAAACCAAGCAAGGTTGCCGCTGCACCAAATTGCAAGTTCAAATCAATCAAAACCACAGGTTCAGGCTGATATGCTGCAAGTGCGACCGCCGAGTTGGTCACCAACAAAGATGTCCCGACCCCTCCTTTTGGTCCATAGAACACAATGATGCGACCAACTTGAAAGGGGCGTGAAATTTGCTCCCTGCTCAATTTCTGGATACGGCGAATTGCGTTGCTCAAACTGGCTGGGAGTTCGTTGGCGAGTTGACTCAAAGGGAGTGTGTCCATCGCGCCTGCTCGGATAAACTGTCGGGCGAGAGAAAACTCCTCTTGCTGCAGCAAAACGATGACTTGAACTGATGGGTTAGTCGTCAACCGTTCAACCAAAGGGACTGTGGCGTTGCCAGCAAATTGAGCGGAAAGGACAATTATCATCGGCGTCGGTTTAGCCACAAGGCGCAGCAATTCGTCTGGAGTCTCCACATGTCCCGCCAGTTCAACGGTTCCTTCCCTCAACTCAGCAAGCACTTTTTGAACCGATAAGCGTTCTTGCTCATCAGTGAGCGCTAAAAAGACAGGGACAGGCATTTTCGCTCCCCCACCTTAAGCAAATCACTGTTGTGTTGATGTCGGCTGAGTTGTGCTGCCAATTGATGTCCCAACTGGGCTTGCCCCAAAGCCCCCGACACTTGGAAAAGTCCCTGTTGGCAACCCAAAAGACGGGCGCGGAAGAACAGGGCGCTTTTGGTAAGTTTGCATCAGCCTCAATGCCTCCTCCGTGACAGGAGTTTCTTCCATGTGGATGGTGACCGTTATGACCAGTTCAGTTTGCTGGCGGACAAATTCTCGGCTCTTAAACAATTCGCCCAGAATAGGAATTTTTGACAACAAGGGGAAGCGACTAATTTGTTCTCTCAACTCATCTTGGATCAAACCCGAGATGACAACAGTGTCGCCACTTTTCAGCAGCAACTTAACATCGTCAAGTCCACGAAATCGGAAACCGGGAACGGTAGTGCCTAAAACTTGAGTTGCCATACCAAAATCGGGTGAAGTCACTTCAACCCGCATTTGAAGGAAGATTTCGCCTCCCAAAGTCGCTTCTGGGTGCAGAGTCAAAGTTACGCCGAATGGGAAGAAGAAAACGGTCGCTGCTCCGGGCGCAGCAGCACCTGCGCCTATCCCGAAGAAACCGAACACGGGAATTGGGATCAGACCTCCGACAAGAAAAGTAGCGTCAGCACCTTCAATTGTTTTTTGCTGCGGGTTTGCGAGCACTCGTGCTTGTCCGCTCTGGATCAGTGCGTTTATTTGCGCTCCTATAGGTGAAATGCGCCCGATGGGTTGCTCCACTGTCTCCTCGCCGAAAACGGCTTGTCCCGGCGTGACGGTAAAGATTTTGGTTTGCACTCCGCCGGTCGTTCCTCCTGTCCCAGTGACTTGAGTTGTTCCCCAAGAGATGCCCAACTTCTGCAGGGCATTCCTTGAAACTTCCAGAACTTGGACTTCGGCGACAAATTGACGGACAGTTGGGTTTGTGACCTCAATGCGGTTAATTACTGCTCCAAAAGACTTTGCCCTTTCTTCAGCCAACAACTTTTCCGCTAAAGAGCGAGCCTGTCCTTGAAGGATGATTTTGTCTTCAGCAAGTAAGACTTTCACTTTAGGAATGCCAATTGCTTGCTCAATAAGGAATGCCTTTTTCTCCTCAGGTGTAAGTTGAGGTGGCGGTGGGGCAGGGCGAACCCTCAGCATGTTGATGACTTTCGGCGTAAGCATTTGGACGAAAGATTCTACCGCTTTGATTTCCTCTGTTGATCCTGCTTCCCCTCTCAGAATAACGGCGACCGTTTCGTCGGGCAATTGAAGGACGATGGACTCTATCGCTAAACCCGCAAGCGCTTGTTTCAGCAAAGCCTCAATTTCTTCGGGTGTCGCTTTCTTGGGCTGCGGTGGGGGAGGCTTCGGTTCTTCCTTAGGGACTATTGAAACTTCAACCCACAAATTTGTTGGCTGTGCTACTTCCTCCCACAAAACGATGTTAGTTATGCCTTCAGATTTTGCATTGATAACCAACTCTCGTTCAGACAAAACAGTCACAGCGACGACTTGGGGGTCACCAAGAGCGAATCGGTCAATTGGGCGCTTCGTAACCAAAACAGCACTCGTGCCCTTAATCATCTTCAGCCTTAAGGACTCGCCGGGAGTGACGGTAACGACTGGGCTCAAGCGAGTGTCAATCAGTCTCTCCCTTTCATCCACCTTCTCGTCTGTTAACGCAAAATTGCAAAGTAAGAGAGCAACAGCGAAATTCAAAATCCACCTCTGACCCATAATCATCTTCCCCCTTCTTCTGCCTCTGGGGATGGGACAACAAAGGTAACGGTTTGATCACCAATAATTCCGATAACTCGCCTTTCCCTGTTTGCACCATCTTGTCGGCGAAGCGGGCGAATTGGGTGTTGTTCTAATTTCTGAACCCGTTGCTGCAAACTTTGAACAGAACTGTAAAGGCGTTCCAGTTGTGAAGTGACAACAGGTGACAGGGTGACAGGGATGGGAGGTGGTTGGCGAAATTGAGGCTTACTCTCTGTGTGCAGTGGCTGTGGTAATTCTCCATACTGCTTCTTAGAGATAAGAGCAGCAATTTGCGGTGAGCCAGTAAGTTCTTGAAGTGTCAAATCCCTTTCTAAGCCGGGTGGCAGTAACGGTGGCAACGGTGCGGAGTGAAGGGTGTAGTAAAAGGTTGCTCCACTGTCCATAGCGAGAGCAACTGCTTTTGCTTCTTGCGGTGACAAGGCAACGAAAAGATTTACCTGTTCCTTTTCAGGCGGCGAAGGTTGCGATTGTTGGGAAGTCTGCTGTGAGGGAACGGTCGGAGTTGAAACGGCAAGGGAAACTTCTCCGATTTGGTTGTTGACAGCCAAAACTATTGCCCTCGGGACAATCGTTCGCACTTTCATCCCAGCGAAAACAGCGTGGATGCTGATGTAATCTCCGGCACGCAACGGTGGCACTGTTTCAGGACGAGACACCGTTAGCGCAATACCCACTTGCCCTGGTGGGATTAGATAAGCGACGCTCGTCTCTTTCAAAGGTGGAGTGACATGCTGCCGAAAAATGGGTTCGCCTTTTCGGATAAATGTCAAGGTCAGTCGGTAGACCACTTCGTCTTTACTTGAGAAAATTCCTTCAGGTGCAGAACGGGCTTCTCTCTCTTCCAACAACTCGGGGGTCAGCAATGTTCTGGGCATTAAATCCGTTGCAGCCACAACTACAACGACTCCCTTATGGGTTCTCAGGACAGGCTCATTGGTTGGGACTGGAGGGCTTTCCGCCCTCTTCCTCGCTCCCAAGTAAATTGCCGCAACAATCACAAAGATAACCGTCGTGAGCCCAAATAGCCGGAAGTAGCGCAGCCTTCGGCGCATTTTCGGTTTCACCTCAACCAATGGCGAACGGGCACGGTTGACCGAACCAAATTTCCAGACCGAGCGCCAAAAACGAACCTAAGCCTAAAGCGATTCCATAAGGCATAGGCATTTTCATCGGCGACGATTCTAAGTCAAGTTCCAAACGGAACGAACTGAGCAAAAGTCCTTGAACCCGTCGCCAAGTTTCCGGCAACGCTTTTTTGCACGCAAGCAGGAGAATTGACATCAATCCCCCAAGCAGCGCCCCGTAGAGAAAAGCCCAAAGCGCAAAGGATTGCCAAGCGGGTTGCCCTAATCCTTTTATTGTCCCCCAAGCCACAATAAGTTTAACATCGCCTGCTTTCAAAAGGTCAAGGGCAAAGAAGGGCAACATGAAGGCTAAAGCGAAAGCGAACCCACCGATGGAGCGAGCAAGCCCTTCCCAACCGCTGACAGCGTTAACCAAAAATCCAGCGACAATTGCGGGGAAGGTTAGCCAATTGGGAATTTTGTGCCACCGAACATCGGTGACGATGGCTATCAACGAAACTAATGCAACCAAAAAGTTGGCGAGCCAATCCACTGACTGCAGCCTCCTTACTTTGATTTCTCAAACGGCTGTTTTTCAGGCATAATTATACCGACAACCGTTGACGGTTTGAAAACGACCAAAAGGCGGGGTAACGAAATGGCTCGGCGTCGGACAAAGTTCGTCTGTCAAAATTGCGGTTACGAAAGCGCACAGTGGTTGGGGCGATGCCCGCAATGTGGAGAGTTCAATACTTTGGTTGAGGAGTTTGAGGAGCCAGAAATTTCCGAAAAGGTGACTCCTCGCTCCGAAGGTGGGAAACCTCTCCCAGCGACTCAAATTCGCCGACGCCCACTTCAACGCTTGTCAACGGGTTTTCAGGAACTTGACAGAGTTCTGGGAGGCGGAGTGGTTCCGGGAAGTGTCGCTATCCTGAGCGGTGAACCCGGTATCGGTAAGTCAACTTTGCTTTTGCAAGTCGCTGGCGTTATGGCGAGGCAAAACGGTCCAACCCTTTATGTCACTGGCGAAGAGTCTTTGGAACAAATCGGGTTGCGAATAGATAGGCTCGGAGTTGAGCACGAGAAACTTTTCGTTCTGGCTGAGACGG
>Ga0078972_1004535_pt1 | contig 37703 bp, 27 predicted proteins | sample YelNatPaOPGAMG01_FD_67568 | JGI IMG/M metagenome (GOLD analysis project Ga0078972, IMG submission 67568) | Hot spring thermophilic microbial communities from Obsidian Pool, Yellowstone National Park, USA - OP-RAMG-01 (SPADES assembly) (version 2) | ecosystem: Environmental > Aquatic > Thermal...
TACTACGACACCTCCACCACAAACGCCTTTGTTGCCTACGACGGCAACGGGAACGTCACGGCGTTGATCGACGCGGCCATCGGCAATGCCTGTGCCCGATACCAATACGGCCCGTTCGCCGAACCGATCCGGTCCTCAGGCCCATTGCCCAAACTGAACCCGCTTCGTTTCTCGACCAAGTACACCGACACCGAGTCCGGATTCCTCTACTACGGTTACCGGTACTACAATCCGAGCACAGGGAGGTGGTTGAGCAGAGATCCACTGGGACAGCGCGTCGGTGAACCCCTGTATTCTCTTGCCTTCAATAGTCCCGTTGAAGAATGGGACTACCTCGGACTTTTCGTTGTGAAGTACGTTGGAGATGGGCCATACTGGGTCCCCAAGACTGAGCTATTCTGGGCCGCTCTTAGCTTTGCTTTCGATCCAAGCGACGTTCGCTCTCTTGGGAAGGCGGTCACCGTTCTGGTGAAAGAAACAACCACGGTCGAAGTGACGCCATGTTCGACATCGGCGAAGGAAAAGAGTGCCACCTCAACGCGCTGGTTTATTCAGAACCTCGATCTCAATGACCGCGGGCGGGTGGAGAACCAGCGACCGGGGTATGATGTCACCGGGCAATGGGCATTTGAGCTGGGCTGGTTCGGCCACGACTCGGAAAACGCGTACGGGTACATGGGAGGCAAAACCAAGGCGCCTACCTCCGGGTTCTACAGCACGAGCGTCGAGTATGCCATCGGGGCGCGTGGTTCATTTGGATCAGCCCCAACCGCCACCGTCTCAGGAACAGACTGGCTTCACAATGAGAGCCCGGTCTATCCTAGTATGCCGCCAAGTATTGAAACCTTTCCACACAACCATCCCGGATGGTTGATGCTTTCACAGCCGCCAAGCGGTGGCAATGGCAACATGGCCGGGGGCGGGTGGATGAGTATTTCATTTTCTTGGGACAATTGCTGTGGTCGTCAGCAATGGGGCTTTGTCGACTGCGGCGATCGCCGTCTGAGGACCGGCGGCAAAACCATTAGCGGAAAGCCGCTGAGTTTGGATAAGGACGTGGTCTTGCTACTCCGGAAGCCATACAATTGAAGTGCAGGGGGACAAATGAATCGGATGCTTGGTGCATTGGTTGCGGTACCGTTATGCGTTTGCATCGGATGCTTTTCGCATTGGAAACGCGCTCCAGACAGGCCGGCGGCAGCCGCGGTGGAGCTCGAACCAGGGGCGGAACAGACAATGTCGAGAGTGCCGTCTGGGGGCCGGGTGCCATGTATTGTCACGAACTTGGCATGGATGGTCGGGAAGTGGGTTTGGGTCGAAAAGAGGCGTCGAGGAGAGTATGGACCTAGCGGCATAGGCACGATTGAGCGTTTCTGTGTGTTCCCCTATACGGACTACACAGAACGCTATTCGTCTAAAGATGGCTACAAGCACATTTGGGCAGAATCCCAGGCAGTGGCTCCGGACGGACGACTGACATGCTTCGACTTCTATATCATAGTATGGTCAGATCGCATACTGGTAGGGGGGCCGGGCGACGTTTGGTACCGGTTCGCATACGAACGTGACGGTGAGCACGAATACTTGCGCTTGACGGACGAGTCTTCTCATGGCGTCTTCTCGGAAATTGTGTTTCTGAAGGTAACTGATGACCCCGGGAAACCTCTTTGCGGCGGGCGCTCCGAGGAACATGAGCGCGCCTACCTGCAACAGTTTCCTCCAATTAACGGGGAGTACATTGCGCAGTATGCCCATGGAACAGAGACGCTGCGGTTGCTCGATGGCGGTATTTACGAGCAGGTGTGGGTCGCAAAGAATGGTGCTGCGTCCATAAGAAACTCAGGAGAATGGTTACAGGACGGAGACCGAGTCGATCTCGCAGGAGCAATGGCATTCTGGGAGTGGGATCCCAGTGGCGGGGATAACCCACGAAGCGAGGAGGTACTGCTTGACGTATTTCGGTGGATTCGTGGCAACGTTTTACGAGGGAATCAAGGCTTTCCAGAATACAGGCAGAAAGGGGTCAAGCCATAGCTTGGTGCGTTTTGCTGTTGACCGCATGGGCGACTGAGTCGGAAGCCAGTCAAGAATGAATTATGTTATGGGTCGACCGCTTTCTGTGACACCATGAGGCTCCTGCCCACCCTGGCGATCGAGCGTCTGCCCGACAGTTCCCTCCGCTATGTGCAGTGGCAGCGCAACGACTGGGGCCGGCCCACGGCCATTGTGTCCACCTACCAGGACGGCGACATGGTTTCATACCGCACAGAAGAGTTCGTGTACGATACCGAGACGGAGCGCAAGTTGCTCGAAGCCCGAGGACCGGAAACCAATGCGAACATGGTCAGGCTCATGACCCGGCAGTACCACTACAACACCAACCACCAGGTCATCGCCTTCACCAACGCCCTGGGTGAGGTGACCACCTGCGCTTACCACACCAACCGCAACCTCAGCAACCTGGTCTATCCGCACGTGTTGCGCCTGAGCGCCCAGGTTGATGCAGTGGGCTTTGTCACCAACCTCACCTGGAAAGACAGCAACAGCGTCGCCTTGGCGTCGTACGCGATCAGTTGGACCAACGGCAAGATCGCCTCTCTGACAGACCCGCGCGGGATGACCGTCACCAACTACTGGGATGCTCTGGGCCGACTGGTCGGCAGGAGCTACCCCGACGGCACCAGCATCTCCAACCTGTACTACAAGCTCGACGGCACCGGCTACGCCGGCGGCACTGGCGGCACCAACCTCCTGGACCGTACTCGGTTCAAGGACCGGCTCGGAAACTGGACCTCCTTGACGTACAACTCGCTCCGCCAACTCACCGCAATCACCAATGCGCTGGGCCTTGTCACCCACTACGACTGGTGCGCCTGCGGCGTGTTGGACTCGGTCACTGATCCGCTCACTAACACGGTGACCTTCGACCACGACCTGCTGGGCCGGCTCACGGCCATTCACTATCCAGGCACCAACCGCGTCCTTCACATCGACTGGGACGACGCCAGCCAGCCGACCAACCTCTGGGACACGCTCGGGTCGGTCACCCTCACCTTCAATCACTAGGGACTCTGGACCGGGGCCAGCAACGCTTACGGCCTGCTCCGCCATATCGATTACGACATCCGCGACAGACCGACTAACCTGGTTTACGCCGGCGGTCTCCACCTCACCAACTCTTACGACGCCCTGGACCGGCTGCGTGTGCGAGGGGAAATCAACACCGGCGCGCAGGAGAAGTTCGGCTACACCGCCACCGTCCCCTGGGCGACCTCCTACACCAACCAGCTCAACACTGGCACCGTGCTGCTGAGTTACGATCCCCTGGGCCGGCTCACCAATCAGGTGTTTCAGGGCCTGGTCACCAACCGGTTCGCTTACAGCAGCGCCGGGGACCTGCTCAGTCTCACCGACGGCAAGGACCAGCAGACCCGCTGGGGTTACGATCTGCATGGCCGAGCAGTCTCCAAGACCAACGCCGACAATTCACTGGCCTGGACCAACGGGTACAACGCCAACGGCTGGTTGACAGCACATTGGACCCCGGCCAAACTGTTGACACAGTACGGATACGATGCCGTGGGCAATCTGACCCATCTTCGACAGTTTGAAAAACTGGGTTGTTGATATTCAAGGAGTTACAAAAGACCAAAATGGTCTTGGCACTACATTTTCCAGTCCCGTGGTTCTGTGATCATTCCTTCTCCCGCAACGTCGGTGGTAAGGCCACACCCGCCGCCATACACGCCTTGTGGGCCTGTCCCAGCACCTGGCTGCGCAGCACAAACCGCTTGCCCTGAAATACAACCTCCACCTCCTGAAGATTGTCCAGCCCGCGCACGATCTCAGCCCACTGCCAGCTTTCACCCTTGTCCTCAAGCCGCTGCTCCAGCCCCCGCTTCAGCAACAAAGCCAGAAAACTGCAGAACACATGACCCCGTATCGTCTGGTCACATTTGTGATAAATGGGACGGGTCTCCAGTATCGACTTCATCGTCCGGAACATCGCCTCAACCATCCAGAGCCCTTTGTAAGCCAAAGCAATCACCCGCGGTCCATCGGCCAAGTTGGTCCTCAACACCCACTTGCCATCGTAACGGGCTTCCTCCTTGATCTTCGCCTCGTCGATGACGAAGTGCTCCCCTTGGACCACCCGAAGATACTTCCGATAGCCCTTGTTGCCGATCAGCTCCTTGTCCCCTCGCTTGAGTTGCTCCCGAAGATGTTCAACGATCGCCTCACGGTCGGCCGCATCTTTGCGCCGCTGTTCCTCGTTCAAGCACACCACATACCGTCGGCCCTCGATGAACACTTCCTTGACCTTCAGTGGCGAAGGATCCTTTGCCCTGAGCCTTTCCGGAGTCACCTCCTCATAATGACCCCGATCAGCTAACACCAGCTCCCGCACTTCCTTGACCGCGCGCATCCGTACCCCAAGAATGTACCCGCAGTTCAGTTCCTCAGATTCCAGCGCCCGGATTGTCTGGTCGCTGATCATGCCCCGGTCGGCCACAATACAGATCCGGCGCACGCCAAACCGTTGTCGCATCCGCTTGACCACAGGCACAAGGCTGGTCACATCGGCCGTGTTACCGGGCCACATTTCACAGCACAGCGGCCAACCAGCCAAATCCAACGCCACACCCACCACCACCTGCTTGAGATCAGGCCGGTGGTCCTTGCTGTTGCCGTGACGCCCGAGTTCTCGGCCTCCTTCCCCTTCGAAGTAGATCGAAGTGGTGTCGAAAAACACCAGGTCGATCTCGCTGAACAAATCCCGCCGTTGCTCGAACAGCTCCTCTTCAATCCAGTCCTTGGTACAGCGTGGGCTGTTCAAAACCCCAAGCCCCGCTTCGCCCTTCAGTGGCTCACCCAAAAACGCCATCGCCCGATACAGATGATGCAACTGCAACGATTCGGTCCCGGCTAACCGATACGCTTGCCGCCACCTCTCGGCTGCCCGGTCACTGCCCGAGCCAAACAGCCTATGGATCACCGTCAGATAAATGGCCCGCTCCAGGTCAAACTCATAACGGCGCGATTGCAGTGCGCGTTTGATGGTCGGCCCCAGTCCCATGCTTTCCCACAGATGACCAAAGACAAGGTCGGGGCCCACCCGTTGGACCTGCACCGGCTCGGTCTGCCCAGCAGCATGAGCGTCAATAACGGCCAGTTTGCTGCAGAACCGCAGACCGGACCGCAGCAAGGCGTCCAACTGGCCGCTGGCTTGGAGAACGTCCAGGCGACCCACCGTGGCCAGGACGCGCTGGCGGACTTGTTTGGCTTGACGAAAGCTCTCGACGATCTGCAAGTAGGCGTAAGAGCCGGTGCGTTTGACTCGAAAGTACATAGGTTTGGTGTATTTCCTCTACGAAGGTTGGGCATGATGGGCGCAGATGCAAGGGGAAAAGGTGGGGGTTGAGCAGAATTTGGCACTACATTTTGAGTTTCGGAAAGATGAAAAGCCAAAAAATAAGGGGTTTTCGCGCATTTTTTGCCAAAACCGGCTCCAAACTGTAGAAGATCGGTTAGACATTCCTGATCGGTGTACCGGATGCTGTGCCTGTCCCCATATCTGGGTGCCGCAGCCAACCTCGACCGCCCGACCGCGATTGGGCAGGTCCGCCGGGTTGGAAGTTCGGTCGTCCGGGCCAAATGACGTGCCTGTCCCCTTGTTCCTTGTTTGGGTGCAAGACGCCCCAACACGGGTCGGTAGCCGAACGGGGCCGTGGGGCGCGTACGAGGTTACACTCCAAAGCGGCGGGCTTTCTCAGGGTAATTCACCAACATTGCGCTCCACCTCTCATGGAATCCCGCCAGAAAATCTGCCAAATTCAGAAGTCCTTGTGCGGCGTTACGTCATTGGATCGGGCAGCCGGAACCTTTGTGCCAAAAAGCGCCACCATAGAAGCGGGCATTGAACTTTCGAGAAGTGCCGCGTGGATGAGACAATTTTGCCCGGATCTGATCAGCGTGTCACTGGCCTTGCTCGCCGATCAAATCGGCAACTGTCACTTCGGCGATCGACGACCGGATGATGTCGGCGCCAACGAGTTTCTCTGCGGGAAAACTGTGCGCCACCGCAACGCAACGCATCCCTGCGGATTTCGCTGCCTGAACGCCGTTGACGGCGTCTTCAACAACAACACATTCTGCAGGAGGCACGCCAAGCTTCCGCGCTGCCGCAAGGAAAATGTCGGGAGCGGGTTTCTTGTGGACAACGTCTTCGGCTGATACGAGCGCGTCCCATTGATTTGATGGTAACCCGATCTTTTGGAGATTAGCCTCGATCTTGATCATGTCGGCGCTCGACGCAAGAGCGATCTTGCGCCCGATCGACCGGCACTTCCGAACCAGTTCCACTGCGCACGGGAACGCGCGAAGCCTGGTTGGGACAAGCGCCAGATAAATCTCGTATGTGCGTTTTTTGGCCGACTCGATGTCCAGTGGGAAATTGTACCGCTCTGCCACGCCGCCGATGTATCGGTTTTCGCCGGTGCCAACGAACGGGATGAAATCCTCCGGCGCGACGTTCAACCCGAGTTCTTTGAACATGGCAACTGCAGCGGCGTTGATCAAGGGTTCCGAATCAGTCAGAACGCCATCCATGTCGAATATGACGGCGCGGATTCTATTCGGGCTGTTCATGGTTCAGGATTGTGTGTTCTGTTCCGGGATCGGGCCGAGACAGTCGCGCGCTCTGGCGCGCCTTGGTCTGTTCCGCGGCGCGGCGATCAACAGTGTGCCGATTTGCAAGGCGCTTTACCTGAATCGAAATCATTCGCTTGCGGGCCGACACAGCTCTGCAATCGCCTTGTGCAAAATGGGGGCGGTTTCGGGCCCGACCGAGTTCACCTCGCCGTACACTCCACGCGCGGAGCCGTAAAGATAGGGCGGTTTGCGATCCCATTCGCTCTTCGGGATCACGTAACCGATTTCGTCGTTTGCGAGACCAAACACAAACTTAACGCGGCCAGGCATCAACTGGCGAATCGGCGGGACCTCGACAGGGTCAATGTCAAAATCACCGCCGGGCGCGCGTTCAATGCCGCCATTGACAATTTCGGGGTATATCTCACCCGGCAAGGCTGCGATGCTTGCGTCGCCGACGGTGACCAGCGACACTTCAGTGCGGAGGCGATTCCAGCCTGTATGCCCGCGATCCATCAAACCAAGCACCGGCGCAGCCATGAATGCGATGTTGTCCAACGGAATCAGAACGGTCCGGGCGCGGATCGAAATCGGCGCGTGCGGTGTTGTTTGGACATTTGTGTCCAAGAGCCGCGGCAGCAACCGGCTTGCCAATTGGTGTGCGACCGCCCGCGCCTTTTCATGGGACGGCTGTTGGAAAACCCGGTCAAGATATGGGTCTCGCACGGCGGTTGACGGGTGAGTTGTCATCAGGCCGCCAATTGCGCCATTGACGTACATGTGAATGCCGCCAAGCCCGGGCGCGAGTTGTCGGCCCTCGATGATTACTCCTTTTTCGAGGGCGTCTCGAAGGTATCCGCAGAAATCGGACGTGATTTCGGTGTTATTACCCCACGGGGTTTCCGGGTGATTGGCCCACGCGACGATGCTGCCCATGGTTTGGTCGCCATCGGCGCGTTTGAAGTGCATGACGCGCAGGTCAGGATCAAACACGATCGGTTTGCGAGTGTCGGCCACAAGGCCATCGGCTGGCACTTGGATTTCGTGAAATGCGACCCGCGCAGGCTGCAGAGCTTTGGTCGCTTCAGTCAACGCCTTGATCACCGACACGATCACCAGCCTGCGATACTCCGGGTCAACGCCTGTGTGGAACGGGTCCGGTCCCCACAGCCCCATCAAATCGGGCGTCGAGTGATTGTGCGTGGCGCAAATCAGTGTGTGAGCGAGCTTCAAATCGGACGGCAATCGTTGCCTGATCTCGATCACGTCGTCGTTGAAAATGCCGATGGCATCCAATGCGACGATCCCAAGGCGCGTATGACCATCGTCGATTACCGCAGCGATTGCCCACAGATCGTCGTGAACAGCCGTCGCAGCCCGGTGTTGACTGAACCCGGCCAACCACACTGGACGGTTTGGATTGGACACGTCCGGCGTGATCTTGACGCGCGCGAAACCGGCTTGAAGCGGCTTCGGATCGGCTGCCGAAGCCGCGCCGTTGATCTCGATCTTCAGTGAATAACCGGGATGGCGGTCGCGATACGCGTATATGCACCGCCCGCCCACGGCCAGAACAACAACAGCCAACAGAATCAGAATGACAATCCCAACACGCCGCAACATCACACGCGCACGAGCGGGGCAGGCAGTGGGATTGGAGGCCATGGGGCTATTGCTTTGCGACGACCGGTCTCAGTACGATGTTTCGGTAATCGACCGCTTCGTGGTCGCCCTGGAGATAGATTGGTCCGGGGCGAAACTCATCCGACCACAAAGCGCCGCCGGTGCAACCGAGCAACGGCTGGTTGTCGATGATCTTTTTCCCGTTCAGGACGACCGTGACATGGCGGTCAACAAGGGTGATGTCGAATGACTGCCATTCGCCGGCCGGTTTTTCCGCGGCCATTGTCGGCGTTATCCGGCTGTATATCGCCCCCATGTTGTGCGAGTCCAACGGGTGCCCATAGGTATCCGCCACTTGAACCTCATAAATTCCACGGAGGTAAATTCCGCTGTTGCCTCTTGGCGGGACTTTCACCTCGAGCGTGAGATTGAAATCCTCGAACTCGCGGTCGGTCCGAAGGTTGCCGTACTGTTTGTGTGGTTTGCCCGGTTCCTGTTCCGGCCTGTTGATCAGCACCCCGTTTTCCACGCGCCAGCCGTTGGCTGCGTTTGGCTCGATCAACCGCCAGCCTGTCAGGTCCTTCCCATTGAACAGGACGACCGGCTCGCCGAACTTGACCTTGGACAGGTCCGGTGCGGGCGGCAAGGGCGGGATGCGTTTCCCGGTGAACGTGGCCTTTAGCAGGGCGGTTCCGTCTTCCCTTGGGTTCGAATGTGTGCACGACAGGACATCGCCATCCAACCTGGCATAAATGATCTCAGTGAACTGCTGGGTGCGCACCACTTTCCCGGAAGCGTCTTTTCGTTTCACTTCCCGGGTTCGGGTAACGTACATGGCGTTGTCCTGGAAAAAAACGCTCGACACCGGGACAACACTTCCGCCGCCCCACAAAATGCTGCCGTCGTACCAGCCGTTTTCGCGGTGAACTTCCAGCCAGCCGGCGCCGCCGCCAGGAATGGTCAACGCCCACCGCCCCAGATAATCGTCAATCGAACCGCCAGAGGCGGCGATGCAAACAGGAACAAATCCGGCCGCCAAAACCGACCGCCGGAACACGGAATTCAGAAACGTCAGTATCAACATGCCAGCGGTTATGCGGTCTCAACCGTCGCACGACAAGCGAAAAGTTTCGGTCGGTTGCTGACGTTGGCTCGTCTCTTGCCCGGCGCACCGTGGCGGAGCGCCTTTGGAGCCGTTCAACGGTTTGCTTGTGATCAGGCCTATGCCTCGGCCTTTGTCGCCAACCGCACAGTAATAGAGGTAAAACGTCTCGGTCTTGGGTTCCCAGACAAGTGAAATCTTGTGGGCGTACTGGCGATCCAGACCACTCGGATTCCCACCGGCCACGTATAGCGGCTCGGGATGGGCCGTCCAATGCACAAGGTCGCGTGAGAAGGCAATCATCACATGCGCCCCACCCCGTCCAACCCCAAAATAGAACATCGTCCAGTGATCGCCGTCGCGGAAAACCTTCGGATCGGACGCGAACTGGGCATCGTATGCGCCGGGTCTGTTCCGGATCACGGGATTCGCAGGGTGCCGCATCCAGCTCAGCATGTCGGTCGAAAAAGCAAGGCCGGTTTGTTCAACGCTTCCGTTTGCGGCGTTATAGAAATTGAAGAAACGCCCCTTGTGTTCGACAAGCCACGGCTGATAGATGCAGTCTTTCTCCCACTCGGCGCAATCTGGATCATGAACGGACAGGATCGGCGTGTCTTTGGCCCGCTGCCAGTCGAGGCCGTCGGCGCTCGTCGCCACCCCTTCGTATCCGGGCCTCAATTCGTAGCCGCCCTGTCGCGGGTACGCGCCGTACAAGGTCCAGTACTTGCCATTGCGTTTCTTCAGCACCCGTGGCGCACGAACGTCATAGGACTCATACAGAAAAGCGCCGATCACACAGCCCCCATGGTCAAATTCACCCTCCGGACCAAATCCCATCGCAAGTCGCGGATTGGACCAATGAATCAAATCGCTGCTCTCGACCGCAAATGAGTTGTAGCCGCGCCCGTCGAAAGCAATGAAGCTCATGAACCATTTTCCCGGTTGGTCCGGCAACTGATAAACACACGGAGCATCCGTGTTCTCGAATTTCTCGTGCCCGGGAATGTTCGGCTTCGAGCTGATGACATGCTCCGGCCAGTAATGCCAGCCGCGATACGGGGCCGACCAACGGTCGAGGGTCTCGCGATCAATTTCTCCGCTTGTGGAACCGCAGAAGGCCGGCAGATTGAACATTATTTCCATCAACAGTCCGGCCAAGGTCAAATGCAGAATCCGTCGCGTCATGCGGCAATTCTAGCCGCGCCAACGTCCCGTTGAAATCCTGAAAACAGTCAAACCTCACCCGACCCTGCTAACAAGGACATCTCACCGGCCGTCAAACATAGTGGACCCGGATCACCATTCCCGTGAGATTTTCGGGGCGGAAATGCTCGAAGGGGACGGTTCGATTGCCGCAAGCTCAACACTTCTGACCGGAGGCGACAGAGATTCCGTGCATTGGTGGAATCTTCGGGTGCCTTCGGAAGCCCCGCCGCGATTTCAGAGCAAAGGCGCGCTTTTCCCGTGAAAGTGAGACCGATTATTTCGTGGAAAAACGGGTTGTATTCGCACGCTGACGCCCATTCGCCCACGTCCGTCACAGCAGGAAGTGTCGCAGGCCATCAAGGCGACGATGAAAGATTACGCCCGAACGATGAAGAAACTGGCATGAGCGCCACACCGGAAACGTGTTTTTATCTGACAGTTGCCATTGTTGGGGAAATTCACGCGGAGGCGATTGCGAGGTTTGGCGGGGCAGACGGCGTGCGCGATCTGACGTTGCTTGAATCAGCCGTGGCTGCGCCACAGGCCGGTCAAGGCGGGAAATCGGTTTACGCCGATCTGGTCGAGATTGCGGCGGCGTACCTGTTCTACCTTTGCAGGAATGATCCCTTCGTTGACGGGAACAAGCGCACAGCGTTGGGCGCGTGTATTGTATTCCTGCGGTTGAACGGGATTGAACCGAAGCCGGACTCGAGGCAGTGGGAGGAGCTGACTTTGGCGGTCGCCGGCGGTGTTGTGGATCGGGATGAAACCACGAAAAGGTTGCGGGCACTCGTGGCGCGGCCAAGGTCAGCACCTCCACGCAATCGCTGACAGTTCATGCTTTGGCGCCGCTCCGCCATGCACCCTCCAATTCATCCCGTCGGACGTTGAGGGTTGGACTTTGAACGTTGGACCTTGACCGTTCCCGATCGGGATCCTCGAAAGGTTGTCCTTTTGATAAAGCTCAACGTGCAACGCGCAATGCGCAACGTTCAAAAGCTGACCGGCCGTTGGGATGAAACCGTGGACATCGAGCCTTGCATTGCTATATTGAGAAATCGATCATTTTTGCGAAGATTTTCAGACTTCGAGTTTACTCAATTTATCAGTGTCTGCTTCTCTCGCAGCGAGCAGTGCCCTCACAACAGTCCGGCCTTTGGAGTATAGTATTGGATAATCTGCGCCGAAATCGCAGATCACGGATCGTTTTGTTGCGGTGACGTTACGCTCCGGTTCCAAGCACCATGGCACGGGCTTTCAGCCCTTATTCTGACTCGGTGACCGCGCTTTACCTGGGGCGTTGCCCAGGAAAAGGTCACCCCCACATCACCTTACTCAATCCAAGGGCTGAAGGCCCGGCCTATTACAGCAATCCTTTTGCGGGTTTCGCGCCGCGAATTCACAGACTTTGACCATCGATTGCAGACTCAGTGATTGTTCGATTGTGTCTTTTTGCAAGGATTGACTCCACCACGCGAACCCCACTGTCCCCCTTTGGCGACGAAGTCGCCCTTTTCAGCGCGGCGCGGCGGAGTGCCAAGTCTGGAACGAACGCGTTTATCTCGCCACGATCATTTGGTTGCGGCCGCGGTGCGCTGAGAACCTGTGGTGAATGCGAGGAGTTACCGCCAAAAAACGTGGATGTTTTGGCAAGGCAAGGTTGGCTGAATTGATTGATGATTCTAGGTTCTGGTCGTATTCACCGGAGGCGGAACCGGCGTTGCAAAACTGGAATTTGAATTCGACGAAATCCGCGATGACCGGAAGACGGTCTGGGTATGGCCCAACGACTGACCACATGCACTTTTTGCGGTGTTGGATGCGGTATATACCTCGAAACCGAGGAAAACCGGATCACCGGCGTTTACCCGAGCATGTCGCATCCGGCAAATCGTGGAAGGATTTGCGTTCGGGGCTGGCACGTGCACGAGGTTGCCAGTTCACCGGATCGATTGCGAATGCCGCTCATGCGGCGCGGGACGGGGTTTGTCGAGGTCGGGTGGGAGGAGGCTTTAGGTTATATTGCAGACCGGCTGAAAAGCATCCGAGACCGGCACGGTCCTGATGCTCTGGCATTCTTCAATTCACCGCGCTGCTCGAACGAGGAAAGCTATTTGCTGCAGAAACTCGCGCGGGTGGTTGTCGGAACGAACAATATTGATCACGGGACAGGCGCTTACTGCAACAACAGCATTCAGGTTTTGGACGAAATGATCGGGGTGCCGGCCACGACCAACTCGATTGGCGAGCTGGATCTGAGCGATGTGATCGTGGTGGACGGTGTTGACCTTGGTCTGCAATTGCCGACGGTTGGCGGCGTTGTTATCCGGGCAAAGCTGAACGGGGCAAAACTGATCGTGATTGACAGCCGGCGACACCGTGTGGCCGAAAGCGCCGATCTGTTTCTTCAAGTGCATCCGGGGACCGAGTCCGTCCTCTACGGTGCGATGGCAAAGGTGATTTACGATCGCGGATTGCGCGATCTGGGTTTCATTCGCGCGCACTGCAGGGAGTATGGCGCGTTTCTCGCGCGATTGCAGGAATACGATCTGTGGTCGGCAGCCGAGGAATGCGGTGTTTCTCCTGCTCAGATCGAGGAAGCGGCTCTTATTTACGCACGCGCACGGAGAGCGGCTCTGCTCTATTCGACCGGGATGGAAGCGCGCAGCAGGGAAACGATTCGTGCGATTGTGAACCTTGCGCTGTTGTGCGGAAACATCGGGAAAGAAGGAGCGGGCATTTACGCGCTTGCGGAGCAGAACAATCTTCAGGGTGTGTGCGACATGGGGATGCTGCCGGACCGTTTTCCGGGGTATCGGCCTGTCATTTGCGATGAGGCGCGCGCGCGTTTCGAGCGGCTCTGGGGCGCGCGGCTTCCGTCAGCTCCCGGTCAGGGCGCAAGAGAAGTGTTCGGTCGGAACTCCGGTTGGAACCTTAAGGGTTTATGGCTCTGTCGGTATGATCCGGTTAACACCGCGTTGTTCGGGGATGCGGCAAAGGTGTTGGATGGGATGGAGTTGGTTGTTGTGCAGCACATTTTTCTGACGGAGACAGCGCGGCGGGCGCATGTGGTTTTGCCGACAACGGCTTTCGGTGAGGAGCGCGTATCCTTTACGAACACCGAGCGCCGGATTCAACTTGCGGAAAAGGTGCTGGAGCCGGTGCATGGATTGACGCCTGCGTGGCAGCAGATTGCGCGCGTGGCGCAATTGATGGGGGCAGACTGGCGGTACAACGACAGTTCGGACGTGATGGAAGAGATTGGCGCTGTGGTCCCGTTCTACAGCGGGGCGTCATACGAAAATCTGGCGCGTGATTACGGTCGGCAATGGCCATGCACCAAAGACCGTCCGCTGGGGACGCGGTTCTTGTTTGGTGAACAAGGACCGGCTCGTCGTTTCAAGTTTGTTCCCGTGCCGCGTGCCACGTCCAGGCGCGCCGCAATGTCACAGGAATATCCGTTCACATTGGTGCTGGGACACTCGCTTTATTACTGGCACCAGAATGTGCTCATCCGACACAGTGAGACCCTGAAACGGGAGTATCGGATTCTTTTGCTGGACTATCCGAATGGGTTTGTCGAAATCAATCCCGAGGACGCGGCGATGCTCGGCATAAAAGACGGTGCGCAGATTCGCCTCTGTTCTTCGACGGGCAGGGCGGTTTCAGTCGCGCGCGTCACCAAGGAAGTGCGTCGCGGGACGGTTTTTGTTCCGTATTTTGTGCGCGAAGTTGAGTGGCAGATGCGCGGGGCCGGCACGGGCGAGCAACTCATTCCGGTTCGCATTGAAAAGGTGAAAGAATGAAAGCGCGTTTGATGCGCAGCGAAGACCTTGCGAAGCTGGTGAACGCGATTCGCCGGCGCGGGTACGAAGTCGTTGCGCCTTTCTGCAACAAAGGACGCGACACCTACTATGACACGGTAACGGATGAGAACATCGGGCGTGTGCGGCTGCACGTGGCGAATCCGTATTATCCTCCGAAGCGTTTTGTGTTGCCGCCGATCGAGCGGTTGCTGCGGGTGAAACGCGCCAACGGCACATATGGTATTGAGGCGACCTATGAAGCGCCCAAGCGCGCGATATTTGGGATTCGTTCATGCGATGTGGCCGGGATATACCATCTTGACCGGTTTTATCTCGGGCGTGAATTCCCGGACACGTACTACGCGCGGCGGCGCCGGGAGCTGTTGCTGGTGAACGTCGTCTGCACAGATGCCGAGTTGGACATAAGCGATGCCTGTTTCTGTGTATGTACGGATACCGGGCCGGCGGCCCGTGACCATTTCGACCTGCAACTGATGGACCTTGGGGCCGGCGAGTTGCTTGTCGTTGCGGGGACGTCCGCGGGCGAAGCCTTGTTTGAAGAGCCCATCTTCACAAAGGCCACACAGGAACATGTCGAGCGCCGGCGGCAAATCCTGAGTGAAGTGCGGAAGCGGTTCAAGACAACCACCTGTTGGTTCAGTGCAACGGTCAGGTATGTGTCCCAAGGGTCTGTGCCGGAGAAGACATGGGAGGAAATCGGCAACCGCTGTTTGGAGTGTGGCGGATGCACGTACGTTTGTCCGGCTTGCACGTGTTTCACAGTGTCGGACAGGCCGACCGGGCGCGACGAGATCGAGCGTGTTCGGATTTGGGATTCGTGTGCGCTGGGCGGGTTTACGCGGATGGCTGGCGGGCACAACCCGCGAAAGAGCGTGCACGACAGGCGCAACCGCCGGTTTTTCAGGAAACTGGCGCATTATTTCATTCAACGTGAATTGAGCATGGCATGCGTGGGTTGCGGCAGATGCGCCGCCGTGTGCCACGGCGACGTTGGCATGCCAAGCGTCGTCGAAATGATCAGGCGCGCTGCCGCGCTTGAAGATAAGATCGAACCTGTTCCGGCTGATGGGCGTTAATGGCAAAACAATCGTGGCGGCTGAAGATCGTGGCGCGACCCGTGGCGCGGGTCCCGGCCCGGTCGAGAACGTTTATCTGCCCAAACTGGCCGTGCTCGACAGGGTCCAGGACGAAATTGCCGAAGTAAAGACCTTTTACTGGCATTTTGTTGACGAGGTCGAGCAAGCGAAATTCCGGGCGTTCAGGCCGGGTCAGTTTGCGCAAGTTTCATTGTTTGGGGTGGGCGAGTTTCCGGCTTCGTTGCCGCCGAGTCCGACTGAGAATGAGCTGTTTTTCACGGTTCGCAGTGTGGGCAGTTGCACGGCTGCGCTTCATGCTCTGAAGCCCGGCGACGTTTTCGGTGTGCGTGGTCCCTACGGCAACGGGTTTCCGATGGAGCAATACTACGGTCGGAACCTTGTGTTTGTTGCGGGCGGGATAGGTTTGATTCCGTTAAGGTCATGCATTGTATATGCGATGGCTCATAGGGAGCGTTACGGCAGGCTCCAGGTTTTCTACGGGGCGAGGACGCCATCGGATTTGATGTACGTGCGCGATCTGAAGGCCTGGGAAGAATCTGCGGGCTTGGAATGCCATGTCACGGTTGATCGCCCAGCGGACGGGTGGAAAGGGAATGTTGGCGTGGTGGGCAGCCTGCTCAAGAAACCGGAGATCAACGTGGCGGTGGCGAACTCGACGGCGTTTGTGTGCGGTCCGCCTGTGATGTTTCGTTTTGCGATCAAGGACCTGTTGCAACTCGGTTTTGCCGAACGTGACATTGTTTCGACGCTTGAACGTTACATGAAATGCGGAGTTGGCAAGTGCGGCCATTGTTGCATAGGGGTCGCGTACGTTTGTGTTGACGGGCCGGTTTTCACATACGAGCAAATCAAGAAACTGGGCGAAGACATCTGATGGACGAAATCAGACAACATTTGCGCAGCATCCTTGGCGTGCAAGGGCGCGTGGCCGTGGTCGGTATCGGCAACATCGAAAGCGGCGACGACGGCTTCGGAGTGTATCTGGTGAACGGGCTCATGAGCAGGTTTGGTGGCCCGGCCGAGGATGGTCAAGCGGCTCGATTTCGAGCGCCGGCGAACCGGGAGTTTATTGTGGCGGGTGTTGAACCTGAGCGGTATTCGCGCCGGCTGGTTGAAGGCGGGTTTGATCGTGTGTTGTTTGTGGATGCGGTTGCGTGCGAAGGCGACCCGGGGACGGTTGTGCTGATGGACTGCAACGAGTTGGGAGAATTACGTCTGGGGGTTTCGACTCACAGGATCGGGCTTGGTTTGCTGGCGAAGTATATCGAAAACGTTGGCGGGGCCCGGGTCTGGCTTCTTGGCGTGAAACCGGAGTCAGTGAAACGCGGCCCCGGTTTGTCGGCGCCGGTGAAAGAGAGCCTGAATTTTCTGGCAACGGTAATGGGAGAAATGCTGGAGGTGGCCAGGTGTTGACGCCCGAACAAGCGGTTGTAGGAGCAATTTTTGTGTGCCTTGGCGGCGCGGTGCTGACCGCTGCTGTTGCGTCGAGCAGGAGGCTGGCGGGTTGGGCTGCGTTTTTCGTGACGGCGCTTTCGGGTATTTTGGTGGTGTCGGGTGTGGCGCGGGTTTTTGCAGGTGGAGTCTCGGAAGAACCGGCCCAATTCCTTCAGATGCCGGCGTTGGGATTTGCGCTGCGGCTGCATGTGGACGGTTTGAGTGCGGTGTTTTTGGTGCTGTCGGTGCTGGTTGCGGTGCCCGCAGCGCTTTATGGCATCCGGTACATGGACCATTACAGCGGGTACGGCGTTGGAAGGTACTATCCGTATTTTCTGGTTTTTCTGGCGGCGATGTACGGGTTGCTGACCACCACGGACATGATGTGGTTTTTCTTCATTTTCTGGCAAATGATGACCATGCCGGGCTATGCGCTCATCAGATACGAGCATCGCATCCGCCAGAACGTGCGTGCGGCGAACAAGTATCTTCTGATGATGCAGATAGCGTGTGTGGCGACGATGGTTGGTGCGGAACTCCTTGCGCTTACCGGCGCGGCTGCCACTGGCGGAGGCGGGTTGAAATACGATTTCGAGAGTGTCAGGAGCAATTTGCCGGCCATGCTGCAGACACGACCGACTGCGTCGGCGATTGCGTTTGGTTTGTTCCTGATCGGGTTTGGCATCAAGATGGGGATGTGGCCGTTTGGGCAGTTTTGGCTGCCTGACGCGCACCCGGCGGCGCCGTCGCCGGTGAGCGCGATGCTTTCGGGTGTGATGATCAAGACGGGCGCATACGGTCTGATGCGGTATTTTCTCTGGCTGCCGTCGCCGGCGGTGCGGGGTGAATTTCCGATGGCATCGTGGGGCGCGTTGGTTGCGGTGCTGGGGACGATCACGCTTTTCACCGGCACGATGCAGGCATTGCGCCAGGAACAATCGAAGCGGTTACTGGCGTTCCACAGCATAGGGCAGATCGGCTACATCATGCTCGGGGCAGGGGCGTGCATGGTGTTGTTGGCCAAAGGGGGCGGCATTGGTGAGACGCTTGCGGCGGTGGGGTTGTGCGGGGCGTTGTTTCACGTGCTCAATCACGGGTTGTTCAAGGCGCTCCTGTTTTTGAACGCAGGGTCGTTGTTGTGGGCCACGGGCACACAAGACCTGAATCGGATGGGCGGGTTGATGCGCCTGATGCCTTTGACGGCGGCGACTGCATGCATTGCGTCGTTTTCGATTGCTGGCGTTCCGTTGTTCAACGGATTTGCCAGCAAGTGGCACATTTATGTTGCGTGCATTATCGGCAGCAGCGCCGCGAAGTACCTTGCCGTGTGCGGTCTGATCGCAATTCTTACCAGCGCGCTCACATTGGCGTCGTTCATGAAGTTTTTTGGTGCGAGCTTCTTGTCGCGCAGCAGCAAGCTGGTTAAAGAACGGTTTGCAAGCCGCGGTCGGCTTGAAGTTGGCGGGTTGATGCAGGTGCCGCAGGTGTTTCTTGCGGCGGCTTGTGTTTTGTTGGGGATTTGGCCTGCGTTGGGAGTGGGATTGATTGGGACGGCGTTGCGGCAGAGTTATCGGGGCTGGGGAGAAGCATTGGCGGCGGGAATGGCGTCCTCTGGCGGGGCGTGGTCGGGAGTTACATTGGTAAATGGCGCGGCGGTGTTTGCTCCTGCGGGCGTTGGGTTGGTGTTGGTGGGAGGGCTGCTGGTTGCGTTGTGGGTGAGCAGGGCAGGGGGCGCGAGCCGGCGCGTCGCGGAACCGTGGTTGTGCGGTTATGCGCGGGAATGTGAACACAATCGTTATCGGGCACACGGGTATTACGGTGAGATAAAGAAGCTGTTCAGGTGGGTTGGCGGCGGGTGGCGTGGTGGCATGGTTGAAGAACCGGCTGGAGCATCAAGAGGGCACGAGCGTAAAAGCGGGTGAAAATCGAGGTGACAAACTTTTAACATGGCGGCGAGAGAGAAACTTGGTTTTTTGAGGCAGCGGTTTGGGGCGGCGATTGTTCGCGCCGACCTCACAAGCGATCGCCGACTTTACGTGTTTGTCGAGCCGAGATCGGTCAAGGAGGTTTGTCGGGCGTTGTTTCGTGAGCTGGACGCCCGGTACGTGATAACAATCGGCGCTGACGATCGGCCGTGGTCGGGTTGTTTCATGGTTGCGCACAACTTTGCGTTTGACCGGGATCAATTGCTGGTGAGCGTGATGTGTCTTTTACCGGCTGACTCACCGCGGATCGAGACGATTTCAGACGTTGTGCCGGCGGCGAATTGGGCCGAACGCGAGATGCGGGACCTTGTTGGCATCGAAGCGGTGGGGCATCCGTATCCGAAGCGATTGGTTTTGCCGGACGGGTGGCCGGACGGCCTGCATCCTTTGCGGAAGGATGTCGAGTGGAATGAAGCGCCGGATTTTGAAGATGACGGAGCCGGTTACGATTTCGACGATCCTCCGGAAGGTTGCACTGTGGTGCCGTTTGGGCCTTTTCATCCGACGTTGGACGAACCGGCACATTTTCGGTTGTACGTTGAAGGGGAAATCGTTCGCGGGTGTGAGTATCGGGGGTTCATGGTGCACAGGGGGATCGAGAAACTGGCCGAGAGCGTTCTGGGGTACAATGACATTCCGATCATGGCGGAGCGGATTTGCGGGATATGCGGCTGCGTTCACAACGTCGCGTACGCGCAATCGGTCGAGGAAGCCGTTGCTTTGCGCCCGCCGCCTCGGGCGGAGTACATCCGCACCATAATGCTGGAGCTGGAACGGCTGCACAGCCATCTTTTGTGGGTGGGGTTGGCGTGTCACATTGTCGGGTTTGACACGCTTTTCATGCAGGCTTTCAGGGTCCGGGAACCGGTGATGTGGATTGCGGAGAAGATCAGTGGGAATCGCAAGACCTACGGCTTGTGCGTGATTGGCGGGGTGAGATGGGACATTACGCCCGAGCTGGGTGATGAGCTCGAGACAGTTCTGGACAAGCTCGAAAGTGAATGGCACAGCGTGGCAAGGGCGGTCAAGAACGACAAGAACATACAGAGAAGAACGTGCGGTGTTGGCGTTGCTGATGGAGCGGTTGTCAAAGAAATGGGGTTGATCGGGCCTGTTGCGCGAGCGGCGGGTGTTGACATTGATTGCCGGCGCGATCATCCCTATGCGGCGTATGACCGGGTCGGTTTCCGGGTGATAACCGCTCAGAGCGCCGACGTGTGGGGCAGGTTGGTGGTGCGAACCGACGAGGTATTCGAATCAATAAGCATTATCCGCCAATGCCTCGCAAAGCTTGAACCCGGTCCTATTCAGACCCCGATCAAGGAAGACCTCCCGGCAGGTCGGTTCGGTTTGTCTTCGGTCGAAGCTCCGCGCGGTGAATCGCATCATTTTGTGATCACAGGCGAGAACAACCGACCACGAAGGTGGCGGGTCAGAGCGCCGACGTATCAGAATTTGCAGGGTGTGCCTGCAATGATTCGGGACGCACAACTGGCTGACATGACAATTGCTTTGGGGAGCATCGATCCATGCTTTTCGTGCACGGACCGGATCGAATCAGTGGATGTAAGGTCCGGTGCGGTCAAGGTGTGGACGCCGCGCGAACTCAGAGACATGGCAAAGCGCGCGCAAAGCGGTCGCGACGTCAAAGATTCCTAGGCTACTGATGGGCATGAGCTGGTTTTGGGCAACGATTGGATGCATCTTCAACGCAGCACTTGTGCTGGTACTGGCACCTTTGTTCGAGGGCATTCTCAGAAAAGTGACAGCGCGTGTGCAATCGAGAAAAGGCCCGCCGTTGTTGCAGCCTTATTACGACCTTTTCAAGCTGCTCGGGAAGGAAGACATCGAGTCGGGGGAAACGCCGTGGGCACAACGATTCGCCGCATGGTTGTCGATGGGGGTGGTGCTTGCGGCGGTTTGCTTTGTGCCGATGGGGTTTCGTGCGCCGTTGGGCGGCGCGGGTGATGCGCTGGTTTTGATTTATTTGCTGATGCTGGGTGGGCTTTGCACGCTGATGGCGGGGCTTGCTGCCGGTTCGACCTATTCGCTTTTGGGGATGAGCCGCGAGATGATGCTTATGATCACCTTGGAACCGTTGTTTGCGGTGGCCATGATTGTCGGAGCCGTTCATGCAAACTCGCTGCGTCTGGACGCGGTTCTCGGGGGCGCGGTATATGAAGGGCGGTTTGGTGTGTCCGGGTTGCTGATGCTGGCGGTGTCGATGGCATCGTTTCAGGCTCTGGTGCAGCGTGTTCCTTTCGACATACCGGAAGCCGAAACCGAGATAATGGAAGGGCCGTTGTCGGAGTATTCGGGCCCGAAACTTGCATTGTTCAAGTGGGCGCGGATGGCAAAGCTGGTGGTTTACGCGGCGCTGTTTGTGGCGTTGTTTGTGCCATGGGGATCGGGGCTGCCGTTTCCGGTTGGACTGGGGCTGTTTTGGTGCAAGGTTTTAGTTTTGGTGTTGCTTGTGACGTTGGTGGCGGCGACACATGCGAGGTACCGGGTTGACCAGGCAGTGCGGTACTTTGGCGGGATGCTGGTGATTGCCGTGGTTGCGCTGATCCTTGCGACGTATGGGTATTGAGTTGAACAGGACGAATCCAACGGAAGCCCGGGCGCGTGCCGGTTTCACGGCCGCAGCGGGCCAACCTGCGGGGTTCGCGCCGCGGATAATCGAGTCAAAATCATGTCATTGCTGAGCAAAATCAGGGAAACGGTTATTTGCCTGAAAGCCGGGCGAGTAACACTGCCTTATCCGGCAGAGCCGCGGCCGGTGCCGCCTCGGTTTCGGGGCCGACCGATTTTTGATGCGGCCAAGTGCATTGGATGTGCGGGTTGCGCGAACAACTGTCCTGCGCGTGAGATTTTGGTGCACGACATTTGTCAGGAGCTGCGGATCATCCAGTACCTTGGTCGGAGGTGCACATTCTGCGGGCGGTGTGCGGATGTTTGCCCTGAGAAAGCCATCACAATGAGCCATGACTTTGAAACTGCGACAAACGCGATCGCTGATTTGAGCCAGCGTCTCGAACTGTTCATGAGCACTTGCCAGCGTTGTGGAAGGTGTTTTCCGGAGCCCTCACCGCTCGAACGGCTGAAATTGAAGGGGTACAGATTTGACGATGTGGCAAGTGAACGATGGATATTCCACTCCAAGGGCTACCTCGATACCGAGTCAACAGTGGCTGATATCAAGATTGACCTGGACTGATTGGCGGTTGTTTGCGGTCGTGTACAAATGATCAAGCAACTTTGCAGGAAAATGTTTCGCAAATCGCTGTGGGTTTACCACGCCAACAGCGGCGGGTGCAATGGCTGTGACATTGAGGTGCTCAACGTTCTGACGCCCTATTATGATGCCGAGCGCTTTGGGATAAAGCTGGTGGGTTCGCCCCGGCACGCAGATGTCATGCTTTGCCAGGGTCCTGCAATGCGGCCAACCGCAGCGGCGCTGCGTCGAGCATACGAAGCCATGCCGGAACCGAAGCTTGTGTTTGCGATCGGTTCCTGTGCGTGTGGCGGCGGGATTTGGCACGACTCGTACAACGTGCTCGGGCCTGTTGAGAAGGTGATCCCCGTCAATTACTACATTCCCGGGTGTCCTCCCCGCCCGGAAGCGATACTTTACGGGGTTGCTCTTGCGTTGGGTCTTGTTGAGAAAAAGATGTGTCCGGTGACATTCCAACAGCGCAGGTTGCCAATCCCTCGCTATCACCCGGAATCGCTTGTCGGGACCGGAATCGAGATCGTGTACAAAGACGCTGAAAAGGTGTAGCGCGCATACTTTTCAGCGCGGCGCAGCCGCAACGAAATGATGCCAACGAGGTTTACTGGCTACGGCAGTTGGCGCAGGCGATAGAAACAATGATGCGGGTTGGTAGCGGGCACACTGTAAGACATTGTACCGCTCCGATTGACGAAGCTTGCTATGGTTTGCCAGTTGACAAGGTCGGTCGATGCCTGAATTTCAACCTGTTTTCCAGGCGCGCTGGCAATGGTGAACTCGAACTGGCCGCTTAAAAGCCTGATCGGCGGCAAAATGAAAGGTTCAGTGGGCACTCCAACGACCGAAAGCGTCGCTGTTTCACTGGTTGCGGTGTCGTATGGGTTGGTCAACACGACAGTGTAAGCACCCTGATCAGCGGGTTGAACGTTGTGAATTGTGAGGGTCGCGGTGGTAACGCCAGAGATTCTGCCGCTGTCCGACAGCGGAATACCGTTCTTGCGCCACTGGCATGAGATCGGCTGCGAACCCGAATAGCCCACATAGAATGTGGTAGTGTCACCGACGGCAGCGGTGAGGCCGAGGGGTTGTTCGAAAAACACCGGAGCGCCGATCTTACCCGGTGTGGCCCGCCACGCCAATCCATCTCCCAACTGCCCTGAATTGTTCTTGCCCCATGCCCAGAGTGTGCCATCGGAGCGAACGGCCAACGTGTGATAGGCGCCCGCGGCTACTGCGCGCCACGTGGCTGATTGGCCGATGTGGACCGGGCTGAGTGTGCCATCGGTAGTTCCTGTCCCCAACTGGCCGCGTGAGTTGTCGCCCCACGCCCAGAGTGTGCCGTCAGTGCGGATGGCCAGTGTGTGGTAGTATCCCGCGCAAGCGATTGCCCAATTGTTGGCCGAGCCGATTCGGACCGGGCTGGTTTTAGGCTGGGTGGTTCCATCTCCCAGTTGGCCGTGTGAATTGTCACCCCATGCCCAGAGCGTGCCGTCTGTTCTGATTGCGACGGTGTGGTTTGCACCTGCTGCGACTGCGCTCCAGTTGGTAGCGGTGCCGACCCTGATCGGGCTGGATTTGTTGATGGTGGTTCCATCGCCCAACTGGCCGTAGTAATTATTGCCCCATGCCCAGAGTGTGCCGTCGGTGCGGATGGCCACAGTGTGGAAGGAACCTGCTGCGACCGATTTCCAGTTGGTGGCCAAGCCGATTTTTGTTGGTGTGGATTTGTTTGTTGTCGTTCCATCTCCCAATTGGCCGTAGTAGTTGTTACCCCATGCCCAGAGCGTGCCGTCTGCGCGGATTCCGACGGTGTGAGAATCTCCGGCTGCGACCGTGCGCCACTTGGCAACGACCCCGATTCGCACCGGGGCGGGCTTGTTGACAAGCGTGCCGTCTCCGATCTGGCCGCGTGAGTTGTCGCCCCATCCCCAGAGTGTGCCGTCGGTGCGGATGGCAACGGTGTGGTGATAACCTGCGACAACAGCGAGCCAGGTTGGGGGTGAAGAAACCTGGGTCGGGGTGCATTTGCCGACGGTGGTTCCATCGCCCAAGTTGCCGTAGTAATTAGCGCCCCATGACCAAAGTGTATTGTCAGTCAGAATTGCGAGAGAATGCTCCCAGCCCGCAGATACGGCCTGCCAATTCTGGTCCGCACCGATCTGCAGCGGCACCGGCTTGTCGGCAAAGGTGCCATCGCCGCACTGACCGCGCTCGTTCGATCCCCAAATCCACAGTGTTCCATCGGTTCGTATTCCCGCCATGTGCCAAAATCCCGCAGCGACGGTTTTCCAGTTTTTGTCCGACCCGATTTGGACCGGGCTGGTTTTGGCTGTGGTGGTGTTGTCTCCCAGTTGTCCGAAACCGTTCCAGCCCCATGCCCAGAGTGTGCCGTCGGATCGAATGCCAACTGTATGAGAATTGCCCGCGCCGATTGCGATCCAACCCGGCGCTGCGCCAATGCGCGTGGGGCTGAAGTTGCCTGCAGTAGTGCCGTCTCCCAACTGACCGTAGGAATTGCTGCCCCAGGCCCAAAGCGTGCCGTCAGTCTGGATTCCGACCGTGTGTTCCCAACCCGCAGCAACGGCTTGCCAGGTGTATGCCGAGCCAATCTGAACCGGGACGATTCTATCCACTGTTGTTCCATCGCCCAATTGACCGGTCGAGTTACAGCCCCATGCCCAGATCGTGCCGTCGGTGCGGATGGCGACCGTGTGACGCCATCCTGCTGCGACTGATTTCCAATTGGCTGTCGGAGCAATTTGCACCGGGCTGGTTTTGTCAGTGGTCGTTCCGTCGCCCAACTGGCCGCGCCAGTTGCCGCCCCATGCCCAGAGCGTGCCGTCAGCACGAACTGCCAGCGTATGATAAGCTCCAGCCGCAACCGCTTTCCAATTCGTGGCCGATCCTATCTGGACCGGGCTGAACTTGTCTTTGGTGGTTCCATCGCCGAGTTGCCCAAACTGGTTCCAACCCCACGCCCACAGGGTGCCATCGGAGCGAATGGCTATTGTGTGTTCCCATCCTGCAGCCACTGTTTGCCACGTGGTGCCTGGATTGACCCGGACGGGAGCGGATTTGTCAATTGCAGTTCCATCGCCCAGTTGACCTGAGTTGTTGGCCCCCCAGGTCCAAAGCGCACCGTCCGAACCAATTGCCACCGTGTGGTAACCCCCCGCTGCGACCTGGCGAAATGTAATATCTCCGCCATGAACCAGAGCCGAAGCCGAAACCACAAGGGCAGCACAAAACCCAAAAAAACATGACATGGCCGCGTTGCTCTTTGCACACCGCAGGTTCGAGTGAGCAACCTGCCCTGCACATTCAACATTGGCCACCCTTTCGCTCCGTTGACTTGATTTTTCGTTCATCTGGGTTCCGCTGAGTTTTGATTTTGATTCAGGCCTGTTTCAGCCGCCGACAATCACTGTGCCGATTTGGTTCCCGGACTGTCGCCGTGGCACAAGTTAAGCACGCGGTCGAACGCCTTAGAAGAAATACCTTTTCACCGTATGGCGCAAATTGGCAAGACCGAAGACCGTGGTGCAGATCCGCCAATCGCGCGGCTGAAGGACGAGCCCCCGACCGCCGATCGTCTCTGAATTTCGTCGGTCTTGCCCAAGGGAGCTCGATTTGCGTGCGCGCTTTTCACTGACAAGGGCCGATTACGGCGGCCTCTGTCGGAGATCTCACCAGAATACAGCGTTGGCTGTCTTTGTCTGGAGAGGCAGTGAGATTCCGGCGCTTGGGCGTCACAGGCCCCAGCGCGCATGGTCGGCCTGAGGCGCACTCTCTACTTTGTAACATGTTTGTAACACAGCCAACATGGGGTTGCCACAGAAAGAGTCCACCTTTGTGCGCATACGATGAAAGCGAAATTGGCGCAGCGCGGCACAGCCGCAACCGACCGATCGAGACAAGACAACGGCGCTTGTTGGGAGCTTGTCACTCTGCCACGTCGGGCTGCCCGGAACGCCTTCCTCGCCATCGGCGGCGATGAGTTGGAACGTTCGAGTGATTTCCTTGAGACAAAAACCTTTAACCAACCCACAACCTGATATGCTTACACCAGTTTTCCGAGATAACAATGGACGAAGAACAGCCTTGGGCGCTTCCTGCGAACCGCCAACCCCGGATTTGCTTGCTGATTTTCGGCTGTTCCTTGACGACACCTCGATCGTCGGTTTGGTCGAGCAAGCCGTTGATGAAGTCGCCTCGAAACTGCCGCAGTGGCCGTGTACGGGCGCAGCACCAACGCCGAGGTCGATGCTCTGCCTTTTGACGTACTCCTATCTGGTTTGCAGGTTCGCGTCGGACGACATCGCGCAAAGTTGCAAATCAGATCCGGTTGCAAAATACCTTTCGAGCGGGCACACGCCGAACAATGAAGCGATTCGCGCCTTTCGAAGGGCAAACAGACCCTGGATAGAACAATGCCTTGCAGGCGTGATTTCGAGTGTTGCGGATCAACCCGCAACCTTGCTCGCCCGCGCGCAGGTGAACCCCGTAAACCAAGAGCTTTTGTCCGATCCACCCGCGCTGCAGCTCGCCCGCCGAAGGGTTGAGCTGGCCACCATGTTTGACATGGCCCTGTCGGAATAGACCCACGGTTGAATACTTCAGCGTCGCTGTCGTTCGAACGACAGAGCCATTTGATTTCGATTGCCCGGCGGCGCCGTTCCCGCTTTGAAGCCGGCGCGAGAGTTTCGTTCTTCAATTTCGCGTTGGACTTTCGTAGCATGGGGCCGGAAAAAGATGCGCACAACGGCGTTTTTGACAACGGCAGTTTTGGTGTTGGGTATTTCTGTGGGATTTGCAGACGCACAATCCACCCGGGAAAAGGCAAAGCAAACCCTGGATGGGGCTACCTACGCACACTTTGAAAAAGAGATTAAAGATCGCTACCCGAAAGAGGTCGCAGCTTACGGAATTGTCGAAGCCACAGTGACACGGGTGATGCCTGACGTCTATTGCCCCAAGCGCGGGCCGTTGTGCGGGCCAAATCCGGCCTGCAAACATGAAAAGGTCTCTGTCCAGGCGCTTGATCTGAAGGTTGACCGGGTGCTGTTCGCAACCGGTCCGTTCAAGTGGCCGGAAGAATTCCAACGGTACCCAGCGTACCGGCAAGGGTCGTTCACCCAGGGACAAAAAGTTCAAATCTCTCTTTACGGCTATCGCACCGGTTCAACAGGAATCGGGTTAATTCGTCGGTTGCCATCGACCTCAGCACAAGACACCGGCAAATAGAATCTGGTGGAACCTCGCCCTCGCTTTCTGGGGGTGGCCTGAGCGTGATGCGAGAAGCATCGAACAGCATTCCAAATGCTACCCGGCCTGCGGGTCGGTCGGTTGCATCTGACAACTCCCACGCGGGATTTCAACGACGTGCCCGGGGCTCGGAAGTGTTAATGCCGATAGCCTTGATGCTGGCGGGCGTGGCCATTCTCCGAAGCGATTCATCCACAAGCGCGCAAGCCGGGCCAGCTTGGGGGAACATGGCTGGCGTTTGTTGGGAACAGCGTCAGTCTGAAACCTGCGCGCGTGCAGTCGAGATTTCGAGCAAGACCAGTACAACCGGCGTTGTCGCGACGAACGCTGGGCAGTCCATGGGCAAAGTCCGACATGCTGTTCAACCCCCGGCGGTTCGCGAGCAATCGCACCAAGACCTCGGATGGTATCCGGATCGCTCAGGGCTACCGCGGCCTGTGAAATCCGTGTCCGACTGGAAACGGCGGCGACAGGCCATCTTGAGTGCGATGCAGCGCGTGATGGGTGCGGTGCCTGGGCCTGAAAAACGATGCCGGGTTCGATGCGAGGTTATTGAAGAAGTTGATTGTGGCGATTATGTGCGACGGGACATTCGTTACGCTGCTGAACCCGGCGATTGGGTGCCGGCGTACCTGCTGATTCCAAAGACTACGCTTGATGGTCGAGCTCGATGTTATGGCGTGTTATGCCTACACCAAACGCACCCGGCTGGCCGCCGTGTGGTTGTCGGGCTCGGGCAAAGTCCGGACGACGAGTACGGTGTCGAGCTGGTGAAGCGGGGATACGTTTGTCTTGCGCCCGCTTATCCTTTGTTGGCGGATTATCATCCGCCGCTTGGCGAACTGGGCTACCAGAGTGGCGTTATGAAGGCCGTTTGGAACAACATGCGCGGCCTCGACCTGCTCGAGTCAATGCCATTGGTTGTGCGCGGTCGGTTCGGCGCAATCGGGCATTCGCTCGGTGGTCACACGAGCCTTTTCACGGCGGCTTTTGATCCCAGAATCAAGGTCGTGGTGAGCAGTTGCGGTTTTGATTCTTTCATCGACTACATGGGCGGCGACATTCAGGGTTGGACCGGCATCAGATACATGCCGAGACTTGCGGAATATCCGCGGGGCGAACCCCCGTTTGATTTCCACGAAGTGCTCGGGTCACTGGCACCGCGTTGGTGTTTGGTGAGCGCGCCCGTTGGGGACACAAACTTCCGATGGGCGAGCGTGGCGCGGATTGGCCGAGAGGTCACGCGGGTATATGGCCTTCATGGCTGCGCGGAGCGTTTTTGTGTGTTGCATCCAAACTGTGGCCATCGGTTCCCGCCCGAAATCCGCGAAACAGCTTACCAATGGCTGGACAAAGCGCTCCGTTAGCGCGGGATGTCGGTAGCGCAGCGCAGACCGAGCCGAATGAACCGAGGCGAGACAAAGGCGTTCGTTATGGGCTCTGCGCGCCGCCTCGACGCGCTGCCTGAGTGGACCTTGTCGCCCGCGGCAGAGATGAATTGGGATGAGTGAATGAACTTCTCAGAAGACAGCAGTCGCGAACGACATACTAGTTTCCGATTGCTTGTGCAAATTCTCGAAGATGGTACTCTGGTTCACCAACCAAGGAGTCTATCGGGCTCGTCACTGTCCTGCCCGAGGCCAAAGCGCGGGAAAGCCTTGAGCGACAACTGAACTGCCACGGCGAAATCGGTGTTGCCCTCGCCGTCGTCGCGAAGGCGGAAGGTGAGTGCGCCGGTCCAGCTTCGGAAGTCGCGGTAAAGCGTGTAGTATTGTTCCTGCATGACGTGGTGTTTGATGTCGAAGTGGTGACGGAAACGGAAACCGTAGTTTTGGCTCAGGCGGAGGTAAATGCTGCTCATGATGAGGCTGTGCCCCGAGCCGGGGCCGAGCTCTTCGATTTCGCGGACGTACCGATGACCGATTTTCCAGCTCCAGACGTCGTTGGGTTCGAGCGTTACGGTGTGATTGGCGACGCGGATCAAGTTTTCGTTGATGTCGTAACGCGTCTCGGAATTCAGCGTGATCCATGAACGCGGCTTGAAATCGAGGTCTGAGAAAAAGTCGGCGAAGGTGGACTGATCCCTTTCCGGGCGCAAGCGCCAATCGACGAAAGCGGCCCAGTTCACGAGGTCATCGACGTTTCCCCGGCGTTTGGTTTGGAGTTTGTTGTGGAGGCCGAACCTGATGACGTTTTGGCTGTCGATGCCGTCGATTGAATTGTAGTCGGGGAAATCTATGGGGCGCATTTCATAGCTGTACCATTCGTAATCGAATTGGGGCAATTCCGGGGGTCGCGCGGAGGGAGCCGGAGTGTAGGAATAGTTGATCGAGGGTTCAATGATATGCCGGAGTTCAGTGACATCAAGGAGTGGACTGCGGGCGTCACGCCAGACGCGCGATGCTTTGAACGATCCTTCAATGCCGGTGTTGAAAACCCAGCGGCGGTGTTCGTCCGAAACGAATCCGGTTTCTTCTTCGGCGCCGTAGTATGTGAACCGTCCGCTGGCACGCGGCGTCACGTTGAGCCACCCGAACAGTGTTTCGGGCAACAAAAGCTGCTGGAAGCTGTCGCCACGGAACGCCGAATGGTTTGTGGCAGCGAAATAGTCGCCTTCACAGAACCGGAGAAACGCACCGGAACTTTCACTTTCATAATAAAAAGGTGAAATACCCAGTTGCTGCCGGAACGCTGTGAGTTTGACATCCGGCAATCGCTCGATGCTTTGGAAGAAATCGTTGACTCTGGGCTGGGCAAGCACGTTTAGACTGAAATTGGGCCAGAGCTGCTGGACTTCGACGAAGGAGTTTGGCTGGACGTTCTTGCGGTACTCGGTTTCGAAGAAGTCATGTGCAACGAGCGCGTCGCTCTGGTGGTTGAAGACGGCCTTGATTGTCAGGTTTGTTCGCACGAACGCGCTGTGAGCAAATGCGATCCTGTGGCGGTCAGGGTCGATTTGACGGAGTGTGACCGGGTCGGTGCCGGGGTCTTCGTCGTGGAGAAAATACGTTTGCAGTTGGCCTTGTCCCAATGACCCCAGGTCGTACTTGAGGTCCGGTCCACCCGCCACACCGCGCTTCACGCGGTAATCGAAGTGGAAAGCGGCTGACGCGTTTGTGGCGATGCTCCAGTTGTAAGTGCCAAGGAGATATGGGCCGTACATGCTTCGGTAACCCGGAACGAACACGAAATTGTTCGGATGCCGATCCAGATGGCGCCTATACCATGGCATGTAAAAGACCGGCACTTTGCCCATGTAGAGGACAGCACGCCTTGCTTCAATGTATTTCCCGGGGACGAACACGATGCTCTTGGCGCGAACTTTGTATCCGGGGACGTCGAGGTCGTCTGTTGTGATGAAGGCGTTTGTCGCAGAGTGAGTCTGGTTGGTTACGCTTGCTTGCAAACCTTCGCCTGCGGCATAAAACGGAGCAATCCCCGTTCGGAAGACAGCGGCGTTCATCTGGCGGGTGGGGAAACTGTACCTGAGGTAGTTGCCAGTCCAGATTTCTTTCCCCCGCTGCAGTCGGACGTTGCCTTCGGCCTCAACAGAAAGCGCTTCGCGGTCGAACCTGAGGCGATTTGCGATCAGCTCAACATCGCCATAACGGGCGACGACGCCTGCCGGATCGGAAATCACGCCTGTTTTTTCGTCGTACTCGACCAACCCGTCCGGGCTGAGCGCGCTGATCTCCAATTCAGGCTCTTCATCGGCCCGGCTCAGAATCGAGAGGCCAAATGCAATCAGGCAGATGAAAACCCAACGCGCACACATGATGTGCCGGTGACGCTAGCGCGAAATCCCGTCGGATGCCAAGCCGGATTGTTTGTCAGTGGCACCCGATGTGGGGACAGACACGATGTCCGGTAGCCCGACGATAGTTGTGGTGTGCGAGCGGGCCTCTGCAGCGGCCCATCCGGTTCGATGTGGAGAGTGGCGGACAAATGGAGGGCGGAAACATTTCGTCTGAGCGCATGTCCGGCACAACGGGAACAGCAGCTTGGCCGGGGCACCATTTTCCCGCCCAACGCTTTTGCTCCGGATTTTTATGTGAGTATTGAAGTCGGCTTGTCCGGTGCGGCGTGGTGTGAGCCGCAGCCACGCTAACTATTTGTTCAGCCACACGTCAATTCGTGGGGCGTCCCAGTTATAAGGTTTGTTGAGCAGGTCGAGGTCGCCGTCGCCATCGAGGTCCGCAAGCCGGGCTTCGTGCCAGCCATGTCCGACAACGAGGACTGTCTTCCGGAAGTTACCATTGCCGTCGCCGTAGAGAATCCATGCGGTGGCTCCGGGGTGATCCGGTTCTTGTTTCTTTTCACTCCACTTGGCCATTTCCGCGCAGAAGATGTCCAGATGACCGTCGCGATTGATGTCCCCCAATTGCAGGCTGTGTCCGTGGATGACTTCGCGACCGATCAGGTCACGGCCTTTCCAGTCGGCTTGGATTTCAGGGTTGCCCGTACACTCGTACAACATCACACGACCTTTGCCGTCCCCTGGCGAGATCACTATCTGGGGATGCTTCGATTTTTTGAAATAGCCGGCGAAGATGAGACCACCCGACTGGGCAATTTCAATTCGCCGGAATTCATTCTTGCCGGTGTGCTTGTACCAGGCGTTGTAGGCCAGAAGATCAGGTTTCCCGTCGGCATCCACATCAAATGCGGACAAGCCCTCTGTATAAGGAGTCGAGCCCGGCGCCGCCCCGGAGACCACCTCGCTGCGCGGCCATTCTTTGTCGTCGCGTGGGTTGGCGGGTATCTCAGCGACGAACAAGGTTTTTGCCTGTTGGTTCCAGAATGCCAGTTGTGGTTTGCCCGTGCCAAGGAAATCGGCAAAGCACTGGTCGTGATGTTGGTTTTTTCCGCTTTTCTTGATTGTGTGGCGTTTCCACGGCGTATCTCTGTCGAAATTTGGGAACGGATTTTCCCACCACCAGACCTCGTTGCTTTGCCAATCGCCGCCAAAAACGACGTCCGGATCGCCATCACCGTCGATGTCGCACACTGCGCCTCCCGCTTCAATAGTGAGGTAATCCTTCTCGATCACATGGAGGTCCCAACCGGAGTTGGTCCGCCGGTACCACACGAGCGCAGGCGGTTTTTGACGAAAACTGATTATGAAATCGCTAAGTCCGTTTTTGTCGAAATCCGCAACGACGGCGCCTGTTTGCTGGGTTGATCCACCGGGCGGCTCGGGGATTTCGCCTCGTTTGCTCGAAAGGTTTCGCCATGCAGGGTCAACCCCATACGCTGCCCGCTGAATTGCGCACAATGCAAATAAAAGTGCGGTTATCTTGCACCACAACACGGCATTGCCGGTCCTTGATTTCATCGCTCGCATTCTTGTGATTTTGTCCGAATTATTGCAAGCGCTCATGCGCCGTGTGGTTGTTCCAATTGCCCATCAAATCGCCAACGGCGCGGCCCATGCCAGCGCGGGGCGAAGCCCTGCGAGAAGGTGCGCCACATCACCTCCCACAACCCAAAGGGCTGAAAGCCCGGCCAATCAGGGCAACCCTTCCACGTGTTGCGCCGTTGCGGGATCGACCTGCGTCTGAACGGTTTGGCGGGGTGGTGTTGGACTGAAAGGCCCACTGACTGGCACAGGGGTTCAGCCCTTATTGTGACAGGTTTGGCGCATCACTTGAGGCGTTGCTCCGGGCTGGTACGGGCCGGGCATTTGGCTTTTACCCCAGCTAAAGGTGGGACTACGAACCGCGAGCGGCTCGCAGTGCAGGCGCTTTGCCAACGGCAATTGTTTTCACATGCTGGTCAGTGTGCCTGCAAATAGAGTGCAATAGAGTGCCAGACACGATATTCCAGAATGCGCGATCAAGAGGTGAAGTTATCAACCGAAGTATATCGCACCCAACCGGTCGCGAAATTCACCGGCCTTCAAGGCTCGACGCGTTGAACATCGTGGAATTGGTCGAAGTCGCGGTCAAATGAGCAGACGGGCAGATTGGCTTGTGCGGCCATGGCAGCGTGAAAAGCGTCGATCAGATCCACCTTGGACTCTGCGTAACGGCGCATTGCATCGAGCCACAGTGTTTCGTTATCGACCTCGAATCCGTCTGTGTTCAAGACAGCGGTGATTTTATCTGCGATATCCTTGCGCTCGAGCTGATAGTATGACTCCAACGTCCAGACCAACTCAGCCAAGCACACATCGGAAAGGCGGAGTGTCACGTCGCCTTTTGTCGCCTGCCGAAAAAGCTTCTCACATCGGTCGGCCTTGTGCGGATCATCATTGGTCAAGAACCGCACGAGGACATTTGTGTCCAATAGGAGGGTGTTGCCCATGCATCACTCCTTCGCTGCGGCCTCTGCGACCTTCCGTTGAACCGAACGCCGGGTTGCGGCAAGGTCCTCGGGATATTGGCGCCGACGCACCGAGCCGCGCAATCCAAGCACATTGCCCTTCAAGGGCCGCAACACCGCCTTGCCGTCCGCCAATTCATACAAGATCCGATCGTGCGCGCGCAGACCCAATGCTTCGCGAATTTGACGGGGCAAGGTCGTCTGCCCTTTGCTGGTCAGTGTGGAAATGAACATGGCATTTTCCTTTCTCTTATAATGTGCCTTACAATACGACGTTTGAAAGGCGAGCGCAAGATGTTCCTTTGGGCCGCCTAATCCGCAAATAGAGTGCCAGACACAACATACCGCACTCACATGCAAGTGTATTTGCGTTGTTCTGCAGAATCGACAATGCAGAGCGATTTCGGTATTCGTAATGCCGCAACAAGTGAAAGCATTTGCGCGGAGAAGTGACGGCCAAAGCGGCAATTCGGCAGAACCAATGACGCGGAGCACCGGCGCGGTTTTCCGCTGTTTCTGCGCAGTAATCGGCTGCGCAACAGTGTTCTGTTGCACCCGGGCCGAGATTGTCGAGCTTCGACCCGAATCGACCCATACCAACGAGGGTTTCCGGGTCGAATACAGGTCGGGGAGTCTGTTGGTTGGCCGGGCGACCGATGCCGCGCCAGCAGGGGTTGAACTGAAACTCGCGGGCGGCGATTGGAAGCCAATCAGGTTCAGAACACGAACTGATCGGCCCGGGCTCGCGGAATTCGGCCCTGAGACAATAGGACCTTTGACTTTCAAGTGGACGGTCGCGCAAAAGACGCCTTCGCTGGTTGAACGCACGCTCGAAGTCCATGCCAACGCGGCGCAGCGGTTTGCCATCGCTTTTCCGCTCGATTTGGAGTTCGGGGGAGAATTTGCCTGTTTTTCCGGCCCGATAACAAAGCGCGTGCTGTGCGACACGGTCAGAGGCGCAGAGCGAACGGAGACGTTTCCGGTGGGCATGGTACGGAGCTCGGGGAAAGTTTTTGGAATCGCGGCCGATTCGCCCGGGCTTTGGGAGAATCGGTGTCAGGTCCTGGTTGATCCGGGCAGCCATCGGCTTGCGGTTTTCGCCGGCGACGGCCGAGACACGTATCCGCTGATAATCAAACCGCCCGAAGACGCACGCGACACCTACCAATACGAGATGGACGGCTGGCAATCGCTTTTTGCAGGCGAAACACGCCGATTCACTACATGGGTGTTTGCCAGTCCTGCGCGAAATCATTACGATGCGCAGGTCGCAGCTCACATCGCCGTTGCCAACGCGAAGGGCTGGAACAGTTCCGTCCTCGAAGCTATTCTCCGTAATACGTCGCTGTTCCTGTTGCGCCGAAACCTTGCGCGTGACGCAGACAATCGCCTGCGAGCTGGCCGTTACATTTTCGTGTCAGGTCCGGGCTACGGCTGGAAACAATGGGTGAGCGACGGGTTTTACACTGCGCTTGGATTGGATGATCCTGAGAAGACTGCCGAGGCCTACAATGCCGTGTTTTGGACACGCATGGATTACGAGGACAACGCCCAGTACTATCTCATTTGGGCGGCCCTCATCAAACGGGCCGGTGGTGCGGTCAACGAACCATTGGTCAGAAAAGCTTGCTCTTTCATCCGTGAACATGAGAGAGACGGGCTTTATGTGCCGCCACCGTTACCGGGCGCTCCCAACCCGAAAGGATGGAAAACCTATCACGACGTGCTCCCTTACGACGATGACGATTCACCGGCCAGCAACCAGGGATTTCATTGCGGGGCTTTGTTGGCAGCGAAAGAACTCGGCCTCGATGTTACCGACCATGACATTGAAAAAGCCATTGCAGCGTACAGGTCACTCTTCAACGCCGAACTCGGGTTTATGCCCACAAGCCGGAAACAGCGCGACATTCTCGGGCAGGACACTTTGTACGGTGCGACTCTGACCTACGCCGTGTTCGGCAGAAAGCTGCTTGCAGATGAGCAGGTCCTGACCCATCACCGCACCTCTGAGAAGGTAAAGACGCCGTACGGTCTCCGCGTCATTTCCATGGCCGATGGTTCGTTGTTGCCCGGCCACAGCGGTGTGTATTGCTACGGCGGTTCATGGTTTCTGAACGACGCGGCGAATTACCTTCTGGCCGGCGTGCACGGATTGCCTGCCACCGAGGTTGATTCGTTACTCACCGAACGCATTGCCAGAGAAATCGCATACGCGCCTGCGTTCAACGAATCCATCAGCACCGTGGACGGGCACCCGCATGGGCATGTCCTGTATTCGTGGAACTCGGGTTATTGGTGGTTGCGAAAGGAAATTCGGCGTCGCCTCGGCCAAACCGGAGAAGACCCCGTCAACCGCGCCATTGACGCGCGCTTGAACGTCACTCGTGAGAATGGATATCTGCGCCTTGAACCTGATGCATTCGCCAATGTCAAATCCGAGGATCTCTTTCCTCCCGTCACTGCCACAGGCGAGCCGCCGGACACGAACTACGACGAATCAAAGGTGCCACACTACAAACTTCCCGATCCGCTTGTGTGCATGAATGGGCAGAGAGTCTCGGACCTTGCGACATGGAGAGATGTTCGGCGCCCGGAAATCCTGAGTGCCTTTGCAAGAAACGTCTATGGCCGAACCCCGGCAATCAAGACCAACCTCAGATTCGAGCCGCTCACGCCGGATGCCGACGTTTTTGATGGCCTTGCCACGCGCAGACAGGTCCGCATCCGCCTGCTGGACGATCAGAATGCGCCCTGGATCGACCTGCTCTTGTTCATCCCGAAGCAGGCCGGGAACCGGCTGCCAGTGTTCCTTGGCCTGAACTACGGCAATCAAGGTGTCCACCCTGATCCCGGCATTGTGCCGTCTCGCAACTCGATCTGCCAACGCGGTGAACACGCTCACAGATGGCCTTTGGAGCTCATATTGAAACGCGGTTATGTAGTCGCCAGTTTTCACGGCGGCGATATCGAGCTGGATCGGCATGGATCAGGTTGCCGGTTCACACCCGAAAGCTGGCGAAACGGAATCCGCTTTCGTGTGCTCGCTGAAAGCGGACGTGCGCGTTTCGACGACGATGACTGGGGATCGATCGGCGCGTGGGCGTGGGGACTGAGCCGTGCGCTGGATTATCTGCAGACCGATCCGGCCATCGATGGACGTCGTGTGGCTGTTTTTGGTCATTCGCGCACGGGCAAGACTGCGTTGTGGGCAGGCGCACAAGATGAGCGGTTTGCCCTTGTCATATCGAATGACTCCGGCCAGGGCGGCGCTGCTATTGCGAGACGTCGCTACGGTGAAACAGTTGCAGCCTCGTATGCGTTGTCAGGTATCTGGTATTGCCGAAACTACGCGCGCTATGCAAACAACGAGGACCAGCTCCCGGTTGACGCGCACATGTTGATAGCTCTGATTGCGCCGCGGCCTGTGTATGTGGCCAGCGCGGAACTGGACCGCTGGGCCGATCCGCGCGGAGAATTTCTCGCAGCGCTGCATGCCGAGCCTGTTTATGCATTGTATGGACTGAAGGGGTTGGGAGTCTCGGACATGCCCGGGGTCAACAACCCGGTTGGGCACACAATCGGTTATCACGTGCGAACCGGTGACCACGAAATCACGCCTTACGATTGGGAACAGTACCTCGACTTTGCCGATCGGCATATTCGGTAGTGCGGTTCCGCGTCGGGCCGACGATACATTCGGAACTTCGTGCTTGGCCCATGGTCATCTTTGGCCTTTGTTTCCGCGCGTTGGTTTTGCGCCCGGCCCTTTAGCGGCCCAAAAGGCGGGACTACAAACCACGGCAGCTCGTAGTGCAGGCTTCAGCCTGACCCGCCTAAAGGCGGGACTACAAACCGCGGTTCGTAGTGCAGGCTCCAAAGAGGCTCAACTCGGCGGGGGGTTGGCGCTGACCCGACTGCGTTCAAGCAACCGCTGCAGTCTGGCCCGGTTGTAAC
>Ga0078972_1004536_pt1 | contig 37693 bp, 29 predicted proteins | sample YelNatPaOPGAMG01_FD_67568 | JGI IMG/M metagenome (GOLD analysis project Ga0078972, IMG submission 67568) | Hot spring thermophilic microbial communities from Obsidian Pool, Yellowstone National Park, USA - OP-RAMG-01 (SPADES assembly) (version 2) | ecosystem: Environmental > Aquatic > Thermal...
GAGCAGTGCTTACCAACGAGATCTTTTTTTTCAGTTTATTGAATTCGTCTACTGTGTAGCAAATAAAATCCACTGGAAACTTCAAGTTCCATTCTTTGTAAAATGGAAGTGGTCTTTTTAATCTGCTTTTACCTTCAAAAATATCGCTAACGATGATGAGGTCAACATCACTGTTTTCTGTGTAATCCCCTCTAGCAACCGAACCAAACATTACCATTTTTTTTTATCTTATACTTTTTTTCCATTCTTTTCTTAAAGTCTCTTATCTCGTCTATTGTTGGAGGTTTTTTTCTACCCAATCAATCACCTCCTTTGCGCAATTCATCAAATGTTTTATTTCTGTTTCCTCGTAATCCTCATCGAACTCTGGGTAGCGTGCAATCAGATAAGCTGGAAAAAGAAAAAAATTAAAAAGAGCCCGTTAGTTTTCCAAAATTTACAAAAAAGCATCAGACCAAGAGGCGTGCTTTCTTAAATCCCTTTTCTATTACACTTGCGGTCATGGCCGTCTTCTTTGCGACATCCTTAAGGTAATTCTTATAATCATGGAGATATCCTGACCTGTAGGTGTCCCTTTCCTCCTTTGTTGTGAAATCTGACACGTCGAGCTTCAGGATTTTTGCGAGTGCGTCGATATCTATATCATAAGCAGGTCTTACATTCTCTGGCTGCAAAACAAGTGCCTCGTATCTTCTTTGTACTTCTGAGATAATCTCGTGCTTTTTTCCACCATTTATGAGCACGGTTATTTTATCATCGTCTTTTTTAACAATAAGCACCTCTCTATTCTCTTCATCCTCTGATGCGAGCATCGATGCCTCTGCTATCTCTTGAAGATGCCTTTCCTCAGTCACGGACCTCGCGTGTATAAGTTGGGCGCCGGTGCCAGAAAATAGCACTGCGCATGCCTTCTCTACGGTTTCTTTCGAAGGAGATTCGTATACTATCTCAACATTCTCCATGCCCTCAAGCACTCGTATTACACGGTCTCTGGTTGTTCCTGGAAGAGGACCGTCTTTAATAGGGGGAATAAATACCCTATACTTTCCATCTTCCTTTTCTTCGAATACGTAGATGTTCTCAGCCGAACCCTCTACCGCATTTCCATTTTTGAGCGCTAGTATCTCACTGTAACCGAGTCGTCTTGCAAGGTTTATATTTAGGGCGGAATTTACATAGTTTCCTGCGATTTTCTTATCAGTTGGCATGTCCTTATCAATTCTCGGGTAGGGCGCGTACACAACATCAAGGCCAACTTCGTAATACTTCTCATCCAGATAAGTTCCCCATGGTAATGTAGCTATCGCAAAATAGAATGGTTTTCCCTCTGTTGGCACCTTAAGGCCTTCCTCACCAGAAACCCAAAAGAACGGTCTGTAATATCCAGACATTACCATCTCAAGTGCGTTTGGGAAATAGTCCTTTGAGACGAGCCTGTTCGCATAGGCAAGGGTTTTCATTGTTGTTTCTATCTCCTTCATTCCAAAATCCACTATCTTGTTTTCAAAAACAGCCCTCATCCTTAGCTTTATCACTTTTTCTTCCATGCTCCCGTCCCGTTTCTCAATCTTTATCGAATAAAGTTCTGGCTCCTTGTTATTCGTATAGCATTCATGCGCCTTTTCAAAAAGTTCCTTAGGGGTTAATTTCTCCATTCTCACACTGACAACATTTTCGTTCTTTAGTGCCTCAATGAGTTCTTTTTGGATAATATTGTCGAAAGCGAGGGTGGAGTACATAAGTCGTACGATGTTGCTCTCCAATTCAGGAAAAACAGCACCAAACTGCGTGTAGTATAATCGCACGCCCTCAAACCCGCCAGCGCCATAGTGAGGGGGATTTGATAATGGCGTGTCCTTGAAATCCTCTGGCGGTATAAATCCGCCAGCCTTACTATAATAAACATATCTCGCATCCTTGTCAAGCGGATATTCTATACCACACGCATCGCGTAAGCGAACCTTTCCCACCTCAAGTTTTTTTGGTCCACTAATTAGAAATTCATCCATATACCCACCCTCGTTCGTTATCGTGTTTTTATTATTTGTACCAAAAATATTTAAAACCATAACTTTACACAAAGCAACCGCCAGATTTTAAAATACTTTGAACCATAAAATATAACATGGCTGAACACGGTAGTGCCGAAGAAGAGAAGCACGAAAAGACTAGAAAGGAATTGCTCAGAAATTGCTTAGTATATCCTCCAATGGACTTCTTCAATCCACCCAAGGGCAAACCGGCCGATGTGGTGGCAAGGGTGCTTAAGAAATGCAGACAGCTTGAGGAAGTGCCTGGAAGATTCTTGAGTTGGATATCACAGCTATTAAAAGAAGCCAAGAAAGGTTTTCCACTGCTCTTCTTTGGGAGGACTATATATGGAAAGGATGATGCAATCAGCGATGTAGATATAATTCTCTTTTATTCGAAAAATAATATGAAACTTAGCGAAGGCATAGCCGAGGCGCTGAGCATTTCAAATAAACCAGAGTTTGTGCATACCCAGCAGCTCTACTCAAGGTCGCAAATACCTTTCGAAACTACGCTCGGCCATCCGAGGTTTTATGTTGCAAACAGTCTTCTTATTTATCCGAAGGAAGCGGACCCCTCCGTATACAGAAGCATTAAGAAGGGGCGAAAGGCGATTATGGAGAGTGCGTTCTTCGACGGCGGAATTGGCGACCTTATAACCTATGCAGCGCACAAGGTAATGAAGAATGAGGAGAAAGAGTATTTTGCTTCTCCCGAGGAAGCGAACAGAATACTAAGCAGAAAACTTATAGTATTCGAATATTCTATGGACATGATGGGCGCGATGCCGGGCGATGTAAACAGGCAGATTAGGGGAGAGCTTGCAAAAAATTTCAACAGGGATGAACTCACAACACTTGCGATAGCAGCCATGAGAAGACTTAACGTAAAAGAAGAGAGGTATAAAGAACTTTCTGATAAATTCGTGAAGAATATCGTTAGAAAAAGATGACCGCGCATCTGTTTCCTATCTTTTTGTCGCAACAGCCTCAGCTGTAAGCGGGTCTGCAATGTAGTACATCTCTTTCTTCTTTTCTATGAAACCATACTCCAGAAGTTGATCAAGAACAGCAGCAAGCCGACTATCAGGGATCGTCTTACCAGTTTTTGCAGCGACGAGGTTCTTTATCTCACTCCATTTAGCGGGAGTTTTGCTCAGTAATTTTAAGATAGATAGATATCTCTTTCTTCCTCCACTCCTGGTAGAAAGAAATTTTTCTATTTCGGAAGAGACCATCTTAGCTCCTTCTGTCATAGTTTTTTTAAGTGCGGCTTCATGACCCATTTCAGTACGATAAAATCCATATGCAGCGAGCCATCCCACTATCCCATCAAGCTTTGAAACAGCTTCCTTTAATTCCTCTTCATCGTATTTCATTCCCTTTTCCTTAAATCCACTGCGAAGAAATTCGAGCGATTTTTCAGTTTGAAATTTTTCGATTTCTATGATTTTTTTAACCCTACCGTATAGAGGCTCCTGCGCTTCTAATCCTATGAATTTATCCATAAGCCCAACCTCAGAGCCGGCCAGGATGATCTTTATTCTGTCAGTTCTGTCATAAAGAAAGGCGAGAAATCTGTCGAATCCACTCGGCTTAAGCATCTGAGCTTCATCTATAAAAAGGCAGAAGAATTCGTTTCTTGAGCGCATGGCCTCATTTATTCTTTTTGCCAACTCGCTTAATGCGGCTTTCTTTTGGAAGTTTATCTGGATGTACGCATCCAGTCCTGTTACCCATGAGCTGATCTTTTCCTTTATGCTGCCGTCCGACAAAAATCCGTAAAATAGTCTTCCAAAATGAGTGTACGTCACCTTTTTTCCTACCGGTATCTCACGCGCATCAACGAAAAGTCGCGGATTTGATATCTGATTATAAACCACGTTCATGAGACTGGTTTTCCCCGTCCTTCTTAGCCCTTTTATGACAATCAGCCTGTGCTCCCCTTTTATTGCCTTCAGTAGCTCGTTATACTCTTCTTCAAAATCAAAAAGATCTTCTTTTCTTGTTTTCGGAACTATCCCAAAGTACATGCTGTATCTTCACCATACGTCTTTAAATAACTAACGCCCCGTTAGTTACTAACGCCCCGTTAGTTATGCGATGCAGAATTTGAGCCAATCTGTTAACGATAAGAATTTGCAGAAGTTAGGTGACAATTGTACGTGTTTTTAATTTTTTTATTAGAAAAGCCTCTTTTATTTCTCTTTTGGCCGGTTTTCCTTTTGGGAATTTGACATCAAGCAGCACCCCTAAAATCCCTATTTGTTTGTTCTTCAACGTCGCAAGAACGCTACCTCCTTTCTTTGGATTTGATCTGCGCGGTACAACAAATGGGGTGCATAGTAGTTCTATTTCATTTGTTTTTCTTATTATTTCACGCCGGCCGCCTATGCCGTATGTGGTTGATATGCCGCCAAGCAACGTAAGACCTTTTGGAGAACCATTAACATCAGCAATTTGAAGATCATTAAGGACCAAAAAATCTCTTTCCTTTTCAATTTTACTTTGATAAAAGCCAGCACTTGGGATAAGCCCAACGGTTATCCGGCTTTCTATTAGGTCCGTTAGAAAAAAAGAGTTCTCCGGGACTTGGATGCTTTCTGATGCATAGTTGAAGCGATCAATCCAATGAAGTCGAATGAGTGTTTTTAAACGTTCTATCTTATTTCTTAATTCTCCAATTTCTTTTTCGAGTTGTCCAACTCTCATTTTGAGCTTAAGATTCTCATCTTTCAACGGATCCTTAACCTTTTCATTTAGCGCCGCCTCTTTATAGAGCTCAAAAAGTTGTTCGTTTTTTAAAATCTCAAGTGCTTCCTGAACAACAGCAAATCTATTCTCGTTCTTGTCTGGAAACTGGGAATCTGGGTGGTATATCATAGACAAATTTTTCCCAAGAATCTTTACTATGTGAAACAGCGCTCTATCACTTAATCTTCTTATTAAGGATTGCGCTATTCCAAGCACTTCAAATGGATTTCTACTCTCATTCTGTTTTGTTTTTACTATGTCATCCACCAAACCACCGCGTCAATCCTCTTGTGCGGCATCAGCAAGGTCTTCAACAATATTGTCTCGGTAACCCTCCTCATAGTCCTCTCCATCGAATTCTGAAGTAGCCATTTCCAGATAGCCAACGATTCCTTTTGGTGTTGACAACTTGTGAAGAAGATCAGCAGGAAGTTCCCTTGTTTCCACTGCCTTTTTAAGCCACTTGCGGAAAAGAGTAGTGCTGAGTAGGGAGTAGATTGTCGGTGGTGCGGTATCGTTGTCTTCTTCTCTTCTTTTTTCTACATCTTTCCATGTATTATATATAGTTTGGACGCAGTAATCGATGAATGAATCGAAAGCAGTTTCGTCCCTTTCAAGTTCTAAATAAATATCCGCGAGATATCTTACACCTACCAGCTCCCCTGTTATTTTCGCCTTCTTTTTTATTGCATTATCCAATGCGGCCTTTGCTCTGTAGATACGTGCAGTCTCATCTATCCCTAACTCTTTCTCAACCATGATTTTTGAAAATTGATAATGCCCAGCAACCATCCCTTCTTTCTTCAATTCTGAGACGGTATGCGCTAAGTGGATTATTTTATTCTCATCCACGCCTGCCTCGATGCACAGTTCGATTGTTTTTTGTCCCCTTATTCCAACTTTTTTAGCTTTTTCTGCCAGCGACGCCGTCTCATCTTGTTCAACCATTACAATCGCTTTTGTATTTTTGTCGTTTTCAGTTGTTGCCGCTTTTTGTTGTGTTGTAAATTCTTTCGAGGGAATTGTTTGATGAAATATAAAACCGAAATAGTCATCTTCGCCAAGTTGCCTTTGTGTTATCAGTTTTTTTATCTGTTCATCTCCGGAAGAGTACACCGGGTCGTTTTTTATAGATGCGATATTCTCTTGATTTGAATTGTATAAGAGAAGTTCTGAATCTCTTAACGAGCTTAGTAGTTCAGCGTTTTTTTCTATTCGGTCCAATATGCCTAAGGTTTGATGGCAGTCTGTTATGGCGGCTTCTACCCCTTTGGCAAGTTCTTCAAGATTAGTTCTGCTTGCTGGCTTAAGGTACTCCTTGTTTTTCTCAAGCAGTTCCTTTGTTTTTGTAAATTCTTCCAACCTTTTTCTACATCCTTCTCTAATAGTCCTAATTCTAGCATGTACAATTTTCATGTGTTTTATTATGGTTAGATATATTTATAAATCAATCACTCCCACAGCCTATCTTTACCTTTACCATACGTCTTTAAATAACTAACGCCCGTTAGTTACTAACGCCCCGTTAGTTAATTGAATGCGATTGCGGTTTTACTCCTTGCTGAACCCGCATTTCCCTATGAGGGGAACGAACATGACAGGAAGGACCTTTTTGTACTCTCCGCGCGAGTAAAGGACCAAATCCTGCCAGAACCTTCCGCCCACAGGTGCAATCGCCCTTCCATTCGGCTTCAGCTGTTTTAGGAGAGGATGATTTTCTATATAAGGCATCCCAGCCGTCACAATTATCCTGTCGTAGGGGGCCTCTTCCTCATACCCACAACTTCCGTCCCCGAATAGAAGGGAAACATTCTCCGCTCTCCCGTACTTAGCGAGATTTTTCTTAGCGAATTGCACAAGTTCGGGAACAATATCGATAGATATTACCCTTCCTTTCGGGCCAACAAGGTAGGAAAGAAGGGCAGCGTTGTAGCCAGAGCCAGCCCCGACCTCTAGAACCTTTCCGCCCTCTTTTACATCGAGCTCTTCAAGCATGAACGCGACAACGCTCGGCGCGGAAATCGTTTGGCCATAACCAATCGGGATTGGGTGGTCCTCGTAAGCATACCCCCGTGCGTCCTCCGGAACAAAAAAGATGCGGTCAACGACCAAGAATGCTCTTTTCACGCGCTCTGAGCGTATCCAACCGCTCTCAACGAGATAATTTACAAGTTCTGCATTCGAAACCATAGTTAAATTTAAGTATATCGATTTCTAAATCTTTACATATGAGCAAGCAGACATACGGCGGGGACGATGAGGAAGCACCGTCAGAAGAGACAAAGAGGCCAAAGCTTTCAAAATTTGAATTAGCGCCAGATACTAATGTCAGGGATTTGTTTTGGAAGATAATGGCATCTTACGCAGCAACAAAAGGACCAGGGATGGAACTTTCTGAACTATACAACCAGAGGTTCGCTCTGGAAAAGGCATCAGTCGCGATTATGGAGGGCGAAAGAAGCAATCTTTATGGGATGAGCCCAAGATTTGTAGCTCAATATACGCTGATGATGTTCCTTGACGCTGGATGGGAAGATACATTCCTTCAGTTTATCAGCGATATAAAAGAAAGCAAAGGAGATGGATGGAAAGCTATCGTTCGTGCCTTGCAGAATATGCTATTATCCGAAAATTACAGAGCTCTCATAAGAAAGTATTTTCAGAAAGCGATAAGGAACCAGAACACATACCAGGACGTGCTTTTCTATCTTCCAAGAATAAAGGACGCCGCGCTAATAGCGGAATTCAAAAGAGAATTAATTATCTACGCAAGAGGGGATGCTGATGAAGGCCAAGAAAATGCGATGAAATCGTTGGCATTGTTGGAAGGCGATGAAGACGCAAAGGAGGTCATTCTTAATCTTCTTAAGCACTGGGATGCTGATGTAAGACGAAAAGCAGCAACCTTAATAAAAGATATGAAAATTGATGAAAGTGGAATGGAATTTATTGAGAAAAGAGCAGAGGCGGAAACAAACGATGAGATTAAAAGAATGCTCATGAGAAAAGTGAGTCTATGGAAGAGGAAGAAGAAATAGTGAGAATACCAGCAGAGAGAATTGGCGTCCTAGTAGGAGAAGGAGGAAAAAATAAGGCTATGCTGGAGAAAGGGTGCAATATAAAACTCACTGTCACGTCCGATGGAGAAGTAACGATTAAAGGCGAGAGTACTGATGTTTTTTTCGCAAGGGATGTAGTATTAGCTATAGGACGCGGTTTCGAACCTTCGATTGCAATGGCGCTTACCAAGCATGACCATGCCCTTTACATCTTTCATCTTAAGGAATATCTTTCGAGTGACAAGGCGATAACTAGAATAAAGGGAAGGGTAATCGGAGAAAACGGAAGGATGAAGGCAGAGATAGAAAATGCAACAGGTTCATTCATAAGCGTTTATGGCAATACTATCGGAGTTATATCCAGAATAGATTCTTTGGAATATGCAAAAAAAGCGATAGAAATGCTTATTGGCGGTGCAAAGCACTCTACCGTTTACGCTTATCTCGCAAAGGTTAAAAGAAGAATATTTGAAGAAAGAATAAGAGGATTATGATATAGGTGGCTTCCCATGACATTAGACATATTCAAGGGTTTCAAGGAGCATTCCGTAGCAGAATTCTTCAAGAAGAACAGACAGATGCTGGGTTTCACTGGAAAGGTCCGCTCTCTCACTATGGTGGTCCATGAACTTGTTACGAACTCACTCGATGCCTGCGAAGAGGCAGACATTCTTCCAGAGATCTATGTTGAGATAAAGGAGCTCGGAGAGGAGCATTATCAAGTTACTGTGAAGGACAACGGCCCAGGCATTCCTGAAAATTACATAGGAAAAGCCCTTGGCATGATGCTCGCTGGCACTAAGTTCAACAGGTACATGCAACAGAGAGGCCAACAAGGAATAGGTGGTTCCGGTTGTACCATGCTTTCTTATATAACCACTGGCCAACCCGTGAGGGCAATCTCGTGCAACAACGGGCTAAGAAAGGAGTACGAAATCTCCATAGATTTGAAAAGGAACAAGCCAATAGTAAACAAACTTTCAGAGGAACAGACAGAAGAGCACGGTCTTACTTATATAGGTCAATATAAGGATGTAAAGTATGAAAAAAGCAATAAGAGTCCATTAGAGTATATAAGAAGGACTGCGCTTGCCAATCCACATGCTGCATTCACATTCAAAGAGCCGACAGGAGAAACCGTTGTCTTTCCTAGGTCTGTCGATGTTAACCCACCGAAGCCTTTTGAGATAAAACCACACCCGCTCGGTATCACAACGCACGATTTACTGGAATTTGCGCAGCACTGCGGCAATCAATACAGAAAGACATCTGCATTCCTTCAGGATGTTTTCTCTAGGGTGACAGCGAACAAGATTGCCGAGCTTAAGGAAGTTGCACCAGATATTGATTTCGAAAAACCGCCGAATGCAATTACCTGGGAGGATGCTGAAAAAATTACAAAAGCGTTCCAAAAGATAAAATGGATTGCGCCTGCCATGGATTCGCTGGTTCCGATAGGAAAGAACCAGATAGAAGCATCTTTCAAAAATATATTCAATCCCGAAATACTAGTTGTTACAGAGAGAAGTCCAAAGGTCTACAGGGGAGGAATCCCGTTCATGGTTGAAGTTGGGATAGCGTACGGTGGCGGAGTGAAGGATGCAGGAAAAACAGGAGAGATAATGCGATTTGCTAACAAGGTTCCGCTACTTTTCGACTCCTCTGGTTGTGCGATAACAGAGACGGTGAAGAGCGTAGACTGGGGAAGATACAATCTGAAGAATTTTGAAGAGGAACCAATTGTCGTGCTCGTTAATTTCGTCAGTGTATACGTTCCTTACACGAGTGCAGGGAAACTTGCAATATCTATGGAGAGCGATATAGAGGATGAAATAAGATACGCGGTCATGGAAGCTGCGCGCGGAATTCAGAAATATATCTCTGGTCAGAGGAAAGCAACCGAAATAGCGACGAAGAAAAAGGTAATAAGCAGGTATGTGCATCAACTGGCAAGCGACCTCTCGGTGTTAAGCGGAAAACAGAGAGAAAAAATAGAGGAGCAGCTCATCGAAATAATTGAGAAAAGATATTCCGGTGCAAACGAAAGTGAGGAGGAAGAAGAAATTCTCCGACCGGAAGATGATGTTAAGGATAGGATGGAGGAGGGGAGCGAATGAGTAAGGAAACGCAAAAAAAACTCGAAGAACTCGGAAGAAAGATGGCGACAGATATAGAAAATGAAAAGGGGCCTGAATTTGAAACAGTGCTTAGGACAAAGAGCAACACCCTTTATGACGAGAGCATCGGATGTTTAAGGCTCGGAGAAAAAAAAGAAACAAGGAAGTTTATGAGCATGGCCCAAGCAAGGACATTCATGCAGACTGTCGCGATAGCCGCAAAGACAAAACAATTCCTTGAACAGAATCTCCACACAAGTATAAGGGGCCTCTTCTATCAATTGAAATTCACGCTCGGCGAGGATATCGATGAGGAACTATTCTCAGAGCAGTCAGAGAGTAATGCCCTTTTGGAGGATTTGGAGGTGGCTCTTAGGATAAAGAGGGAAGACCTCAATCTAACTACTGATAGAAAAGGGGTTGTTGCTGGGCCTATGGTCGTGGAAGATAATTTTGGTGGAGAAAAAACGATTATAGATTGCACAAAGCAGGGAAGGAGCGGATGGATGATACCCAGCGATGTTGACAATGGCATGGAGATAAAAGAGTTAGATGCTGAATATGTTCTGCTTTGCGAGAAAGATGCTATCTGGCAGCGCTTGAACGAAGACAGATTCTGGAAGAAGGAAAACTGCTTGCTGATAACGCCAAAAGGGCAGGCAAGCAGGGGAACAAGGAGGCTTCTAAGAAAGCTTGCTGATAGGAAGCTACCGATCTATTGCTTTAGTATCGATGGAAGCGAGCCATTTATCCACATCGATGAAAATGGACTGATAAGAAATGAAAAAATTGAGGATTTTTATCAGAAACAGTTTGACAGATTCGGAGCAGTAGAAACCCATTTCTATGAAAAAGGGGTAGCAGATGGAAAGGCGCTAGAAATTGATGAGAACGGAAAACAAATGACCGGGAACATTCTAAACGTTATAAGACACCCAACTTATGAACCATTATACGAAGTTAAAACGGAAAGCGGGTTTTCAATCAGAGTAACTAGATCACACAGTGTGATGGTTTTTGATGATTATAAAATAACGCCCAAGATGACAAGCGAGTTAAAAAAAGGAGATCTTTTAGTGGTACCGACAAATGTACCAAACAACGAGAAGCTAAAAGAGGTCGAATTTATTACTCTCGCTGAACGAGAAGCACCAGAGTTGCTTCGGAAAATAGAAATCATCAAGCGCAGAAAGAAGAGGAAAGCAGTGCCATACACAGATCTCTCGGAGGAGGAAAGAAAAGTATTAGATAGAGACTGCAAAATACGTTGGGGCAAATCTGAGCTCCACTTCAGCAATAGAATAAAAATCACAAAGGAATTTGCAAGGCTTTTGGGATATTTTGTAGCCGAAGGGAGCGTGGGAGACGATGTTCAATTAACATTTGGTTCGAAGGAAAAAAGATACATAAAGGATGCAATAGAGTGTATAAAGAAAACATTTGGATGCCCCGTAGGGATAGACCGTTCTCATCCTTCGGCGGTGCAGATCAGATTTGGCGGTAGGCTGTTATCAGTCACTTTTGAAAAATTATTTAAGTGCGGAAAGAGGGCAGAGAATAAGGCAGTTCCGTTCATTATATTCAATACTCCAAAGGAGATAAAATATGAATTCCTTAGGGGATATTTTAGGGGAGATGGTTGCGCAAGGATAACAAGAAAAGGAGGACGCCTGTGGGCTGTCACAGTAAGCAGGAAACTCGCATCCGATTTAGCTTTCCTTCTTATGCAGATTGGCTGCTGGGCCACAATCGAGATAAAAAAAGAACGTTCAAAGGTCATGGGGAAATACAATATGCTTGATAAATATCATATTTTTATATCGAATAAAAAATCCCTACGACTTATGAAATCGATAGCAACGGATGTCGGAGAAGCCAATAAAGACAAAATCGCTGAATACATCGAGAGGGCCGATGTTGAAAAATCTCCTGTATTCTGTTCGATACCAACTTTCCTTCTCAAACCGATTCAGGAAATGATATATAGATTTTCAGGTCGTGGCATCTCAGACTTATTTAATCAAAAATCAATAAGCCTTGAAAAATTAGAGAAATTGCTCGATACTCTCAAGAAAAAACCTGTTCTTAAGCGCGAAATTATTATTGAGACGCTTCGGCAAAATCCTTGGTGTAGGACTGCAGATTTGGCAAGGCTTACTGGACTAAATTTTATTACGGTATTCAAAACGCTTAAAAGGGCCGAAAAGAAAGGTCGCGTCAGAAGTAAATTAAAAAAAGGAGATAGGATATGGTTTGTCACTGATAAAGAAACAGATCAAGAAAACAGCAAAAAGATAAGCATTCTCTCAAACCTCGCCAAAAATAGAATCGCCTTGATTCCTGTTCGCTACGTAAAGAGGATAAAAACAGAGGGAAAGTTCGTTTATGACGTGGAAGTGAATCCCACACATACGTTCGTTGGTGGGGTTGGTCCACTTTTGCTGCATAATACAGATTGCGACGCGTGGGGGTGGTACATATACTGGACGATAAAAACAGGAAGCATGAACCTTGCTTACCTCGGCCGTGATTTTGCAGTGCCAGAGGCGAAATTTATCGGCGTGACGATGGCGGACCTGAAGGAGTTCGATTTTCTCCAGAAGCTAACAATAAAGGCAAAGGATGTGGACTTGAAGCGCGCCGAGGAGATGCTCAGCTATCCATGGATAAACAGACACAAAGAATGGGTGGATGAACTTAAACTCGTTCTTAAAACAAAAAAGAAATTGGAACAGGATGCGTTGCAAGGGCAGAGGCTTACTTTTATTGGTGATTACATAAGGGATAAGATTGAAAAAAAGAAATGGTTGCCTTAGCCTTAGCGTCTTCGTGTATTATCCTCCTTTTTCTGAGAGGAGTTTCTATATCCAAAGAAAATAAATATGTCATAGACTAGTCTTAGTGCGATCTCAAATCCGATTATCAGTTTGAGATAGAAGACTACGAGAGGGACGAATGTCTCGCGGATTATCTGTTCGCTTGGGAATGGCTGACGCTCAAGCATCGCAGGGTCGAGAAGAACCGCAGCAACAAAAGTAAGAGGAAGAAGCTTCGCCATCTCTATAGAGGCTGCCTCGTCGAGATATGCAAGGCCGCGAATAGTAGCCAGAACAAGAGCAGCAACCAAAAGGATATGTTCAAAATTCACAGAACTAAGAAATATCAAGGTGTAGGACACGAACAAAAACCAGAAAACAACGTATATGGGAAATAGTACGAGGTTCTTTAGAATGTAGGAACCGATTTCAAATACCTTGCCCAGACCGTGCTTATCTTCGAGATGAACGGTGAACATATCTCTTTTAGAGAGTCGTGAGTAAAATAGGACTAAGACATAGACGTAAAATGTTAAGATAACAACGGAAAGTAAGAATGCGATTGTTTTATCCTCAGAGGCGGTAATTGTGTTGTATATCTCCCCTATCCTTATTGTTATTTCGCTTCCAATACTCTCAACTGTTTGAGTTATTCCCATGGACTATTATCCAGTTATATATTTTAAAAAATTCTTATCCGCGCTCTTGGATAAATTTTGCATAAAGCTTCGAGAATATTTTGTATCTTCCCCTTTCTACCCTTATTATATGTCCCTTTCCCTCGAGCCTTATTAAGAGGGTTGCAACAGGACCCATCCCTTTGTTAAGTCCGGCAGCGAGTTCCTTCACACTAAGCGGCCCTGGTGCGCGTGCCAGATTTTTCAGAATTATCTTCTCTTGCTGAGAGGCTGTCGCATAGAGCTTCCCAAACCAATCGCGCGAGAGAAAGCTTATCATGCTTCTCATATTGGCTACATAATGTGCTTTTGTTATCATCTTTTCATTTTCCCTTATGCTATCGTAGAGAATCCAACAGACTTGTTTTAGCAGTTTTGGATTTCCGCCGCAATCCGCATAGATAGCCTTTATACACTCCTCTCCCATCTTGGGTTCCTTTTTCAACATCTTCGCAATGTAATCGTGAAATTCCTGTTCTTCTACTGGGTCTAGATGCATAGTTTCAGCATTCTCAGGAGGTTCGAACCTCTTTGTGCTCGAGACAACAAAACCAACCTTTCTTTTCTCCTTCGCAACATTTGCTATATTTCTAATCATCTCCTCGCTCTTTCTTGTACGGTCCAAATCATCGATAAGAAAAACGACGCCCGGAAAATTGGAGTGCATGACCTTTTCAAGCGCGCCGATTACTCCTTTCAACGTACCTGTATTTCCTTCCTTGCTAAATACATCCGCCCTCGACGGTTCCTTGGCCGCGATTTCGTTCTCAAGCTCGCTGAAAAGCGCTTTTGATATTCTGTCCAGTTTGTCCCTCTTTTCAACCTTCATGTACGGTGCAAACAACCCTCTCTTCTGTGCCTCCGCGTGGAAAAGCTTCATGAGCATGCTCTTACCGCTTCCGGGAATCCCATACAGAAGGAGCACCCCAGAGCTACCACCGGCCACTCTATCTAGGAACACGCTAAAGGCTTCCATCTGTTGTTTTCTCCCCATTATAACTGTTTCATCCCACGGAACAAACGGATTTGATCCTTTCATAATAACCACATTTTTTCATTTTTTCTTTTCTATTACTACTATTTTTGTAGTTTTTGTAGTTTAATATATACCATAAATCGAAATATTTAAAAAGGACCTGAGACGCGTTTTACTTGTGACAAATAAAAATCGCAGGCGATAAAAATGAACGAAAAAACGTTTGTGATGTTTGGGTTGTGCGGATTGCTTCTTTCGTTAGTTCTTATCAGCGGGACTGTAAATGCTGCCGTACCATCGCAAGGATTTATAAGCATAGAGAAGGAGGAACAGAATCCAAATGTCTTGGACGTGGGCATTCTCGTTGCCGAACCAGTTGTTCAAACCGATGGATTCAAAGCCGCGTTAGAGGGGTGCAAGAACCAACCAGATTACGCAAAATGTGTGGCGGATGTATACGCTTATTATTCGAATAAAGCAACAGCGCCTCAGATAAGTTCTATAGAAAATGCAGAATTCATGCTAACATATTTCAATCCCGTCACGAATACGTGGAGTGTTGTTCCTGGATGCGAAAAGGTAATCGCAAATGAAAGGAAATCTATAGAATATTATGGCACTCCGGTTGATTATTATTATGGAAAATGTACGGTAGACAAGGCCCTCTACAAGGGAATAAGGATAACCGTAAGAGCGACTCTTATCGGTGGAATACCGAGCGATATGAATATTTACGCGCCCTACCAGGAAACCGAACTTAGCGATATCCAGACATCGCCTGCCGTGATGTTTGCAACCATGCTAACTAATTTAGTAACCGGTATTATATCTGGAGGAAATGTAAATGTTCAATGCCCGCCAAGCGACCCGAGATGCATCGGCGCAACATCGCTTCCGTGTTTGGGCGTATTCCTTATACTCGGATTACTACTCGCATCGATGTATTTTTCAGGAAAGTCTCCAATAACCCTTCTTGATATAACAACGCCGAGGCTTCCTGCTCCTAAGGGAATAACAGCAAGCGGGCAGGTTGTACTTCCATATGGTTATGGTGAAATGAAGGCAAGTCTAGGAAAGAAAATAGCCAGCGCAGCCTCAGCCGCAAGCGCAACTTCTGCGTATATGGGAAAGTCAATGCCGTATGACAAAGAGCTAGAGGGCATGAGGAGGAAGGTAAAGGAAACGGTAAAAAAATACGGTGGAGGAAAGGAAGAAACAGATATGCTTGAGAGTATAGCTACAGCTGGAAGGTGGACCGGTAAATCTGAAAAGGACATGGCATCATTGCTCTCCCAGCTTCCTGCTCATTATGGAGATGCTGAACACAAGGTGCTTTCAGAAATACTCGGTAAGCTAAACGGGATGGGAGAAAGAGAAAAGTTGATGGCAAGTGCAATCAAGGATTATATGCTCAGCGTAAGGACTATGAAGACGTTGGATGCCCTTTCCGGTCATCCAGATATCGGCAAGAGGAGTGCGCTTCACTACAAAATCCAAAAGACGCTGGGAACTCTTACAGGTGCAGGGAGATATGGTGGAGGGGTTGGAATCGGGGCCCTCTTCGGAGGTTCTGTAGATTCTGCAGTGAGAACATTTAGGGTAGTTGGAAGAGGTACAAAGGCCATGGTCCAGTTCGCGCCAACCCTCGGAAGAGAGGTTGCAAAGACAACGATGACGATGATAGGAGGAGAAAGGGCGCTAGAGAGATTGGAGAAAGAAAAGCCAGCTGTTGCCGCATGGCTGAAAAAACCGCCAAAGACGATTGAGATAGGCCAGATGGCTCCAATAAACGAAAAGATGGCGCACCTCTATAACGTAGTTAAAGAGGAGGTCCTTAGAGATGAAATGAAGTATGTTATAAAGCAGATGTACAAAAATGCAGGGGTTAACTTCGCGATTACAGAAGAGGGGCTGGCAAGGATGGGCAGGGAATACATGGATATCCTTGAAATATCTGGCTACAATAAAAACATGGCCAAGATAAAGCAGTTTGAACCAGAAATGATAAAGATATTATCAGCTAATATAAGCCCTGCAGAAAAGCTCGAGCAACTTGTTGCTCTTGCAAAGAAACAGGGCGCAGTTATAGATACAAATATGCTTCAATTCAACGATAGGATAGCTGCGATAGAAGGGAGTGCGGAAGCAGCGTACCTTAAATTCCTGAAGCTAAGCGAACTTCTTGCTCAGCACGAGAAGGCAATTCCTGCAGCTGCCGCAGGACAGGTTATGGAAGGGGATAGATTTTATACTGTTGTCGGCAGGTCTTCGATTGCAGGTAGCGACCTCTGGGAGACGATGGTGCTACGTTATTTAATAAAAGACGCAGAGAAGGGCACCTTGGCTTCTGGTGCAGGATTAAAGGAAGAGCTATTGGCAGCATGGCTCAGAACGATTAACAGAACGGATTCCTTAAGGGTTGAGGACCCAGCGCTTCAAAAAAGAATAAATGCTGCTCTTGGTGAGTTGCTTACAGAGAATGGCAAACAGGTCTTTAAGCAGTTTAATCAAGGAAAGAACATAACCGATGCAACATTAGATGAGCATGCAAAGGTTCTCTATAGCGGTGAGCAAAAGGCACCAAAGACATATGAGGTAGTCGATAGAAGAACAGGCGTGAGGGCATACTGGGGAGAAGCAAAGGAGATGGGCGCTCTTCCAGGTGCTTATAAGGTCGGTATGGACGAGGTGTGGACTACTGAGGTAACGTCCAGGACGTTAATCCCGATTAGACAGTGGGTAGCAGGAAGATTCGCAAGAAGTTATATAGACCCATACGACGCGGTGGTTGAAGCGAATCTGAACAGAATGCCTGGCTCCGCGCATTGGACGATAGAAGAGAGAACAGCAAAGGCAAAGGAGGAATGGGCAAAGAAGCTTATAAGAGAGGATATGGAGCAAAGATTCAATTCTGAGTTTGCACTTAACGCATACGGAAAGTTCCGCGAGTCTTCTGCGTTCTATGTTGGAGTGGCAGCGGGATTCTTGCAGAAGGCTCTTACTGACAAAGGACTTCCTGAGGATCATCCAGACCTTATGTTCGTAAGAACATTAGATTCAAGTAATGTAAACCAGCTCAAAAGACTGAGGGAGCTTCTTTCCACATACAAGAGCGACTACGAGGCTGTCTTGAGTAGAAAGGTTACATATGATGATATTGTAACATCAAAACAGGCCATTGTGATGCTCTATGAAGGTGGTTTTGCATACGCCCATAAGAACATGCCGCTTAGCAGCGCAGACAGGGTCTATGGAACTGTAGTAATAAGGGACGAGAAAGGACAGAAGAGGGAGTTTGCTCCAGAATCGGTCATCATCGATTTCCGTAAGTTTGGAAGGGAGGACCTTCAGATGGAGTTTAACAAGGTTAGAGAATCAAAAGACCCGCACGACTGGACAGCTTTCATGGAAGGAGTAGTAAAATGGGCGAAATCTGGCGGATACAATTACGAGAAGGAAAAGATGTTAGCGGCAATCGTATGGGAATACGGCAACAACACAAACGACTATCAGAAATACTATTCCAAGACCTCTCTTGAGATTGTTTCAAAGAGAGAAGCGATACCACTCGCGCCAGATGCACTCAGGATGTTTGGAATAGAAGGAGGAAAGGTAGCGGAGATGCTCAAACCATGGCACGACATAAAGAATGCTGTAGGGGATTATATAGGAAGATTTTCCTATGTTGCAGGAGGACCGGTGTATAGAGCATCCTATGATATAACACCTGTGTCGGAATACCTCAGACAACATTCCTGGAGGATTGCTGCAAACGTCTTTACCAAAGACCCAAGAGATCTAACAGCAGCTGAGCGTGCGGCATATGAAAAATTTGCTTCAACGCACTTCTCGTTCCATCATGTTTGGGTGTGGACTATAGATAGAAATCCATGGAGACACTCTTCATCGCACGGGCTTCAGCAGGCTATAGATTCCTACTTTAACTACGGTCCAAGAAGTACCTACCCAGCAGAGGATTATCTAAAGGCTACTATGTCAGATACCCAATGGAAGATGTTCAAATATGGTCCGTATGGTCTCCTTCTCAATGTTGCGAGGAGGATGCATCAGATACCTGCAAGTATGTTCGGAGGGATGCAGATGGCTATGCAGGGCTATCCTGCAAGGATGGACCAAACAGGAAATCCACTCAAGCCCTCGTATGAGACCCCTCCAAGAATACTCGAGGCTCTTCAGTCCCTAAACCCATTCTCTTTCGAGTGGGGAACAAAAGGAGGAAAAATAACGAGCAAGCTCAATGTTTGGGAAGGAAGCCTTCAGAGACGTCAGCTTGCAGGTCCAGACATAATGCAGGGTGTTGTTCAAGCACCGCAGGACATATTCGGAAAGAGAGTCGGAGCGTTTGCAGTAGCGAGATTTGGAGAGGCGAACCCAGGTGCGTCTCTCTACACATATGGTTACCATCTCAAGCTTGATCCAGCAATGGCAGAATGGCTCATTAGAAACAGGGATGCTGTTTACATGTATGACCAAGAGGTAAAGGAGCAGGCTTACAGCAATACAATGAGAAGAACCGTTTCAATGGAGGCTCTTGCAATAAGAAGGGCGCAGGAGATGAGACACTTTGGAATACTACAGAATTCGATATATGCATTTGCCAATCCAGTATTCGCCATGTGGCATGGTCTTCCTTTCACCCCTCCGTCTCTGACACTAAAGGAGCAAGTTATGAAGATGGCTCAGAGAGCAAGGAGTGGCAGAGGAATGAACCTTGGTCAGTCTATGGAAGACCTCTACCAGAGAGCAGCTAACATAACAACCAGGGTTATGCATCCGAGCAAGGCAAAGCTTGTATCATACTGCAGAAAGTGCGGAAGACCTGGATACAAAGGACAGAAGTGCATCTGCGGAGGATTTATATACGGAGAGTAGCCTTCGGCTCTTTTGGTTCTTTTGGTTTTTTATTTCTTTCCTTCCAAGATTAAAGTATGCGCGATATAAATAGAATCTCTTATGTTATGCGTATTCTTATCGCTCTTTTCATAATAATCTTTTTTTTCTTTACTCCAGGATGTCTAAAAAACATAGTCGGGGCGTCTCAATATGCAAATGAATATACGCAGAATCTAAGATATGTTAATGCATCTGGAACTCCAGAGATGTTAAATGAAGGATTCTGCGAATGCATGGTATGTAGGAACAGCACCGTCCTTTTCGGTATCTTTACTTCATTTGTAGGTGGAGACTGCAAGTTTATAGCACCCTGTGATCAGAGGACATTCGAAATGTATAGCGACCCTCAGCAAACAACAAACTATACTCTTAGACAGTTTATGATAGGAGCCGGCCCGTCATTTGCAGATTTCGGGGCCGCAAATTCATATTGTTATAACAAGCTTAGCATGGCTGTCCACTGGCTTGTCGGCGGTGAGAACAGGCCGTACAGCCTTCCAAGCGCTCAAAGGGCCATATGCATGCTTGACAAGGGAGTAATACCGGTTTATGTTCTATATAGCAATGGAAAGGATATAAACCTGGGCAGGACGAAAGAGATAGCGGAAATCCTTAGGTATGAAGCGAGAGAGGTAACGATGGGAAGGGTATGCGGTGCGGTTGGGCCAACAATAGTTACAACTGAGATAGATTTTAACGGTACAGACCCTGCCGTTATAGATAAGGTTGTAGAGCAGATTCATGCAATAAATGAGGGTTGTAATGATTTGTCGAAAAATCCTCCTGAGATAAATTGTTTTGTTGCTGTTGCGCCGAAAATGGGCGATACGGCCGCGTTGGATGCGGTGATGGGGAAGGTCAGTAGAGAAGAGGTTCACCTTCTTGCATTCGGGATAAATTCGCACTATGATAACGGTACCTGTAACGGCGCTTATATGAACATGGAGGCTGAAAAATTCGCTAGGTATGGCCTCTACAAATACGGTCTTCCGAGCGTCATTCCATATGTTCTTTTTGATGCTAATACAAAGGATGCAACAGGAAGTTGCACCTGGAGAGAAGAAAATGTGTTAGAAGCCTATCGCGGCTTCTTTCCATTCGGCGTTGTTTCACTGCTTGGCGCCGGAGTTATAGGAATAGCACCCTATGATTTTAATTCATCTGCAACTGGCGGAGACCCGCTTAGGTGCAATGACTGTGCACTCGGTGCAAGCGAAGAGCGGCTTGCTGCTTGGTATGGCGGTTGCCAGAAGATGATGGAGATAGGAAATAGGGTGCCGAGCGCTCAAATGCCAATAATATTTCCGAACGAATCCGGTGGCTATTGTGATTACGGGGTACAACAGGATGCACTCTTTCATATATACAGGGATGCACAAGGTACAGATTTTTATCTTCCTATCCAGCACAAGATATCCACTCCAGAAAACCAGCTCTTTAGATGTGATGAATGCTTGGTAGAAACACAAAATATTGTAGACCTTTATCCAATTCTCAGAAAGAAAGTGCCATCTACTCTCCCAAGCTATGTCTGCACCGCCTATCCCGAGATAGATTACTATTCCTCCCAGTTTAATGTTGATCCTATGCTGGCGCGTGCTGTTGCTCTTGGAGAAAGTTCATTTGATAAATGTGCGATTGCGCCGATATGCAAACCAGGAGTGAAGGCGAACGTTGGGTATACATCATACGACCCTGAAACAGGAGAGAAAAGATGGACAACACGGTCGTGCATTCCTGGTTCTGAAGATGCGTATAATAAAGGATATCCTATAATGTACGACAGTTCTGACTTCTGTGAATTTGAGCAGCCATCTAATATAGATAAACCGGAATACACCTTCCGTGGTCTCGGTTTATTCCAAACGCTTATTTCTCCCTACGAATTCTGGCCTGCCAAATACAGGGAGGATGGAAAGGATGGTCCTTACGTAGAGTTTTATGAAAAAGTAAAAAATGCAGGCGGTGTTGTGGAACCAGAGGATGCGAAGAAGTGCTTCAATGAAGGTTTCAATCCTTTTAATTCTACTCATTCAGCCTGTTTAGGAACACTCAAACTATCTAATGATTTGGAGAATGCAAGGAAATGGGTGGATAAATACAATAATGAAAATTGTGGTGTATCAGACTTATTTGGGATAGATTCAAATCCGGCAAAAAGAGGCGTTCTTGTCGGTTTTGTTGCGCTTTATAAGTATGCAGGGGTATGGGACAAGGTAGGAGATGACCCTAGGTGCTCAGCCACCAAATCTCCAGGTGAGTGTTGGGTAGACGATTATTGCAAAATAAAACTTTGTGCAAAGAGAAATCCAAGCGAGGGTTGCGGGCTCGCCTGCACCGAAACAGCAGATGGTACTGCTTGCGTTCCGAATATTCCTTCAGAACGCAGCGGATGTAATGGTAATAGCAGGGACTTTCTTGAATACATTTACTGTAGGATAGGAAACGATTTTGGGGTATCAGAAGACGATAGCAGATACAACATATTTGATAAAATGGGATACTATATTTATCTTAGGGATAATTGCCCAAACTCCTTCTGTCCGCCTCAAAGAAAGCTTTTAGATGAAGGATTAAAACTTAATACCGAATTCGACGAAACTCAGATTAAAGAAGACCTATACATCATATTTGGGACACCTTGGAGCATCTGCCGTCAGTAAATCAAAGTTCAGAACTCAAGATCTTCATCATCGAAATTTTCTCAAGGAAAATTTCTCTGTCTGTCGAACGTTCATCATCGAATTTATTATGCCGGAAACTATTTTAACCAGTTTGCTAAATTCCAGGCATACTAAGTAGAGAAGGTAATATCGGATAGCAATATTTTTTATTTATCCGATATATCGGATAGATATTTTTTTAAACTATCCGATACAATAATCCTTCATGCCAATCGACAAAAATATTCTGGCAAGAATTGCAGAAAAAAAAGCAAGACTGGATTCCTTGAAGCCGTTCCCAAAATCCGCCCTGCTGAAGATCAGAGAATATTTCGACGTGGAGCTTACTTACAACTCAAATGCAATAGAAGGAAGTACGCTTAATCTGCAGGAGACAAGGGCAATACTGGAAGACGGCGTGACAATCGGCGGGAAATCTCTGCGCGAGCATCTTGAGGTTACCAATCATAAAAATGCCATGGACTTTATGTTATCCCTGGTGACTAAGAAGAAGATCGAGGAGAAGGACATTCTCAATCTCCATGCGATAATCCTGGATAGAATAGACCCGCAAAATGCAGCTTTTTATCGGTCAGTACAGGTTTATATCCGCGGTTCTAAGTACATCCCGCCATCGCCAAAAGAGATCCCGCGGCTGATGAAGGATTTCGTGCAGCTTTTGAACTCAAAAAAAGACCCTATCGAAACGGCAGCAGAGGTGCACTTCCAACTCGTTCATATCCATCCATTTGTCGACGGTAACGGGAGACTTGCGCGTCTGCTTATGAACCTTGTGTTATTACGGAACGGTTATCCGATCACCGTCATTCTTATGGCAGAGAGGAAGAAATACATAAACTGCCTCGAGTTGGCTCATAAAGGCAATTTCGATCCTTTCCTGAATTTTATAGCCAAATCCGTGGAACGCTCTTTGGATATTTACCTGAGCATGCTTGATCGGGAGTTTGCGGAAAGATATATTCCCTTGAGCGAGGCCGCAAAGCTAACTGGCTACAGTCAGGAATACCTCAGTCTTCTAGCAAGAAAAGGCAGGCTCGGCGCCATCAAATTCGGTAGAAATTGGGTCGTAACTAAAAAAGAGCTGGATAGATATTTGAAGTCTATTAAATGATATGATGAATATGATGATCAGGGAATTATAACGGTCCCGCCTTTTCCTTCCACAGCCTCTCCCACATTCTCAAGTCCGCAGATAATCGCTCTTCCTCCGCCATGCTTTATGAAATCTATCGCTGCTTCCACCTTAGGCTTCATGCTCCCTTCTGCAAATTCTCCATTTTCCATAAGTTCCTTTGCTTCCCTTATATTCAGCCTTTTTATGAACTCCTGGTTCGGCTTTCCAAAATTTCTATAAACCCCAGGAACAGCCGTAACTATAAGAAGGAGTTCCGCGTCTATTTCTCGCGCAATCAGGGCTGCGCATCTGTCCTTATCTATCACTGCTTCAAGCCCGATACCATCTGTATTGATTGGTATACCCCCGCCACCGCCCGCTATAACTACAAGACCGGATTGAAGCAACGGAAGAATCGCCTTTCGCTCTAAAACCTTTACTGGTTGTGGGGACGGAACAACCATTCTATAACCGCGCCCAGAATCCATAACCATATTCGGTCTCGTTCTTGTATCGGAAAACGGTCCTATCGGCTTTGTTGGATTCTTGAACGCCGTGTCCTCCTCGTCAACAATCACACGTGTTATTATTGTAACCGATTTTCTATTCGTCTTTCTCATAATTGCACGTTGAATAAAATAGCCAATCTCGCCTTGCGTCATCGCATCAAGAACATCGAGGGGCATTGGAGGTACTTCGTCCGTGGCATTCTGTTGTAGGAGAAGAGCACCAACCTGCGGGCCATTTCCGTGCGTTATCACTACTTCGTTGTTTTCTATAATCTCCTTTAGCGCCTCCGCTGCTTCCTCAGCAGTTTTCATCTGCTCTTCAGCAGTTCCTCTCTGTCCTTTTTTAATGAGCGCATTTCCGCCAAGCGCGATTACGATTCTCATTCTTTCCCTCCTATTAAATTTTTGAAATCCATTTCAAGTTTTTTTCTGATTTTAGGAAATCGGATGGCTGCGGCGGGATGATAGGTAGGGATATAGGTGATGCCATTTTTTATTATCTTCTTCCCATGGATTTTCTCTAATCTCTCCTCATTGCCCAACACTGCCTTTGCCGCAACGATTCCAAGCAAAACAATGACTTTTGGTTTTATCAGAGTTATCTGCTGCATAAGGTATGGTCTGCATGCCGCTATCTCGTCCCTCTTTGGCGGTCTATTTTTTGGAGGAAAGCATTTTATCACAGACGTGATGAAAACATTCTCGCGTTTTATACCGTTATTTTCAAGCAATGCTGTAAGTAATTTTCCTGCCCTTCCTACGAAAGGTCTTCCTGTCGCATCCTCTGTTTTTCCAGGTGCCTGTCCGATCAGCATAATCCGTGCATGCGGATTTCCCTCGCCAGGAACCGCATGCCTTCTACTCTTCCAAAGCCTACACCCTTTGCACCTTCTTATCTGAGCAGCGAGTCTTTCTAATTCAGGCATAAAGAATTAGAAAGGTCTATGATTTTAATTTGTTATCACCCATTTAATTTTCGCATATTTTTCGCATTAGTGAAAAACCCGGGGCGTGAAAACGACTATGTTAGCAGAGAGATATGGAAAGGAGATTGAAGAGAAGTGGAGGAAGCACTGGGAGGAGCAGGGCGTGTACAGATTCGATGAAGATGACGATGTTAGGCCGATTTACTCCATAGATACCCCTCCTCCGTTCACCAGCGGAGAGCTTCACATGGGTCACGTTCTTTCCTACAGTTATTTTGATTTTGCGGCGCGCTATAAGCGTATGCGGGGATTTAATGTATACTACCCGCAGGGATGGGATTGCCAAGGATTTCCTACAGAAGTGAAGGTGGAGAGGAAATACGGAAGACTTCCGCCAGAGCAATTCAGGGAAAAATGCGTAGAATGGACAAGGGAATTTATAGAGAGAATGAAGAGTCAGATGAAAGAGCTTGCCTTTAGCGCAGATTGGCGATACGAATACAAAACGATGGACCCGGATTACCACAGGAAGGTTCAGCTTTCCCTTCTGAGGATGTACAAGGACAAATTGGTATACAGAAAAAGCTATCCAGTATATTGGTGCCCTAAATGTGTTTCAGCAATCGCGAAGGCAGAGCTTGACGAAATAGAGAAGGACGGCGTGCTTAATTTTATAAAATTCATAGGCCCGAATGAAGAGGATCTTATAATTGCAACAACAAGACCAGAGCTTCTTCACGCTTGCGTTGCTGTTCTCTTCCATCCAGATGATGAACGGTACAAATATCTAGAGGGAAAGAGGATAACCACGCCGTTTGGGAAGGAGGTTATTGCATTTGGAGACAGAGAAGTGGACAAGGAATTTGGAACCGGGCTCGTAATGGTCTGCACATTTGGCGACAAGATGGATGTTGTATGGGCCCACAGATACAAGCTACCGATAATTGAGGCTATAGACAAGTATGGCAAGTTAAAAAATGCAGGAGAATTTGACGGACTTAAGATAGAGGAAGCAAGGAAAAAGATTTTGGAGAAGCTCGAGAAAGAGGGAAAGATAGTTAAAAAACAGCAGCTCAAGCAGATGATAAAGACGCATGATAGATGTGGCACTCCTATAGAGCTAATCCTTTCCATGCAATGGTTTGCTGACATAAGAAGCGTGGCAAGCGATATCAAGAATATGGCGCACAAGATAAAGTGGATTCCGGAATTCGGTATAACCTATCTCATAGATTGGATAGAGGGAGCGGAATGGGATTGGGTCATCAGCAGGCAGCGTGTATTCGGCACACCGCTTCCATTTTACTATTGCGAGAAATGCGGAGAAACAAAAGCGGCAGAGGAAAGCGAATTGCCGTTTTATCCAGAAAAGGCAAAGCGGGTAAGGTGCAGTTGCGGAGAGGAGATGAAACCGGAAACCAGCGTCTGCGATTGCTGGGTTGATTCGAGCATAACCCCTCTCATAATAAGCGGATGGCCGGACGACGAGAAGAGATTCAAAAAATTCTATCCTAATACATTGAGACCTCAGGGAGTGGAGATAGTAAGAACATGGGCGTTTTACACGATATACAGGAGCGGGGTAGCGCTTACAGGGATACCGCCATGGAAGGAGATATTGCTTAACGGCAATGTACTTGCGCCTGATGGAAAGAAGATGAGCAAATCTCTTGGGAATATCATATCCCCCGCAGAACTTCTCAGAGATTATCCGGTTGACGCCATAAGGCAATGGGCCGCGATGAGCGGTGCTATGGCAAAGGACAGACCATTCTCATACGAGGATATAAAGTATGCGAAAAGTTTTCTGACAAAGGTTTGGAATGCGGCTAGATTCGCAGAACCTTTCTTGAAAGATTATAAGCCAACAAAAAATGATGCAGAAGCCATAGGCGCGATAGATAGATGGATTCTATCAAAGATTAATAAATTGATAAATGAATACACAGCAGACATGGAAGGATACAATTATCAAAAGGCTATAGGAAGAATGCACAACTTTTTTTGGCACGATTTTTGCGATAACTACTTAGAATTCATAAAACATAGGGTGTATGCTAGCGATGTCGGAGAGAGAAAAAGAGCGGTGCTGTATACCCTGCATTATGTTCTCTTGAACAGTATATTACTTTTAGCTCCCATAACCCCTCACATAAGCGAGGAGATATACAATGCGCTATTCCTAAAGGGAAGGAAGAAAAATTCGAGCGTAACGAGTGAGCGCTGGCCAGAGGCAGGGGATATAGACGAGAAGGCGATAGAAGAGGTGAACCTTCTCTGCAGGATTGTAGCAGAGATAAGACAATATAAGGCATCCAACCGAATGCCGCAAAATGCAGAGCTCGGTAAAGTAATCCTAACGCTCGATAGGGAATTAAACAAGGAGCTTCAGGAAGAATTGAAAAGGATAAGTCGAATTAAAGAATTAGAAATAAAACGCGGGGAATTTCACTTTTCTGTATTATAACTACTTGGAGACTATCCTCGCAACTATCTTTCCAGAGATGGTATGCTTTGACGTGCTGCATCCTCCTCCCTCGCTTATTTCTGGTGCGCAAGAGTAATATTCGACTGAAGCAGAGAATCTTTTTATAGAGCCTTGTGGGAGTTGCCCGCCATTTAACGTACCCTTGTAGGTTGTGCTTGCACCACTTTCAATCACCGCCGGTGCCATATTTTCGAAATCGAATGATTGACCTGTTTCTGTGAGTTTTACTTCCAACCTGCTTATGTTAATCTTATATGGAAAGCCATTCTGGATAGCGATGTTCATCTTTGTTTTTCCTTCTTCATTAAATACAATAAATGTGCAGGGCATGTTCGAACCCAAATTACATTCTTCCGATATCATATAATTTGGGCTTAGCACCCCGCTGGCTAGAAGAGCGGCTATAACAATAGTAAGGGCAAGTATGGCCCAGCCATATGTTATCACGTACTCTGCTGCCGATTGACCTTTCATGAGGAAGATTAGCCCACTATCTTATTAAATATTTACGTTTACGTTCAAGCTTGACGCTGCCAAATAGCGCAGCCATTAAGATAAAAAATGAAAAGCAGCATGGCAACCGCGTCTTCCCTTCTCCTTCTGTTTCTTCTGTAATATTTGTCCCGTTCGATACATTCGAGCCACTGTTATTTGTCATATTCTCAGGAATTGGTTGGACCTGCTGTTCCGCCCGTTGTTCCTCTTTCTCGGTAGATTCCTGAGGGGTCTGATTCTGTTGCTGTGGCTGCGGAGGGGAGGGCGGCGATTGGGGTGTAAGACATCTTATTATATCGAAATGCGCTTCCTTATTTTTATATCCTCCTTTCTCTACAACAGCGCTGAACATTCCGCGCATATAACTCTTGTTGCCCACAAGCGTATATGAAAATTTTCCGTCCTTGTCTGTAAGTCCTGAAGAGAGGAGAGGTGTAGCATAATCTACATAGAGGAGACGAACCATCGCACCTTCCACAGGTGCGCCCCCGTCTTTAACGTATATATCCAGCTTGCTTTTTTCACAGTCCATATACACAACAAGCGAGTCGAAATTTTTATGGTAAGAAATACCAAAATCTTTTTCTTCCTGTACCGGTAGTTGTATCACAGTCGCTACTGAAAGGGAAGATAAAAGGATGAGCAGGAGAGCGGCCGCCGATTCTTTCACTTTTTCGCCCCTATCAATGCAAATTGCGCGAGTAGCGCTTCTATCTGAATTCTCTCATTTGCCCCTTCGACGAGTCTAAAGTTGTACTCCCCCAAACGATCTATTAGGACAACCTTCTTTTCTTCAGGGATTTTTAGGTTTGGTATTTCTTTATATACCTGAAATAATACGTCCTCCCCGCTTAATCCATAGCTTATTATAAGTTTGTCTAAATTTTTTCTTGCGCCTAAGAAATCTCCAGAAAGCGCAAGGGTAACCATTTCATGTATCTCCTTTGGCCTTGCCCTACTACTTATCTTATGAACCTGCTCTGCAGTTATGTGCTCTCCATGCAACGCGCAACCCTGCAAGACATTTATCGCTTTTCGCATATCCCCTTCTGAAACATAATATATAGCCTCGTATGCACTGTCGTCAACCTTGAGATGTTCCTCTGCTGCGATATGCTCGAGCATTTTTCTTACATCCTTCTCTTCGAGCTGAATGAATCTGAATATGGCACACCTGCTTTGGATCGGTTCTATTATCCTGGATGAATAGTTGCAGGAAAGAATAAACCTGGTTACAGATGAGTAAGTTTCCATAGTTCTTCTAAGTGCCTGTTGCGCGTCTGCTGTCAACGCATCGCTTTCGTCCAGAAAGATTATCTTAAATGGAACCCCGCCCAAAGAGACACTGCGCGCAAAATCCTTTATTCTTCCACGCACGACGTCTATCCCTCTTTCATCGCTCGCGTTTAGGTCAAGAAAATTGCCTGCGATGTCCTTTCCAAAAAGTTCGTACGCCAACGCCAATGCGCATGTTGTCTTTCCAACTCCTGAAGGTCCTGCGAAGAGAAGATTAGGCATGTTTCGCGCTTTTACAAATGCCTTTAGGGAGCGAACGACATCCTCTTGGCCTATAATATCTTCTAATTTTTTAGGCCGGTATTTCTCAGTCCACGGGAGGATATCCGCTTGTTCCATTCGAACACCGAAGGTCAAAGATTTATTTTAAGACCGAGTTCCTTCTTTAGTTCGCGATAACGATTTCTTATCGTTACTTCAGTAACTCCAGCAACATCCGCAACTTCTTTCTGCGTCTTTTTAACTCCATGAAGCGCAGAAGCGATATACAGCGCTGCCGCAGCAACTCCTGTCGGACCACGGCCGGATATGAGACCACGCCTCAATGCCTTCCTTATAAGCTTTACTGCGTCATCTTGCACCCCGCTGTCTAGTTTTAGGGCAGCGGCAAATTTCGGCACGTATTGTGATGGGTCTGTAAGTGGAACATCCATCTCCAACTCGCTTTTTAAGAATCTATATGCCCTTCCTATCTCCTTCTTCTCTATTCCGGAGGCTTTCGATATTTCGTCAAGCGTGCGAGGTATGCCTTGCATTCTGCATATGGCGTATATCACTGCAGCTACGACACTTTCAATCAGCCTTCCCCTTATAAGTTCTGCTTTAACAGCCTTTCTATAAAGCAAAGCCGCACTTTCCTTTATATTCTCCGGAAGCCCAAGCGATGACGCAACCCTATCAAGCTCGGTAAGCGCGATTATTAGATTTCTCTCCATAGATGTAGAAACAGAAGCTCTTTTATGCCATTTTCTCATTCTGTAAAGCTGTGCTTGTTTCTTAGGAGAAATCTTTCCCCCTCGTATATCCCTATTGTATTGGTCTATCTCTGTAACTAGTCCCTTGTTTGGTCGCATGTATTTTATCGGTGCGCCTCCCCTGGCCTTCTTCTCTTTCTGCTCCGCATCGAAGGCACGCCATTCAGGTCCTTGGTCTTCTATATTTTCTGCTATTATAAGACCGCAGTCTGCACAGATTATCTCCCCTCTTTCGTAATCCCTAATAAGCCGAGTGCTTTTACATTCCGGACATTTTTTAATCGTAGATGACATTTCCTCCCCTCTTTTTCCTCGAAAAGGAATCGTAAATTTTAAAAATGTTGGCCTTTTATTAGGAGAGAAACAGGTTTATAAATCTTTCTTTTATCGGCGATTTCCCCTTCTTCGAGATAGTTTTATAAAGTCTATCTCAGAAATAATCTCGCCGTCTATTCGGCGGCAGAAGCCCAAAGGGCTATTTTTAAGGTGAAAAGATGGGACAAAAAATCGGATCTGAAAAAATTGCACGGGAGGAAGGTTATCTCTATTTTGTAGGAAAGGACGGATACGTCTGGGCAGCACCCATGAAGCACAACAAGAAGGGCAGGAAGAAGAGGGTCGGAAACGAGAAAATCGAAAAGGAAGAAGGCTTCATGTACTATGTTGGCAAGGACGGCTTCGTTTACAAGGCAAAGCTCAAGAATGCATAAATTGAATAGATTTTTTTCTTTTTCTTCTTTCTATTTCTTTTTTAATACTCTTATGTTTCTCTCATGACAGCCAAGAAATCCACGGCCTTTAGGCCGTCTGGATGAATTGGCTACCTATCCAATCAAATTTTTATCTGAGAAAAACCTCTAGGCAGCGGTACCTAACGTTTATATTTTTATTCTTCGAAGATACTACATGCGGTTAGTGAAAACACTCAGGATAAAAATAGGCAAGTTATCCAAGAAGAAAAAGCAAATTCTGCTAAAGGAGTATTCAGAATTCCAGAAAGCAGTAAAATACACAGATAATTTTATAGAACAGAACAGGATCTATTCTCTTAAAGAGCTAACAAAGCATCTATATTCATCAGGTTCGATAAAAGGAGTAGCTCAGCTCTACTCTGCTACCTATCAAACTGCTTATACTGAAGTTCTCAAAGCAAAAAAGAGAAATAAAAGAGCAAAGATCAAGAGAGCGCATCTTACAATTAGGCATGACACATTTGAATTGAGAAAAATAGAAAAGAACAAGCTCTTCAGATATTTTGCAAAAATCCCAGTAGCGAGTATACGAGGCGGTATTCTACTCCCACTACATGTAAAAGATTTCCAGGAAAAAGACATAGAAAATTGCCAGATAGGAGACAGTCGAATAGAATATAGCAATGGCAATTTCTTTTTGCATCTTGCCATAGAAAAAGAAGTTGAGGATAGCATCACTGTTGATAAAGATAAGGTTGCACTCATCTCTATAGATCTGGGTGAGAGAAATCCTGCAGTCTCTGTGATTCTGCAGGGCGGCTCAATGAAGCCTGTATTTTATAGAGAAAACATAAGAGCAGTTAGGGCGCACTACAGAAATCTAAGGCAGAGCTTAGGAAAGAAAAAGTTGCTGAAGAAAATAAAGCAGATAAGCGATAAGGAAAGAAGAGTAGTACGGGGCATAAACCACAAGATAAGTGCTGCAATAGTAAAACAGGCAAAGGAGCTAAGAGCAAAAGGTTATCAGCCAGTGATAACCATGGGAAATTTAGCAGGTATAAGGGAAGCAGCACAGGAAAAGGGCAGGGCAATAAGAAGGGCAATAAACCAATGGAGCTATTATCAGTTACAGCAATACATCAGGTACAAGGCCAATTGGGATGGCATACCTGTTGGGCTGGTCTCAGAATATAAAACATCAAAACTCTGTCATAACTGTGGGCATGAAGGACTAAGAAAAGATGGTCTGTTCAGGTGCAACAACTGCTCTATGGAGTATAATGCAGATCTGAACGGTGCATTAAATATAGGCACCAGGTCTCTGGAGTATATCTTCAGAGACAGGGCATCTGTGACTATGCCCTTGAGCTGGACAGAAAAATCCGGGAAGGATATTCCTTCTCATGTGCAAGATCCAGCAACCAATAAGCTTCTAACGTGAGAAGGCTCAGACCTTTAGGTCGGGGAGGATGTCACGATAGCATAGCAATTATCTTTGTGGTAATATGATCTCTCCTTTTGAAGAAAGGTACAGGACGGAGATGAACGATATTTTTGAAGAAAGGAACAAACTTAGAAAATGGATGGAGGTAGAACTTGCGCTTGCGAAGGCGCACGCAGCTATTGGAAACATACCAAAGGACGCACCAGAAAAGATAGCAAAGGCGATTGATAAGGTAACTGTTGAACGTGTCCATGAAATAGAAGAAGAAATCCATCACGACCTGATGGCCATGGTGAGAGCATTAAGTGAGCAATCCGGAGATGCCGGGAGATATGTCCATCTCGGTGCAACGAGCTATGATATAGAAGATACCGCAACAGCGCTCATGTTCGTAGAAGCCATAGACATCTTGAAGAAACATCTGGAAGAGCTTAAAACGGTATTGAAAAAACTTGCACTTGAGCATAAGAGAACGGTTTGCATAGGAAGAACCCATGGCCAGCACGCAACACCTACAACATACGGCTTGAAGTTTGCCATATATTATAGAGAGTTAAAGCGGAACATGGAAAGGCTGGAAGAGGCAAAAAAAAGAATAGCAGTAGGAAAGATGTCTGGCGCTACCGGAACGATGGCGACATTTGAAGGAAAGGGCATGAGGATTCAAGAACTTGTTATGAAGGAACTCAAACTAAAGCCTGCAGAGGCATCGAATCAGGTCGTCCAGAGGGACAGGCATGCTGAGGTTATGTGCGTACTCGCTCTTATTGCAGCGTCCCTTGAAAAGATTGCAAAGGAGATAAGAAATCTCCAAAGGAGCGAAATACTAGAACTCTCAGAACCATTCGGGGAGAAACAGGTTGGCTCCTCTACAATGCCACAGAAAAGAAATCCGCATAAATGCGAGAGGGTATGCAGCCTAGCAAGGATTGTTAGGGCAAATGTCCAGGTTGCGCTAGAAAACATCCCGCTCGAGCACGAACGAGACCTTACGAACAGCGCAAACGAGAGAGTGATATTCTCAACGAGCTTTATTGCAACCGATTACATGGTGAAACAGATGACGGCAATACTGTCAGGCTTAGAATTCTTCCATGAGAACATAAAGCGAAATCTAGAATTAACAAACGGGTTGGTTATGGCAGAAAGACTGATGATAGAGCTCACAAAAAAAGGAATGGGCAGGCAGGAGGCACACGAATTGGTTCGTAAAATCGCCCAAGAGGCGTTTCGTAAAAAAATCCATCTAAAGAACATCGCGGTTGAGAAGGGGATAATAAGCGAGAAGGAAGCAGAGCGCATCTTCAATCCTGAAACATACATCGGGGAAGCGGAGAAGATAGTAAAGAACGCGGTTAAGGATTAACCTTTTTAATCCCAGCAGCGCGAGAAATCCGCTTGCTTTGGCTTGCGGATGGTAGCGCTGCTTACTATTCAAGATTCGTTGTGCGGGGCATTCCTTTTAAAAGTTTTTACTGTGATATTCTCTACGATGAAATACAGTCCGTGACTGTATGGATAAGTTTGGGTTTAAACGCTGCGAATATGAGCAGCAGGTCTCTGGAGTATATCTTCAGAGACAGGGCATTGGTGACTGTGCCCCTAAGCTGGACAGAAAAGGTCGGAAGGTCTGTGGCCTTCCATGCGCAAGATCCAGCAACCGTATTTCCAAACGTTTGGAAACAGCGTTTAGCTCGTACGAAAAACTGAGGTGATCAAAGAAAACCTCAGGAGCTAAACACTGTTTGAAACAGCGTTTAGCTCGTACGAAAAACTGAGGTGATCAAAGAAAACCTCAGGAGCTAAACACTGTTTGAAGCCACGCTCTTTAGAGCGTGGAGGATGTCACGTGAGAGAATGGCAGATACAATTGGTGCAAAAAAATATATCTATGGCTCCTTAGGAATAGGGGTTCTTGGCGTTATATTTGCATTGCTTGGTGCAAGCACTGCATGGAGCACGGCCGCACTTTTAGGTGGTTTTCTTGCCGGTCTTGGTTCCTTCAGCGGCATTCTTATATGGAAATACGGGTATCTCATTATTCCGCTTTTAACGCAGAGAGCGAGAATAGTAATGGTCACAACAGAAGGCTATGAGATACCACCGGAACAGGACTGCATAGTAAAGAATGTAAACGGAGTGTTCTACGCATCTTCCTTCTTAGGTCTTAAAATTTTTGAATCAGCCACAGAAAAATCTCTAGAAGAAAATATAAATTATAGCAAGTATTTCGAAAGGGCAATCTCAAATCTTAAGTATGTTACAAAAATAGCCTACATGCTTTATGTAGAGGATATCGGAGAGAAGAGAAAGATGATAGAAACAAAGAGGGCAGAGGCGCAACTTCGTCTGCAGAGAGAAAGAGAAAAGCCAGAACCAGATGCACTCAAGATAGACAGATATGAAAGGGATGTTGCGCACTGGGATGCACAGCTTGCCAAACTCATAAAAGGAGTAAAACCAATGGGAGTTATTGCGTATGCGATGACAACCGCAACTGGGCTGAGCAAAGAGGCTGCACTAGCAGCAGTGCGAGCGCAGGCAAGCGAGCTAAGGACAGTTCTTGCAAATGCATTAAATGTTGATGTTGTTCAGCTTACAGGAGATGAGATGTTAAAATGTTTTGAATGGGAGAGGTTCTTCCCGATAACCCCGCAGGAGCTCGAGGAGAGTGTGATCTAATGGTGCTTGGGGGAAGGGTCGTCCTTTGTAAGGTCTCAAACAGAGAAGTTTCAAGAAGAAACATACTTGTTCATCCCCCAGAGCCACCACTGGAGGTTTTATTCTCAAACCCCCTGGACTCTATCTATGTCGGGCGAACAAGGATATTTGGTGCACCGTTTTACTGGACCTACCAGAATGTCGCAAATCCCCATATAGCGGTTGTAGGGATATCCGGTTCTGGTAAGAGTTATTTTGTGAAAACCTTTCTCCTCAGGGCGTCGTATGTTTGGAACTCTAATGCGCTTATCATAGATTGGGCAGGGGAATATAGGGACTGGGTAAAGGAAGCAAATGGAAAGGTCCTTGCTCTTGGAAAGGGTTCTTACCTGAACCTTCTCGACCTTGGAGGGATGAAGCCCTACGATAGGATAAAACAGATAATGAGAACGCTTGCCCTTCTTACAGATATAGATAACTATCCAGAGCAGAGGAGACTTACGGAGCAGGCAATAGAAAAGGCATATCTTGAGGCAAAGTTTAGAATGGATGCAAGGGAGCAGAAGGACGAACTTGGAAGGCCGCTCCAACCCCCGACCTTAAAAGACGTGGTTAGAATCTTGGAGGAGCAGGCCGCAACAGGAACATACGAATTTCCTGCAGAGCTTGAGAACGCGATATACAGGCTCAAGCAGTTTACAAAATCCGGAGAGGATTACTTTGCGCAGCAGAGCACAATAAAGCTCGAAGCCCTGATTACCTCTGGCCTTGTCGACCTAGACCTCTCTGGATTGCCAGACGAAAGATTCCGAGCCCTTGCAGCCCTGACAATCCTTCAATTCATAAAGGAAAAGATGCGTCTTACCGGATACGCAGAGGCAAAGGGGGTAAGACTATTCATCGTATTGGATGAGGCATGGAAGATAGCAAAGGAGGATAACAGCGATGCGGTTATGATCGTCCGCGAGGGAAGAAAATACAATTTCGGCATGATAATCGCGTCTCAAAATCCGACAGATATAAGCGAGACGATATTCTCAAACGCAGGCACGACATTCATTTTTAAAATAAAATTCGAACGCTTCCTCGATTATCTCCAAGGCTCGCTGAACTTCAGTCAGTTCATGAGAGAAGAGATAAGCAGATTGAGCGTCGGGCAGTGCGCAGTAAACCTCGCGTTAACCCTTTCAACGCCGTATCCTCAAACCTTTCTTATAGAAAAGGTGGAGGGAGAGGAACCGAGCAAGGAATTCTTCCTCGACCTTCTTAGCGTGCTAACAGAAAAACAAAGGAGGGATGTTTCCGTGGCTAGGAGCGTGTCATTTTTGAGAGAGGATTTCAGAAGAAAACTAAGGCAGTATGGGCTTTCGGACGATAAGGTAGAAACGATAACAAAGATGTTTGAAAAGGGAAACAGACACATGGATGTTATCTCATTCGTTATTCTCCTAGAGCGTTCCGGGGTAGCGAGAAAGAATATAAGCGATTTCCTGAAAGATTCCGGTGTCGACGATACGACGATAATAAACATATTCGGTAAAGCAGACCTGAAGAAGAGTGGAAGCACCGCCGGGATGATAAGCCAGGTTGTATTGGAGGAGTAAGATGAAGGTATGCATAGAATGCCAACAAGAGGTTGTTGGAAAGCGCGCAGTGCGAGTGAAGGAAGATCGTATAATAGGCGTGCTCCGTTGGTTGAAAAGGAAACTCGGAATAGCAAAGGAAAACGAGCTCTATGTATGTGAGGACCACCTAAAGAAACATCTTGAAAAGAGAAAAGATTTCGAGAAATCTATGGTCATATTTGCAATACTGACATCTATATTATTACTCATCCTCTTGGTTTCGATTGCAATTTCTGGCAGGATTGAACTGTGGGCGATTGTTTCTACGATAGCATTGATTGTCCTCCTTGTTTTCTTCTCTCTAGTATTCAGATATGTGCCTAATGTTGAAAGCACAGAACCGAAGCTCATTCAGCAGGAAAAGGAAATGAAGAAGAAAAAGAGAGGGTGATGCTTATGCCTTTGCCATCAGATAAGGAAGAAAAAAAGCCGGCGCAAACAATTGGAAGAGAACCAACCGTTGACGGCTTTAGGATAAAAGGGGAATTGACAGGCAGTTTCAATGATATAACCGAACTTTTAAGAACGATCTCCTTCCTTGAAATTGCTCCAGAAAAGGAGGCAGTAAATGTTGTGTATGTGGAAAGCAGGGATATAAACAAGAACCCCTATCTCTTCTCAGTTATTAAAATAAAAAAAGACGAGATAGAGGTGCTCTATTCCATACCACCTGAAATAAGTCCAAGAAAAAGAAGAATAGATGTCATCCGTTATCTCCTGAATATACTAAGCGTGATTGAAAAGGAGTATACGGTAGAGAACAAAATCCTTTATCAGGTTCTGGACGATGCTGTAAAGGAACTAACCGATTCTGTGACTATGGAATACTCTAAACTCTATACGGCCTACGACTCTCTTAAAAAAGAGGAAATAGATTTAAGGAAAAAAACAGAGAGGCTCGAGGATCAGGTAGAAGCGTTAACAAATCAGAACTATGAATTAAAAGCGGAAAACGATGAACTGAAATTGAGGCTCTCACAACTGGAAACTCTCTCTGACGAGACGCTAAAGGCAAAACTGCAGGAATGGATAATGGAGCACAACGGCACGATAAACATCTCCGAATTCTCAAAAATCTATAAGGTCAGCGAGACAAAAATAGAGGAGATGCTCAATAAGCTCGTTAGCGATGGTTATCTGGAAGTAGTTAGTTAATACTCTTACGTTTCTCTCATGACAGCCAAGAAATCCACGGCCTTTAGGCCATCTGGATGAATTAACCACCTATCCAATCAAATTTTTATCTGAGAAAAACCTCCAGGCAGCGGCACCTAACGTTTATATTTTTATTCTTCGAAGTTACTGCATGCAGTTAGTGAAGACACTCAGGATAAAAATAGGCAAGCTATCCAAGAAGAAAAAGCAAATTCTGCTAAAGGAGTATTCAGAATTCCAGAAAGCAGTAAAATATACAGACAATTTTATAGAACAGAACAAGATCT
>Ga0078972_1004537_pt1 | contig 37674 bp, 35 predicted proteins | sample YelNatPaOPGAMG01_FD_67568 | JGI IMG/M metagenome (GOLD analysis project Ga0078972, IMG submission 67568) | Hot spring thermophilic microbial communities from Obsidian Pool, Yellowstone National Park, USA - OP-RAMG-01 (SPADES assembly) (version 2) | ecosystem: Environmental > Aquatic > Thermal...
TTCCATCATGGAAAGAAAGCCGGCTGAAATGGCTGGTGATTATCATCCCCTTGACCGGTTTTAGTTTTCTCGATTCATTTAGTTGGGGTTATATTGATTGGTTGACTTTTTTCTGGGGAGCTTTAGCGCTGCAAACCCTGGTCAGTCTCATGTTCCAACCTGACCAAGAAAAGATTGTTCAATTGGGGTTATATTGCGGCTTTGCCTTGGGGACGAAGTATACCGCTGGAGTGCTCAGCATAGCGATAGGTGTGGCTTTGTTTTGGGTATGGCTGCGGGGCGGGTTAGGCAATGGCACGGCAGCCGATATCATTTTTCGGAAATCTACAAAGAGATCTATTGGGCAATTGCTGCACGCCGAATTGACTCTTGGGCTGGTTATTTTGGCGGTAACCCTGCCATGGTGGATCAAAAATATTTTGGCGACCGGGCAGCCATTTTATCCCTTGTTATTTCCTGCCGGTCCTATGACACCTTTACGGCTGCAATTTTATACCCTTCAACCTCTCTGGGGAAAGGGGTGGATGAGCTGGTTGTTACCCTGGACTGCTACGATGTTAGGTGTAGAGGGAAAAGCGGGTTTTTCCGCTTCCATTGGCCCATTATTCCTCTTGTTATCTCCATTTGCCTGGTTAGGGTATCGCTCCCAATCCAACGAAAAGAAAACTCAAATACAAATAATGACCATAATCGCGGTCATACTTTGGCTTATATGGGGGTTCGGCTCACGAGTTTCGGGATTGATGATCCAGACTCGTTTTTATTGGAGCTTGTTCCCAGCTCTAACCGTTTTGGGCGCATGCGGATACGAAAATATCTCTAGATTAGAAAAAAAACCACTGAATTTGATTTTCATTCTCGATGGGGTGATTTTGTTGGTTTTCGCGTTGAATACCTTCCAATTGCTAACGCTGACCATCACTCGGGGTAGTCTAAACTATCTTTTAGGGATCACCTCCAAGGACGCTTATTTAGAAAATAATCTCGGCTGGTATGCTGTCGCTATGGAAAAGATACGAGAGCTAAAACCATCGAAACCGGTTTTGCTCCTTTTTGAACCGCGTGATTATTATTGCCTGCCATATTGTGATTCCGATGAGATTTTGGACGAATGGTATCTGCGCAGTTATACCGATGGCACAAAACTTGTAAATATCCAGACTATCATCATGGACTTAGAAAGGCAAGGATATGGGTATGTGTTGGTTTATCAGGACGGAGTAAATTTTATAAAACAAGAGGATGGCCGTTACTCAAAAGAACAATGGCATTTGTTGGATGAGATGCTGGGTAATCTAAAATTGCTAGAAAACTTCGGTCAATCTTATTTGTTATACCAACTTCCTCCATGAAACGCAGGGATATTTTCTGGCTTTGGTTAGGGGCTGTAGCGGTAAATACGCTTGTGGCAACCTTTCAGTTAAATCCAGGTTATATGGATGCTGAGTATTATTTTGCCACCGCCCAAAATATCTTTATGGGGCGGGGGTTCACAGAACCGTTTCTATGGAATTATCTCAATCAACCCGCTCAAATACCAACCCCTTCTCATCTTTATTGGATGCCGTTGCCCACTTTGCTGGCGTATTTAGGTATGGTGATCGGACATCAGAGCAGCTGGTTTTGGGGAAGGTTACCTTTTCTACTTCTCGCTACGTTTATCCCACCCTTCACCTATGCCTTGAGTTGGGGGATGACAAAAGAAGTGTTCAGCGCTCGCTTTGCAGGATTAATGGCGTTATTTGCGGGGTTTTACACCCCTTACCTGGCAACAACGGATTCGTTCGTTCTCTCGATGCTGCTTGGTACAGGGTGGATATTCGTTACAGATAAAGCGATCCGTCAAAAAGGATATTGGTTTCTCCTGGCAGGCATTTTCAGCGGGTTATTACATCTTTCCCGCGCAGATGGTATGGTTTGGTTGGCTTTGTTAATTGTTCTTGGTCTGTGGCACTGGTTTCGAGAGCGCCTTTCTGTGAAACAATATATCCTTTGGGTTGGCCTGGCAATAATCGGATATCTCTTGATAATGGGTGGCTGGTATTGGCGAAATGAATTAATATTTCAACACATTTTCCCACCCGGAAATGCCCGCGCCTTGTGGCTCAGAAATTATGATGATTTATTTTCTTATCCACCAGACCGGTTGAACTTCTTCTATTGGTGGCAAAATGGGATTTTCCAAAACCTCCGCGACCGTTTTTATGCTTTAGGACAAAACTGCCTCTCTTTTCTCGCAGTCAATACGGAAATTTTCTGGTTTGGACTGCTTGTCATCGGAGCGTGGCAATGGCGCTCAAAACCGATCGGTAAAGTGATTGGCTTATCCTGGCTGGCATTCCTGCTCCTGATGAGTTTTATCTTTCCCTATGCTGGATATCGAGGCGGTTTTTTTCATGCCTCAGCGGCATTTCAACCCTTTTTTTGGATGATGGGAGGAGTGGGTTTCGTTCAGTTCGTTAATTGGGGAAATCAACATCGTGGTTGGGATAAAAATCAGGCATTACGGTTTTTTTTAATTGCGAGTACGATCTTTGCCTTCCTCCTCACCATGACGGTTACCTATCCAAGAGTGATCGGAGCGGATTGGAAACATCCTGTGTGGAATGAGGGTGAACAAACTTATTCGCAATGGTGCGCCATTATAAAGCAAGGCCCAAATGATTATACAACGGTCATGGTAAATAACCCGGTGGGTTTTTATTTAGCATGTCATGTTAATGCCATTGCGATCCCAGTGGGTGGCATTGAAGCAGTGCAGCTCGCTGCGCGAACGTACCATGCGAATTGGCTCATTCTGGAACCAAACCATCCGGCAGAATTGGATCAATTCTATAATTCCCCCCGTGATTTTGCGAACTTCAAACTGGTGCAGTATGGGAAAGATTGGCAGATATATTCCGTTACTTCGCCATAGATTTTGGCTGGTCTATTTGCTGACAGCCATTTTTTCTCTTGGTATTTATGTGCTCGTCAGCGCCAAGTACTATCGTGTTGGTTATCCGTTAGATGATGCTTGGATTCACCAAACGTATGCGCGCAATTTTGCTCACGGTTTAGGATGGACTTTTATACCGGGAAAGACATCCGGGGGATCCACTGCACCGCTCTGGACACTATTGATTAGCCTGGGATATTACCTCCATATTTCTCCCGTATTGTGGAGTAGTCTGCTGGGTGGTGGATTGCTGATTGGAACTGTTCACTTGATTCGGTTGTCCTTAAATAAAGCCTCTCTTACGAGACATTTCCGTTGGCTGCCTTATCTATTCTTCTTCGAATGGCATTTTGTTTGGGCAGCCTTGAGCGGCATGGAAACGATGCTCAGCATCTTTTTGGTTACTTTTCTTTTCTATTGGTTGAAGAGAGACCTTGACCAAGGGTGGCGCTATGGATTGTTTTTAGGGGTCTGTGTCTGGGTTCGCCCCGATTTAATCTCGCTGGCTATACCGATTTTCGTCAAGATTATTTTCACATCCTATCAGCAGATTGAGAAAAAGAAAATCTTTTCTGCTGTAATCCTGTCTGGGATGGGTATGACAATAGTCTTGATGTCCTTGCTCGCTGCGTATGCATTGTTCAATCACGAAACCAGCGGGAATTGGTTGCCGACCACCTTTTATGCCAAACAAGCGGAATACGTATCTTTGCTAGCCCGCCCGTTATGGCAAAGGTTCTTTGACTTATTTAAACTGACCTGGGTAGGGGTTAGTATTCTCCTTTTACCCGCTTATCTCTATCGGTGTTTACGGGCAGTAAGGGATTTTGACGCTGTCACAATCTCGTTCTTTATTTGGGTTTCTCTTTATATAGGCGTCTATGCGCTGAGATTGCCGGTAACCTATCAACATGGGAGATACATCCAACCCGTCTTGGCTGTAAACATTTTGCTGGGTTTGGAGGGCGTAATTTTATGGTGGACAAGGTATCAAAATCCCTCCAAACGGTTTTGGGCACTGAGTACAGCCTGGCAATGGGCGTTTGTTTTGACCGGGATTATATTTTATGGTTTAGGGGCAATGGCGTATGCCAAAGATGTCGCCTTTGTTGAAAGTCAGATGGTTGATACCGCAGTATGGGTTAACACCACTATTCCTCCATCGAGTAAAATTGCCGTGCATGATATTGGCGCGATGGGGTATTTTGGCAACCATGATTTGGTGGATTTGGCTGGGTTGATTGATCCAAATGTTATACCTATTATCCGTAACGAAGAACGCTTAGCGGAATACATGGATCATCAAAACGTGGAACTACTGGTCTGTTTTCCTGGCTGGTATCCTCGGTTAACCGCTGGTCAAATTATTCTTCATCAAGCGGATACACGTTGGAATGGCGGTTACGAATTGGGAGTGATGACTGTTTATCAATGGTCATTGGCAAATTTGGCGTTTCGATAATGTGTAGGATGGCATACTTCATGCTATACTAAATAAAAAAGGATGTATCTATTCAGTCAGCTATTTAAAACAGTGGTGTCACTGCGAGCGAGCTTTTTGCGAGTTAAGCAGTCTCCTGAAAACATGTTTTTTTCCATTCAACAGGAGATTGCTTCGGGCAAAGAACGCCCTCGCAATGACAGTTAGGAAATTGTCACTGCGAGCGCAGCGAAGCAGTCTCCCTCTCAAGCTTGGAGATTGCTTCGGTCGCAGCAAGCGCTCCCTCGCAATGACAGTTAGGAAATTGTCACTGCGAGCGCCGCAATGCAGTCTCACTCACAAACGTGGAGATTGCATCGGTCGCGACGGGGCTCCCTCGCAGTTAGGAAATTGTCACTGCGAGCGCAGCGAAGCAGTCTCCCTCTCAAGCTTGGAGATTGCTTCGGTCGCAGCAAGCGCTCCCTCGCAATGACAGTTAGGAAATTGTCACTGCGAGCGCAGCGAAGCAGTCTCACTCACAAACGTGGAGATTGCATCGATCGCGGCGGGCGCTCCCTCGCAGTTAGGGAATTGTCACTGCGAGCGCAGCGAAGCAGTCTCCCTCTCAAGCTTGGAGATTGCTTCGGTCGCAGCAAGCGCTCCCTCGCAATGACAGATTGAATAGTTACAGAAGGATAAACTATTGGTTGTGAGCGGGCAGACTAAAATTTCGTTAATCATTATTGACGATCACCCCATTTTCCGCCAAGGGGTAGGGGACGTTTTATCCTTAGAATCGGATTTTGAAATTGTCGCCTATGCCAGTGATGGAAAGCATGGATTAGAAATACTCCGCCAAATTCAACCACAGGTTGCGATTGTCGACATCAATTTACCAGGGATGAACGGTCAGGCCTTGGCCGCTGCGGTAGCGTTGGAAAATCTGCCTACGAAATTAATTTTCTTGACCGCGGATTCGGAAACACGACAGATTATCTATGCGATGAGAATGGGGGTGGCTGCTTATTGTACGAAAGATATTGCGCCAGAGGATTTGGTCGAGATCATCCGTTCTGTTTTAAAGGGTTTTTACTATATTGAAGGTCGGCGGATGAACAAGTTAGAAGTACAAAATTGGTTACAAGATCAGATTGAATTAGTACTTCCTCCGATGGTTACTAGAAGAAATCCCTTAGAATCCCTTTCTCCGCGCGAACGGGATGTGTTGCTTTTCCTAACTCAAGGACGAACAAACAAAGAAATTGCCCAAACCCTGGGGATAAGTCACCAGACCGTTAAGAACCATGTGACTGCGATTATGCGAAAAATAGGGGTGGGAGATCGCACCCAAGCAGCTCTCTATGCATTGAAACATGATTGGTTATTTAACCATCCTCAATCTAATAAGGAATAGAATATGAAGACACGTAGAGATCAAACCCCGCTTGTGATCATGAATTCGATCAATGAGTTTATCGATGAGCTCATTGCAGAAAAAGAAAAAGAGATCGTTGAAAATGAAGCACTGCTGAATCAATCCCAAATGGAATTAGAAAAACTTACTAAGAAGAACGCATCTGTAACTGCAGAATTACAAAAAATTCAAACCCAATCTCAAAATGTTACCGCGGGGGGGATACCATCGGCATTTGAAAATGCTTTAGAAGCCCAACAAAGGTTATTCTTGATGCGCGGTAATGTGGAAAAGTTGCAGAGTGATCGAAATCATTTACAAGAACAAAAAAAGATGTTGGAAAAGATAAAGGAAGAACTCCACAAAGGAATCGCAGAAATCGAGGCAAGCCATGCTGGTTTCGATCCAGTTGAAGGGATCGAGATGATCATTCAGGCACAGGAAGCTGAGCGCCAGCGTTTATCCCGCCAGATGCATGATGGTCCGGCTCAATCCCTTTCCAATTTTATTTTGCAAACTGAAATAGCAATGCGCTTGTTCGATCTGGATGCGCAAAAGGCAAAGGAAGAGTTAGAGAGTCTTAAAAGTTCTGCAACCCAGACATTCCAAAAAGTGCGGGATTTTATTTTTGAGTTACGCCCGATGATGCTTGATGACCTGGGATTGCTTCCTACATTGAAGAGGTATGTGGATGCATTACAGACTACGCCGGGTGTCACTTTTCAATTAACCATCAATGGGATGGAACGGAGGTTGGAGCCATATCTGGAAGTGATGATCTTTCGCGCAGTTCAGGAATTACTTAATAATGCCATTCGCTACAGTCAGGCAAATCAAATTCAAATCCAAATTACCCTGACAGAGAGCGAGATTGAGGTGCAAGTGATGGATAATGGAAAAGGTTTCGATCCGCAGATCATTGAAAAAAATACCACCATGGGATTGAAGGTTATTCGCGATCGAGTCGATTTATTAGGAGGAACGTTTTTGATTGATTCACAAATCGGAAAAGGGAGTAAAATTAAATTTACTCTTCCGATTGTAGAGAATGCCGCCTAACAAAATTGCAAAGGTTATTTCATAAATTGCTTATTGCAAAAAATTAAAAGATTCTCTATAATAGTAGTAATCCAGAATATGAATGGATAGTTTCGATAGAAAGGAGAAAAAATCATGTTATTCGCACCCAAGGAAAAAGGTCAAGGTTTAGTGGAGTATGCGTTAATCCTGGTACTCGTAGCGATTGTTGTCATTGCGATTCTCGCATTACTCGGACCAGCAATTGGTAACGTATTCAGCAATATCATGTCCAACATTTAATATTTATTCCTAGTCAAAATTACTTTATCACCAAGCAGAGAGCCCTGAGATGTACCAGGGCTCTGGCATTTAAATTGCACTATAAGAAAAAATCTAATAAATCTATAGCATTTAGGGCAGATTTCGTGTAAACTATACTTAAATACCGAATAAGAGGTTGGAAGGATGATATATTCAATGATACTTACAAAATTGTTGGGGAGAGGCATATCTTGAATGTCATTTCCAATATATAATATATGCAAATGAAATTTTCCCCAACACCATTTTATTCGACCCATTTTTCCTGGAGGGCAACATGCGACGAGGAAGAATATTTTTCTTATTAGCTTTGATTGTATTGATAGGATTAGTCGCGGTGGTTTTGGTCTATCAAAGGTTCATCAGACCCACGCGCACAGCTCCGGGTGAAACCGCCACTACAACCCAGGCGGTTGATATTGTTAATGTTTTTGTAACTACGCAAAAGATTCCGCGCGGCAGCCCGGTAACCCGCGATGTGGTTAGCTTAGTACCGATTCAGCGCCAGCTTTTTTTACAAGGGATGTTATCGGACTTGAAGGATGTTGAAGGAAAGCTGGCAAAAATTGATTTACCCGCTGGATTTATCCTCATGGACAGCATGTTAGCCACCAGCGCGAATGAACTTTCTCAGTATGGGTCGGACACGGCTTTGATTATTCCGCGTGGCAGTGTGGCTATTGCGATCCCAATTGAGAAATTAACGAAAGCCAGTTATCCCGTTCAGGCTGGAGATCATGTCAATATTGCGGTTGTGCACGCGATTGTAGATATCGACACGGATTTTCAAACGAAATTACCTAATGCCGGAGCGGATGTGTTGGCTCCTGGTGTGAGGGAACCCGCAAACTACCTTACTGCGGGACCGGCAAACCTTCCCCAAAGCGTAAGCGGTTCTGCGGGAAGGGTGGAAACTATACCAGGTCTTGGGCAACCCATTTTAGTGCTACCTTCGGAAGGGCAAAGGCCGCGCATGGTTGCGCAGGTGGTGCTTCAAGATGTCACGGTTCTAGGAGTGGGTAACTATGCTGCGGGATTTAGTGGAAACAATCAGTCGGCTCTTGCTCAAGCAGGCAATCCCCCTGAGCAACAACCCCCTGCAGCAGCACCTACGCCCGCTGCGAAACCAAACCCGGATTTTGTCAGCCTCATTGTCTCACCACAAGATGCGTTAATGTTGACTTTCTTGATGGCGAATGACGCTCAATTTACTTTACATTTGCGTTCAGCTGGTGATGATAGCCGGGTTCAGATTGAAGCGGAAACTCTTCAGTATTATTTGAATAAGTATAATGTACCCATTCCAGTGAAATTACCTTATGGTCTAGAACCCCGGAAAGATAATGCGGTAATGCCTGCGATTACTTTTAATCCGACCCCAACGCCAGTACCATAAATGGGTATAATCATCAAAAAGATTAGGTGTTATGGCGACAAGTGATAAGGTACGTGTATTAATCGTTGATGATATTGCAGAGACTCGCGAAAATCTGCGAAAATTGCTTCAATTTGAACGGGACATTGAAGTTGTCGGTGCAGCGCGCAGCGGAAAAGAGGCAATTGAAATAACCCGGCAAACCAAGCCAGATGTGGTGATTATGGACATCAATATGCCGGATATGGATGGCATCACCGCCACGGAAGCAATTCGCAAAAGTAATCAACCAACCCAAATTATCATTCTTTCCGTTCAAAGTGATCCGAACTATATGAGACGAGCAATGCTCGCCGGAGCACGAGATTACTTATCCAAACCGCCTACTGTAGATGAATTAACTGCCGCAGTAAAAAGAGCGGGGATAATGGCTGCGGAGGAAAGGGCAAAGCTTATTGCAACTGCAGGGAATAATGGCAGTGGGGCAGGTGTCATCGTTGGTGGTTTGAATGGGAAAATTATCGCGGTATATAGTCCTAAAGGTGGTGTAGGATCTACGACTGTCGTTACAAATTTAGGTGTTACCTTACAGAGTAATGAAACCCCGGTTGTCCTTGTGGATGGAAATTTACAATTTGGTGATGTTGCAATCTTCTTCAATGAACGTGGGAAAAACAGCATTGTTGATCTCGCCCCGCGAGCGGATGAGTTAGATAGCGAGGTTGTTGAAAGCGTACTGATTAATTATTCCGCTGCCGGAGTGAAAATATTAGCAGCACCGGCCAGACCAGAATATGCGGAAAGCGTGAGCGGCGAGCAATTTTCGAAAGTATTACAATATCTAAAACGGATGTTTTCTTATGTAATTGTGGATTGCTCCTCATATCTGACCGATATTACCTTGGCAGCATTGGATTTGAGTGATGTGATTATTTTATTGACAACCCAAGAAATCCCTGCCATCAAAGATGCTCGCTTACTTTTTGATTTATTAACAGTGCTCAATATTGATCGTGAAAGGGTTCTTTTTGTATTAAATCGCTACGATAAGCGTATCGGAATTACACCAGAGAAGATTAGCGAGAGTTTTAAATATGAAATTTCGGTCTCTTTACCGTTTGATGAGCGGGTCGTCATTCCTTCGATTAATCGTGGCGTACCGTTTATGTTGGGCGATAAGACACGCCCATTAGCCAAAAGCTACTTGCAACTAGCAGAAAATGTCCGCCAACGGATTACAAAAATTGCAGAAGTGGAACCCGCTAGTGGGAATAAAATGGCACATATATTTGGAAAAATGAGTCGGTAGATGAGAGGGAAGTAGGGTAATATGTCATTGTTACGCAGATTAGAGCAAGGACAAAAACCAGCACCCGCCAATGGGGATGCTGAGGCACGTGCAAAATTAGCTGCTGCTCAGGTGCGCAGGGTAGTATCACCCGCAGTGGCATCTACGGGCACGTATTATGACCTCAAATCGCGTGTTCAAAACCGTTTATTATCGGAACTTGACCCAAATGTGGATATCAACAAAGTCGAAAATGTGCGCAATACCATCCAAGATTTATTTGACCAAATTTTAGCGGAAGAAAATATTGTCCTCTCTCGTCCAGAAAGGGTGCGATTATTTGAACAGATTGTTGCCGAGATTTTAGGTTTTGGTCCATTACAGTCTTTACTCGAAGATGACAAAATAACCGAAATCATGGTCAATGGAGCGAAGAACATCTATATCGAAAGGGACGGGAAACTCCATCGTGTCCCGATCACTTTCGAAAGCGATGAACATGTAATGCGCATCATTGACCGAATTGTTTCTCCAATGGGTCGCCGGATCGATGAATCAAGTCCGTATGTAGATGCTCGTCTGCCAGATGGTTCCCGTGTCAATGCAGTTATCCCGCCAATTTCGCTGGTTGGTCCAACGATCACGATCCGTAAGTTTTTTAGAAATCCGTTGACCATTGAGCAATTAATCGAGTTTGGCACGATTACTCCTGAAGCAGTGCAATTTTTAAAAGCGTGTGTAGAAGCACGATTGAATATTGTGATATCTGGTGGTACTGGTTCTGGTAAAACTACGTTGCTCAATGTATTATCCCAATTCATACCAAACGATGAGCGCATCATCACGATTGAAAACGCGGCGGAATTGCAACTGCGGCAAGAGCATGTGGTTACTTTGGAATCGCGACCGCCAAACATTGAAGGACGGGGAGAAGTTACCATTCGCCAGCTTGTCATCAATGCTTTGCGTATGCGTCCGGATCGGATCATCGTCGGTGAAATTCGCGATGAAGCGGCGCTAGATATGTTGCAAGCAATGAATACTGGTCATGATGGATCCATGACCACCGCTCACTCAAATATTAATATTAATTGTAGGTGGAGGTATCGTTTTTGTGTTATTGGTGATGGGATTTGTTGTAACCATCACCAGTGAGCGTTCGCTGGTCGAGGAAAGGTTAGGCCGCTATATTCTTGAACAAGAAGAAAAAGGTAGTAAGAAGAAAGAAAAAACGACACCAGTTGGAGATTGGTTAAATGTCCGTCTCGAACGTTCTTCTTGGGGAGAAAGCGTTGCCCGTGAACTCGCCAGAGCGGATTTAAAATTAAAACCCAGTGAATATATTGCAGTGATGATCATCGCTGCTGTTGCGGTGGGCGGATTAGCCTGGTTATTTGGCGGTCGAAATATCATTTTTACGATGATTGGGGTAATATTTGGCGCATGGTTACCACGTTTTTACGTGACCAGGTTGAAAAACCAACGTTTAAATGCTTTTAATAATCAGTTAGCGGATATGCTAAACCTCATGGTCAATGGCTTGCGGGCTGGTTACTCGACCATGCAAGCTATGGAAGCTGTAAGCAAAGAGATGCCCTCTCCCATCGCTGATGAATTTCGCAGGGTAGTGCAAGAGATGCAAATTGGCATACCGATGGAACAGGCTTTGGATAATTTAATGCGCCGGGTTCCCAGTGATGATCTGGATTTAATTATTGCTGCAATAAATGTTCAAAGAGAAGTGGGTGGAAATTTAGCAGAAATTCTAGATACCATTTCTCACACCATACGAGAACGGGTAAGAATTAAAGGTGAAATTCGGGTATTAACTTCCCAGGTAGTGTATTCAGGGCGTTTCCTTTCTTCGATGCCTTTTATCATTGCCGTAATCCTCTGGTTGGTCAATCGCCCTTATATGATGCAATTTTTCAATCCCGAAACAAGGATTATTGGTATCACCATGTTGGTCATTGGTGGATTGATGATTATCGCGGGATATTTCGTGATGAATAAGATTGCGTCTATCGAAGTTTAATTTTATGGTAGGAGCAGGAGGCTCACCATGACTATGATAATAATAATTCTCGTCGTATTGGTCATTATTGGTGCAGTAATATTGACCATCATCGGTTTGCGTGAAGCGAATCGGGAAGATCCCTTACAAAAAAGGTTAGCCGAAGTAGCCGATCGGGGGGATGTTAAATCGCTTGAAGAAATTGAACTTTCACAACCTTTTGCAGAACGGGTGATTTTCCCTCTCGCTCGGAAATTAGGAGAGCTCGCAACACGATTTACCCCACAATCCGCCTTGCAAGGCACAGCCCATAAATTAGAGTTAGCAGGAAGCCCGCGCGGGATAGATCCAACTATTTTCTGGGCTTCTCGTTTTATTGTGGCATTAATGGCTGGCGGAATTATCATGTTTCTATTTACCATCGGACTTAAGGATTGGAGTTGGGGAAGGAAGTTTTTAGTCATTGCAATATTCACCATTTTAGGCTTTTATATTCCAGAGTTGTTATTGACAAGCCGAATTCAACGTCGCCAGCATGAAGTTCGAAAAGCGATGCCGGATGCATTGGATTTATTGACCATTTGCGTTGAGGCGGGTTTGGGTTTTGATGCCGCAATGGCTAAAGTAGCTGAGAAATGGGATAACGAGTTAAGCCTGGCATTTGGCCGTGCGTTACGAGAAATGCAGTTAGGAAAATTGCGTCGTGAAGCATTGAAAGACATGGCGGATCGAATTGGTATATCGGAAATGACAAGTTTTGTAGCAGCGGTTATCCAGAGCGAGCAATTGGGGGTGAGCATGGCGAAAGTTTTACGTATCCAATCCGATCAAATGCGAGTCCGCCGCCGTCAACTAGCTGAAGAGGAAGCCCACAAGGCACCAATCAAAATGCTCATTCCACTTGCTTTGTTAATTTTCCCATCCATCTGTATCGTCCTGATGACACCGGCTCTTTTACTTTTGCTCCGATCAGCTCTAAAGGGTATTTTGTTTGGCGGTTAATATGATGGAATATTCTGTAGCAGGAGCATCATCCAGCTACAGCTTTTGGATTTACCGCTCGTTTTGGAAGCTGGTAGACTGGTTGTATCCACCACATTGCGCTGGTTGTGGTAAAGGTGGCATTCGGTGGTGTGCTGATTGCCAAAGTAAAGTTATTGAAATTCACCCCCCATATTGCCTGAAATGTGGCATACCAACCAAAGGGGAAAAAATTTGTATAAATTGTTCAACCAATGAACCATTCTTCGATGCTATTCGGGCGTATGCTTTTTATCAAGAACCCCTTCGTACCGCGTTGCACCGCTTGAAATATCATCGCGATATTGCGTTGGGGGATATTTTTGCATTGCATCTCATAGAACTCTTCCATCATTTAGCATGGGATATTGATTTAATAACAGCAGTGCCTTTAGGGGTTGTTAGGTTCAGAGAACGTGGATATAATCAGGCGTCGCTTTTAGCATATCCATTATCTTTAGCGACCCGAATCCCTTATCACAGTAAAGTGCTAAAACGGGTGCGTGAGACAGATTCGCAAGTAAAGTTGTCCGTGCAGGAACGGCAGGAGAATGTCTTGGATGCGTTCCAGGCAAAGAGTGATTTGGTAGCAGGGAAGAAGGTTTTGGTTGTTGATGATGTGACTACTACAGGATCGACATTAAATGCTTGTGCTAAAGCATTAAAGGTAGCTGGAGCAAACCAGGTTTATGGTTTAACACTGGCTCGAACTATTCATCAAATTAAATAAGGAGGTTTGTATGACGGTACCAGTTGAAGTGATTAGTAGAAACATGGATGTAAGTGAGCGATTGCAAAAATATGTTGATACAAAAGTGGCAAAATTAGATCGGTACCTGCCGGGCATTGAAGAAGCCCGCGTGGATGTTACTTATGAGAAAGCAGCCCGCAGCGCTGCAGACCGACAGATTGCCCAGATAACCGTAAGGGGTAAAGGATTTATCCTCCGCGCCGAGGAAAGAGCAGATGATATCTTTGCTGCATTAGATACCGCTTTGGATAAGATCCAACGCCGTATTGAGAGATATAAAGGAAAACACTATCGCGGTCGTGGAGATGGGCGCAGTGCAGCCGAAGTAATTGCTTCTGCTGTAGAAGAAGAATTGGAATCCGAACAACCGATTATTGCGCGCCGCAAGAAATTCATGTTGGTACCCATGGATGAGATGGAAGCGATTGAACAAATGAATTTATTGGGACACGATAACTTCTTTGTTTTTTATAATATTAAAACGAATGGGATCAATGTCTTATATAAACGGCGCGATGGTAGCTATGGGATTATAGAACCCGAAATCCGATAAAGTTAATTTGAAGGAGCTATCTTTACAGGATAGCTCCTTTATAAGATAAACTTATCCTTAAATATTTTACAAAATGTTGACGTTATACGTCAGGGGGGTTAAACTTGCATCACAAATTTATTAGCGAAGGTATTTATTTATGGAATATGATAAAGAAGCACTTTATCGAATTGCAGAAATATATGTGGATAGTGAGATTGACCAACCAACTATCGAGGATGCGGTTGCAAAAATATTAAAAGCAGTTGGTGAAAACCCGGAGCGTGAAGGGTTATTAAAAACTCCAGAGCGTGTAGCAAGGATGTATGAAGAGCTCTTATCAGGTTATCGCATAGATCCCATTGCATTGGTGAATGGAGCGGTTTTTGAAGCAACGTATGATGAAATGGTGTTGGTTAGGGATATCGAGTTTTACAGCTTGTGTGAACATCATATGTTGCCTTTTATCGGAAGAGCGCATGTCGCCTATCTTCCGCGTGGGCGAATAATTGGCCTCTCGAAGATCCCTCGCATTGTGGATATGTTTGCCCATCGATTGCAGGTGCAAGAGAAAATGACACGCCAAATCGCTGAGTTTATTGATGAACTGTTACATCCCATTGGGGTGGCAGTGGTGGTGGAAGGTTTACATTTGTGTGCAACGATGCGCGGGGTGAAGAAACACGATGCCCGTATGACAACATCTTCTATGTTGGGTTATTTTCGGAAGAATATCGCCACACGACAGGAATTTTTGGACAATATCTCGCGTGGCACAGCGCCAATGTTTTAATTATCCCGGTAGTCGGATTGGGTACGTTCGATTTCTACACCGACAGACTTGGTAAAGCGCACTGCGCCAGGTTTTTCAACCCGTACTATTACTTTGCTAACGCGTTGATCTTCCAAACACATTTTGGCGATGTCGTTTGCTAATGATTCAACCGTTAGTCGTTTTTGTGTTTCTGCTAACTGTAATGCACGTTTTGAAATGTCACTATAATTAATAGTATCCCCAACATCGTCGCTTTGTGACGCAGGGCGGGTGTCCACAAACATCGTTATCGAAATCACAATTTCTTGTGGAACAGCCCTTTCCCACTGGTTGACGCCGATAATTCCACGTGCAATGAGTTCTTTTATAAAAATTTTATCCATTTGTCACCCGTTTTGTCCCAGGAAAATTGAGTAAATAATAAAGAGAAACCAATCCAATTATAAAATAAAAAAGTTGACTAAGTCGAAAACCAGCGATAATGGTATCTTGGTTCAAGATAAGACCTGAAATCACGAGTTGGGCAGTTGAAACCAAGAAGATAAATAAGGTAGTTAACTGGGCAGGTTTTCGTTCCCCTTTTTTCATAAATATCTTTAGGAGAAGAAGGGTTATCAGGGTCGAGGATAGGATTTGATAGAGCTGTACTGGATGACGGTATTCGCCTTGAAAATACATACCGAATGGAAGGCGGGTTGGAACGCCAATCTGTCCACCCGCAGCCCAGTCTGCCAGGCTGATAAAGATTAAAAATATGGAGAGGGTAATGGATAATGAATCGAAAGTGCTGGCAGGATTTAATTTTAATCGGCGGACATACCACAAGATAACCAGAGCTATGCCAATAATGGCACCCCAGGGGTCAAGAAGGCTTGGGTTTAGCGAAATGATGTTGATAGGTGATTGAAAAAAATATTTTGGATATGTAAATACATAAAATAAACGGGCAAAACCGATGCCGAAAATCAAGCTGTAAAAGATGATTTGCTGGATGGGTTCAAAAGCAATCCCTTGTTTTTCGTGTAGTTTTTCGGAGAGAGAAATAGCTATCCACAGCCCAATAATAAGGATGAGCCCTGGAGTTTGAATTGAAATGGGTCCAATATGAAGTATAGGGAACATTGTTTATGGTTTCAGCGCTTGATTAATGCGGATTTGTAACAGTGTTTCGGAGACAGGTCCTCCGTAAATGATATCTTGGATGATACCATTGGCGCCGATAATAAAGGTGGTTGGGAGGGATTGAATTTGATAAGTGCGGGCGACTTTACCGTCCTTGTCTAATAAGATCGGGAGTGTGAGATTGTACTTTTGGATAAAAGCATCCAGCGCGTTCGTAGAATCCTGAGCAGTCAGGTTAATCGTTAATAGAACGAATTTTTGGTTCTGATATTGTTGAAAAAGTTTTTGAAACGTGGGCATTTCATAACGACAGGGAGGACACCAGCTTGCCCAGAAATTCAAAAGGATTACCTTCCCGCGCAAATCACTAAGGCGCACATAATCTCCCTGTATGGATTCTAGTGAAAAATCAGGAGCTTGAAACCCTTTTACGGGTTGAGAATAGTTGTGATATTCAGCAATAGCGCTTTGGGGTAAGCGGGTAATTATTAAAATAAGGAAACCAAACAGTATATAAGTGAATAAAATAAGTTTTCTATGACGGTAGATCAAATTGTCCTTCATTTTATTTACAGTGTGGTAAGAAAATAACCTGTTTTTCGATTAGAATCTAGAAGCGAAAAGATTTATTACAAAAGAGTGTACCATGAAATTACGAAATAGAATATTATCGTTGTGTCTCGTAATAATGTTAATAGCATGTTCTAACAATGAAAATATCCATTCTTCACCAACACCTCATCAGAGCGAAACCCCAAAATCGCTCAATAATATCCCGCTCGTTCCTACTCTGACTTCAGTAGCAAATCCAACCGTCACTCAAGAAATTGTGATTCCTACTCAAACTATGATGGTAGGGGATGGAGCCTATCCTTCTCCAGCAATAACCGAGACTGGGGAGGCATATCCACAACCGTTAAACAGCGGGAATTCTCAATCCTATCCCCAGCCAAATAACCCTGAGATCCCGCAACCTTATCCTCAGCCATCTATAGCAGGAAATTCACAAACTCAGCCAACCGTCACACCACCAGTCGGGACGATGCAAGCTACCGCCAGACCACTATCCGGGACGGTGCAAGCTACCGCCGGATCAATCTCTGGGACAGTGCAATCATCGTCCAGTCAACCAACTTTATCAGTTGTCGATGTAAGCCTGCACGCTACCGATCCAACCACGGTTCAGCTCGCATCAGGTGGTTATCAATTAATCGAATTTTTTGCTTTTTGGTGTCCGACTTGCAAAAGTATGGCACCGGTAATGAATTTCTTAGAAAGAAAATATTCTTCAACAATTCGTTTTGTGTTTTTAGATATTGATGATCCAAGGACCGCACAATTCAAACAAGCGTTAGGTTATCAATATCAACCTCATCTCTTTCTTATTGATGGTAATGGAAAAATAGTGAAACAATGGATTGGGGGAGTGAGCCAAGAAGAACTTGAAAACAGTCTAAATTCCATCCAATAAGTCTAAAATATATTAAAAAGCTTGACAAAAATGTTTAATAGGATAAAATACATATACCCCTACCCGTGTGGGGGGGGTAGGAAAAAATGATGAAAAAAGATGTCGTTTTAAAACGTCTAAAAACTATTGAAGGGCATATAAGAGGCATCGAGAACATGGTGGATGAAGGAGCTTATTGTGTCGATGTCATTCGCCAAATTCAAGCGGTCCAGGGAGCCCTGAACAAGATCTCCGCCATGATTTTGGAGGACCATCTCAATACTTGTGTCATTACAGCTATTCGTGGAGAAGACCTTGCTGAACGTGAAAGGGTATTAAAAGAAATATCCGAGTTATTTATTACTGCAACAAAAGTCTAATTTTGGAGGTAGCAAAATGAATACTGTCACTTATCATATACCTAATATTTCTTGTCATCACTGTGTTCATACCATTCAATCAGAATTAAGTGAAGTGCCTGGTGTTAAGAGTGTCGAGGCAGATGTGGCTACAAAAACCGCGAAAATTGTTTTCGATGCACCTGCCGATGAAACCGTTATCAAAAAAGTATTAGCCGAAATCAATTATCCTGCAGCAGATTAATCCAATCCCATGACGGATACAAAACAAGTGGTCTTACCGGTAACCGGTATGACCTGTGCCAACTGCGTTGCTACCATTGAGCGCAACCTGAAGAAGGTCAACGGTGTCACTACCGCCAATGTTAATTTATCTTCGGAACGGGCAGTGGTAGAGTTTAACCCGCAATTAACCGATTTGAAGAGCATTATGGCGCGGGTCGAGAAAGCCGGTTATGGCATCGCTACAGGACAAGCTGAGTTTTACTTGAGAGATACAGGGGATCAAACCGACCTGAATCGTTTAGCCAGCAAGCTCAAGGAGATGGATGGCGTTCTCGATGTCCAGACGAATCTCGTAACGCATCGTGTCGATATCAAATATATTCCAACTTTAATAAATCAGTCCGATCTTCGCACAAGAATTTATAAAAGCGGGTTTTCCTTGCTGGAAACCAAAGTAGAAGATGAAGATGCAGAACAACATGCCCGTCAACGTGAAATCCAACAACAGTTACATTATTTGATGGTGGGGTTGATATTTACTGTACCCCTATTTATCTTTTCGATGGCTCGGGATTTCAACCTTTTGCCCCATCAGATCGCTCATTCTAGTTGGGCAAATATATTGATGGGTTTGTTGGCGAGCCCGGTTCAATTTTATGTCGGCTGGCAATATTATGTAGGAGCCTATAAAGCAATCCGCAATAGATCTGCTAACATGGATGTTTTAATCGCATTGGGTTCTTCTGCCGCTTATTTTTATAGTATCCCAATCGCTTTAGGAATACTAGAGGGGCATGTTTATTTTGAAACCGCTGCGATGATTATCACATTGATCAAAGTCGGAAAATATCTCGAAGCGCGCGCGAAAGGTCATACAAGTGAAGCAATCAAGAAGCTGGTTTCGTTACGTCCCAAGAACGCTCATGTCCTCCGTGATGGGAACGAAATCGATGTTCCCGTGGATGAAGTGCGTGTAGGTGATATTATCTTTGTCCATCCCGGTGAAAAGATACCCGTAGATGGGATTGTGATTGAAGGGCATTCCACGGTGGATGAGGCTATGCTGACCGGGGAGTCGATGCCGGTAGACAAGGCGATAGGAAGCAATGTATTTGGCGCCACAATCAATAAGATGGGATTTCTAAAAGTGGAAGCGACCAAAGTTGGAAAGGACACTGCACTGGCTCAAATCATCCGGCTAGTGGAAGAAGCGCAAGGCAGCAAGGCGCCTATTCAAAAGATTGCTGATCAAGTTTCAGCTGTTTTTGTCCCAATTGTGATTTTGATTGCGCTGATCACTTTTCTCATCTGGTTCTTTATCGTCCCCAATTTCCATCCAGGGATGTCCGAAATACTTTCTACAGCTATTATCCGTATGGTTGCAGTGTTGGTGATTGCCTGTCCATGTGCGATGGGTTTAGCGACACCGACAGCGGTTATGGTTGGAACAGGGCGCGGTGCTGAGCTTGGTATTTTGATAAAATCAGGCGAAGCGTTGGAAAGAGCTGGGAAGGCAACCACAATTGTTTTCGATAAAACTGGAACGATTACGAAAGGACAACCAAAGGTTACCGATGTGATTGTTCTTAATCCGGAGATGGATGAAAATCGAATATTACAATTGTGCGGTTCGTTAGAAAAAGGGAGTGAGCATCCGTTGGGTGAAGCGATTGTTGCAGAGGCAACAGAGAGAAGCTTGAGTTTAATAAACCCGGATAGATTCAATGCCATTGCTGGTGTGGGTGTTGAAGGGGAAGTGGATGGATTTTACATCATTATTGCCAACCGATTAGGAGTACAAATCAGTGACAGCGAAATACACCAGTATCAATCCATCATTGATCAATTAGAGCAAGAAGCGAAAACAGTGGTTTATGTAAATATCAACGGAAAATTACATGCGATATTTGCTATCGCAGATACAATAAAACCGAATGCAGAAAAGACAGTAACAGAATTAAAGAAAATGGGTTTGAAAGTGGCGATGATAACCGGGGATAATCAAAAGGTAGCCAGTGTTATTGCAAATAAAATTGGTATTGATTTCGTATTCGCGGAGATACTGCCGGGTGAAAAAGCTGCGCAAGTCAAAGCTTTACAGGAAAAGGGTGAAATCGTTGGCATGGTTGGCGATGGAGTCAACGATGCGCCCGCTTTAGCACAGGCGGATGTTGGAATTGCGATAGGTAGTGGCACGGATGTGGCAATCGCTGCCGCACCAATTGTCCTGATTCGAGAGGATATTTCCAGTGTTGTAACCGCCATTCGTTTATCGAGAAAGACCCTGCAAACCATCAAACAGAATTTATTTTGGGCATTTTTTTACAATATTATCTTAATTCCAGCTGCTGCTTTGGGATATCTCAACCCGATGCTTGCTGCTGGCGCGATGGCGTTTAGTAGCGTCTTTGTTGTGTCCAACAGTCTTCGATTAAGAAAAATACCCTTAAACTAAAAATTGTCCTTGACCTTAAGGCAAGATGGGGTTAACCTTAAGCAAAATTTGATTTCTGTGTTCAGAATGGAAGATCCAATTATTAATCGACGCGAATTCTTAAAACTTAGTGGTTATGGGATCGCTGGGCTGTTGTTTGGGTATAAAATGCGTGTCCTGGCTGACGAACCGTTTCCGCAAGGAGAAAAACTTGGGCGCGTGTTTTCAATGGTCGAATTGAAATCGAGACCGGATATCGATGCCCAGACAGTTGGTGTTCTCTATGATGACGCGGTTGTTGTTTGGCAAAAAGAGGTTGTAGGGCGGCATCCGTATCGTTATAAACAACGCTTTGTCGAAACGCCACAAGGCTATATTTGGTCATCTGATTTACAACCCTGCGAGAACAAGGTGAATAACCCGGTGGACAAACTTCCGGATTCAAGCCTGGGACCGGGAATGTGGGTTGAGGTTACCATCCCATGGGTAGATATTGTGTTAGAGAGGGAGCCGATCAGCCCGGGTTTCAAAATTAGAACCGAGCAAGGTTTACCCCTTCGATTGTATTATAGCCAGATTTTATGGGTGGATCAGATAAAAAAAGATGATCAAGGGCAAACTTGGTATCGGATCAATGAAAAATATGGCTATGGCGATCTCTTTTGGGCTAAAGCAGAAGCATTCCGCCCATTGACAGAAGATGATGTTTCCCCGATCCATGCGGATGTGGAAGAGAAACTTGTCGTTGTGAATGTAGAAGAAAAAATTCAAACCCTATCCTGTTTCGAAGGCAATCGAGAAGTCTATTACTGCCGTATTTCAGGAGGGAAAAAATATGACCCGGATGGAAAATTTTTAGGTCACTCCTCAACACCCACTGGTGAAATGAGCATCTGGCGGAAACAGATCTCTACTCACATGAGCGGCGGAACATCTGGCGCCGGTTATGATTTACCAGGGATAGGTTGGACATGTTTGTTTTCCGGGGAAGGTGTGGCTATTCATTCTACATTCTGGCATAATAATTTTGGCGGTGAACTCATGTCACATGGTTGTGTCAATGCCAGTCCTAAAGATGCCCAATGGGTTTTCCGCTGGACAAATCCACCAGTTAAGTACGATCCTGGTGATTTATACTCAAAAGATACTGATATACCCCCAACAAAAGTAAAGGTAGTGGAAGGATAGGCTGTTTATGACATTCATAGCACCATCGGTTGGTTTGGCTTTTTTAGCTGGTTTAGCTTCTTTTTTATCTCCGTGTGTATTTTCCCTTGTTCCTGCTTATATTGGATATTTAGGAGGGCGCTCGGTGGCGAACGCACAATCCAGCGGGCAAGATAAATGGTTGACCTTCTTTCATGGATTGGCGTTTGTATTGGGTTTTAGTGTGGTATTTATTTTCCTTGGGATCGCTGCGTCAGCTTTAGGCGGCGCGTTGATAAACATTCGGAATATTTTAACCAAAGTAGGTGGTTTCGTAGTCATCATCTTTGGCATTCACATGACCGGGCTATACCGGATACCATTTTTAGAATATGATCTCCGTCGCCAAAACAGCGAAACTTCGAAGAATGGGTTTGTTGCCTCAGCACTCATGGGGGTTTTCTTTTCCGCGGGCTGGTCACCATGTGTGGGACCTGTTTTAGGGGCAATATTGATGTTGGCATTAAATGGAGGTTCTATTTTACAAGGTGTTACATTGCTTTCTGCTTATTCAGCTGGTTTGGCTATTCCATTTTTATTAGCTGCTTTGGGGATTGGCTGGGTGACAACAATCCTTCGGAAATATAATAAAGTCATGCGCTATACCGAAATTTTGATGGGGGTGATCTTAATTATAGTAGGAGCGATGTTAATGTTTGGCTATCTTTCACAGTTATCACGCTTCGGATTATTTGTTGACTTTGGGTTATAACATGATCACCATTACACTCTATGGGAGAAGGGATTGTCACCTCTGCGATGAGACTAAAGAAATGCTTGCGGAGGTAAAAGATCGTTTTCCTCATCAGTTAATTGAAATAGATATTGACCAAAATCCAGACTTAAAAAGACAATACGCTAACGATATCCCGGTGATAGAAATTGGTCCATATACGATGCGAGCACCGATCCAGCGTCCGGAGTTGGAAGTAACCTTAGCGGCAGCGATAGATCGCAAACAACAATTAGAGACACTGCAAGACCCTACTTATTTGGAAAATTTACGTCGCGGAGCAGAATGGACATTAGCAGACCGAATTGCTCTTTGGATTTCCAAACATTATCTCCTGATGATAAATTGTGTGGTTATGTTGTATCTAGGTATCCCATTTCTCGCTCCGGTATTTATGGAAATTAACTTACCAACCCCGGCGATAGCGATCTATCGGGTTTATGGAATAGTTTGCCATCAATTAGCCTATCGTTCGTTTTTCCTGTTTGGTGAACAACTTGTCTATCCCCGTCAAGCTGCTGGCGTAACTAATCTAAAAAGCTTCCACGAAGTGACTGGTTTCAGCGAGGATAATAGTGCCGAAAGTATTTTTGCTGCGCGGGCTTATATTGGTGCACCTCATATCGGATATAAGATTGCATTATGTCAACGGGATATTGCCATTTATAGTGGTATATTGCTATTTGGATTAATGTATGCTTTCTTTAAACGCAAAATCCCTCCTTTGCCATGGTACCTTTGGATTATTCTTGGTTTAATTCCTATCGGGGTGGATGGTGTATCGCAACTGATCAGTCAGCCGCCCTTCAGCCTTATACCATACCGGGAGAGTACACCTATCTTGAGGGTATTGACCGGGTCTTTATTTGGGTTTAGCACGGCCTGGTTTGGCTTTCCTTCGGTTGAGGAAAGCATGGCGGAGACCCGCAGAATATTAGGCGCAAAACAATTACGTATAGCTACTTTGTTGCAACAATTGAAAAGCCATTCCAATGAAGCGTCATTACAGTGATTCACTTGAATATGAAACTTTTGAAGAGTTTGATAAGCTGGGTATCCCCCATGCTATTTTTACTCGTAAGGGTGGAGTGAGTCCCACCCCTTGGGCTTCATTGAACCTCGGTGGCACCGTTGGGGATGATGTGGAGCGGGTGCGCGAAAATCGCTTGAAGGCTTTCCGCGCGCTTCATTTTTCGATTGAAAATTCGTTTGATGTATGGCAAGTGCACAGCGCGAAAGTAATTTGCGTGGACCAGCCACGCGATCAAGCCCTTCCTTATATACAAGCGGATGGGATCGTTACTAACCAGCCTGGTATTGTCTTGTTTATGCGTTTTGCTGATTGTGTTCCGATATTATTCGTTGACCCTATCCAAAAAGCGATAGGGCTTGTTCATGCTGGTTGGAAAGGTACCCTGCTCAAAATCGCAGAGGTTGCAATTCACACCATGAGAATGAAATTTGGTTCCAGACCAGCAGATATTATCGCAGGAATTGGACCATCCATTGCAGCACATCATTATCCCGTAGGAAAAGATGTGCTGGTGGAAGCGCAAAAAAGCATACCGCAATTTGTGTCCGAAGTATGCTATCAGGAAGATGATCGTATTTATTTTGACTTATGGCGGGCAAATCAACTCATTCTACAGCAGAATGGGGTAAAATCTATACAGTTAGCCAATCAATGCACAGCCTGCCATACGGATGACTGGTTTTCTCATCGGGCAGAAAAGGGAAAAACTGGTCGGTTTGGCGTTTTGATTAGTTTATAAGGGACACGCAACCATGGAGACGCTGGAAAATTCAACCCACATTGCAGAGCAATATCAAAAAGTGCTCGAAAAAATAGCGGAAACCGCAGCTCGGGTAGGCAGAAGAGCAAATGAGGTGAAGCTTGTTGTGGTGACAAAAGGTCATCCTGTTGAAATGATTAAACAGGTCATCGAGACGGGAGCAAAACGATTAGGTGAGAATTATGCGGAAGAGGCGGTAGAAAAAATCAACCAATTGAGAGATTACTCTGGTGTGGAAAAAGTTGAGTGGCATATGATTGGGCATGTCCAAAGCAGAAAAGCCGAGACAGTAGTTCAATATTTTGATTTCATCCATTCCCTTGACAGTTTAAAACTTGCCGAAAGGTACGAACGCTTTGCTGACCAATTCAATAAACAACTTCCTGTTTTACTCGAAATGAACGTGAGTGGCGAAGAGTCTAAATTTGGGTTTCCCGCTTGGGATAAAAGTGGCTGGGATAAATTACTGAAAGATATTGAGGAAATCATAAGCAAGCCTCATCTGACCGTTTGTGGATTGATGACTATGGCTCCATATTTTGAGAATGCTGAAAAAACTCGTCCTATTTTTAGACGGTTGGTTGAACTTCGATCTTACCTAAAGCAGGTATTTCCTGAAATTGCTTGGAATGAATTATCCATGGGAATGAGTTCTGATTTTGAAGTCGCCATTGAGGAAGGTGCAACTATCGTCCGTATCGGGCAGGCTATTTTAGGTCCAAGAAAAACAACATAAGGATGGAAAAATGATTTTCATTGCGAATTTAATTCACTTACTCCTTCAGATTTATACTTTTTTAGTCATTATCAAAGTATTATTATCCTATTTTATGTCCCCTTTTCATCCAATTCGGCAAGCGATTGACCGATTGGTTGATCCATTGCTAGATCCAATTCGCCGCAATATCCCTCCATTAGGAATGTTTGATTTTAGCCCATTAGTATTAATCATTGCAATTCAAATCGTTGACTCCTTATTAATGCGGATATTTTATTCTTTATACTAATGATGAAAAAGACAATCCAATTACAGCCAGCCGGGAAAGGAACTGCATTAGCAATTCAGGTGGTAACCCGTGCCAGCCGCACCGAGCTGGCTGAGGTATTGGAAGATGGTACCTTGAGGATTAGGTTGAATGCACCTCCTGTGGACGGAAAAGCTAATCGCGCCTTGATAGATTTCTTGGCTGGTATCTTTCAAGTACGTGAAAGTGATATTGAGATTGTGGCTGGTGAACATTCTCGGAAAAAAATTGTAACAATAACCGGGATCGAACCAGAATTAGTGGAAAAGATCATTGCCAAAGCAATCTGAATGATCAACCAATCTTTTTGTTCACTAAATAATTTGAGATCGAAATAAACCAAATAGTTAAGTATAGAGATTCCCGCACGCCGGAAGATGGGTTGTCCCTTAAGGCAAGGAGCTGTGGAATCGCATCGAAAAAAGGCCGAAAACGGATTGCTTCAATCGCGGCAATTTTTTGTTCCACATTCCCTTCTTTCAATATCAGCTGTAATAATTCCTCTGCGTTACTCTTGTCTGAAATTGCCAGGTCATGCTCATTGACAAATCGAGTGAACCAGCTGCATTCCAGTATGGGTTTTAGTGAATTTGGTACCCATACATTCGGCGCATTAAGATACTCCAATGCGTTGCTGGCACTATCTTTTACCATCCATTGAGTATCCTCTATAGCTAATTTTTCCAATAATTCTTTCCGCCAGGGTTGATTTATATGAACAAGACCATATACACAAGCTTTCCGAATTGATGGATTTTCATTGTGGACTGCTTCACGTAAAATTGCCTGTCCCTGTTGAGGGTGGATCGCTAATGCTTGGGCAGCTGCTATTTTCAACCTTTCGTGTCCATTTACTAAACTGTTGGTTAAGACATCTATCGATTTGGAGCTGCCATTGGCTGCCAAAGCTCTACAAGCTGCGCTGTACACATTATCGTTAGGAACAACCAGCAATGGGATCAAGGGCTCAATCGGCGCAGGGGGGTGAAGTAAGCCAAAACCTAAAGCACCTAATTGAAGCGTAGTTGGGTCTTTAAATCTTAATAAGTATTCAATAATGGATTTTATTTCGTCAAAGGGCGAGCTAGCAAGGTTGATCATCAATTTTGAACGCATGTTAAGAGGTAAGCTAGGATTGCTGATTACTTTGACACATTCTCGTAAGATCGATTGTGTTGCTTCCGAGTTGGATGGCATATATTTTAACGCGCCAGATTGGACAAGCAGGTCTGTGCGTAAGTTGAATTCATCAATAGTAGGTAATTTGATTGAAGTCTCATTCTTGGATATTACAAAGGTAGCTGTTTGCAATCCCATTGCCCAATGGTAATCAAGTAATGAAATAAATTCCTTCTCCGAAGGTTGGACAACCTGTGCAGCGAGATAGCACCTTAAAAAGGGATGGATGGGAGACAAAGAAAAAGCAGGTTGTGAAGGTGGTTTGCCCTTTTTAGATGTCTGTGAGGGCTCAATCGTTTCATTCGCTACCCCATTTACAAATGCATTGGAAGTAGTAAACAATTGCTTCAGTGTTATTGTGGCGAGCTCATTATTCGATTTGTTGGTATCATTGAGTAAATCAATTCCATTTATTAATATGGAAGATGGTGATGCATTGATGAAGTTTCCGTTATACATTAACCAGCTTGCCAGAACCCATTCGAGCGGATTTAGCAAATGAAATTCTTGTATAAGCCAGGCGTTGGTGAGAATAGTTTGATCCAAAACTTGCTTGATCGTTGAGCGCGATAGTTTTAACCAGGCTTCCCTCCACTTCTCTAAAAAGTTTTGTGCGTCTGTTTTATTCCAACTTTTAATCCAGATTGGAACAAATCCAAAACGCTGCAAATCACCAAGGTAATTCACAGAACTACTAACGATCATTTGCAGATGGGGATATTGGTCATGGAGTTTCCCGATGAATTGAATAATGCTGTCGGCGTGTTTAGGGTATAGCTCATCCAATCCATCAAACAAGAATATTAACCGATCCTCTTTCAAGAGCTTATGCACTAACTTCGCTAAACGCCGCTGCAGCGATTTTGAAAAGAGGTGGGCAGATGCTTGAATGACAAGGTCTAAGATATCCTTTTCTGGATTCTGATGGATTTGCAGATAGGAGCAATGAATATAGAGTGGTAATTGGGAAACGTTATTTGGATTTAGAATTTCCCCCCGGCATAACTTTAATATTAAATCTAATAAAGCAGTTGTTTTACCACTACCCAATTTACCCATTAAAATGAGATTAACCGGTTTGCCAAGTGCTTCACTGAGGTGAAAATCAGGGAATTGGTATGTGCTGGCGAACTCAGGATAATCCGGTAAAGAAGGGATGAATGCATCCCATGTTTCATCAAATTGAATGGTTTGATATCGGTCAACATCGGTGGGTAATGCCAGCATTCGTGGTTCGATTAGAAGGTCATCTAAAGGGAAAAGGTTTGCGGCAATATGATTTCTTTGGCAAAATTGGATTAAATCTTTCCGCATTTGCAATTCAAGGTTAGGGGATAGTAAATTGCCAAATCGTTCAACGATATTCCGTATCGCATTCCGAATAATATATTTAGAAATAGTAATTCGATAAATAAAGAAAAAAAGGAGCAGACCGCTGATAAGCCCAAGAAAAAAGGAAGCCCAGTCAAGATGCCATCCAGGCTTGAATATCAAAGCTAGCCTCCATATAAAATTCGGCCACAGGAGGGACAGAGGACAATTTTATCTGGCAAGCGTGAATCTTGGATTAATCCACCGGTGAGGGTTGTACCACAAGCTGCACATGATTTATCGATGATTCGGGTGACAGCAATACCCTTTTTAAGCTGCCGGATCTGTTGATAACGATCTAAATAGTCTTTTGGAATGCCTTGTATCAGGATTTGTTTTTCGTTTTCCAATTGCGCGATTTCTTTTCGCAGTTGTTCGATTTCCCGAATACAATCGGCATTTTTCACTTCATAAGTTTGAATGACTTGCTTGAGTTGGATTTGGGCTTGCTCTGTAATTTTCGTTTGTTCTTCAACTGCAATCAATGCTTCTAATTCGCGTTCTTCGAGGACTCTTAAATATTTCTTTAGTGAAGCTACTTCGTTTTCAAGGTCTTTGAGTTCCTTAGGGTTTTTCACTTTCCCGCCATATAAAGTTGATTCGCTCTGCTCGATTTTTATGTTTTGTTGTTTAACCTCATGTTCAATCTTTGAAAGAGATTGATTTAATGACCTTAATTGTTCTTGTTGTTGATCGTAGTTTTTTTGACTCTCTCGAACTTCGTCATCGTTTTGTAATAGCTGTTCAAATTCGGATAATTTGGTTAATGCAGTATCTAATTGCGAATCAAGCTGTTGCAAGCGGTAGAGGTTAAAAATTTGACTCATAAGATAAATTATAGAAGGTGAATCCTATAATTACAAGGGCGGAATTAACAAAAATGTAATGAATGTGTTGGTTCGTTTTAGGATAATTCAAGAGAATGCCGTGTACAATATGAAATGGAATGAAACAATTCATTACCCATTCATCTATATGGATTCTCTTGCTGATTATCATTTTAGCAACTCAACTCCCTATAGTTTATGCTTTTTATCAGCAAGGAAGTGACTACCGTTTCAGTGGTTTCTTGTTAAACCCAATTGATGGGAATTCCTATTTAGCCAAGATGTCACAAGGGTGGGATAAAAATTGGTTATTTCAATTACCCTTTACTGCAAAACCGAATCGACCAGCTTTATTGTTTTTGTATTATTTATTCTTAGGTAACTTAAGCAGGTGGTTGAATCTGGAATTAATTCAAACTTTTCACCTGGCGCGTTTGTTGAATACCATTTTCATGGTATTCATGCTTATCCGTTTTTTCAATAAGTTGTTTAATGAAACATCCTTATCAACCAAATTGAGCGCCTGGGCTTTGTTTGGAGCTGGAATGGGTTGGTTGGGGATTTTATTTCGCCAATTTCCAACCGATTTTTGGCTAGCAGAAGCGTATCCTTTCTTATCTGCGTTCGCTAATCCACACTTTCCATTGTCAATAGCATTAATCCTCTGGATGTTTGATGAACCAGTAATTAAGGGTAAAAAGAAAGTCATCCAATTTGTGACGGACTTCATGGTCGGTTTAATTTTGGGAAATATTTCTCCTTTCTCCGTGGTGCTTGTTGTGGTTGTTTATGGTGGATTAATCATCATCCATATTTATCATCGACAAAAGATTCAATGGTTACAATCTTGTAAAAGGATCGCAGCATTTATCCTAGGTAGCATCCCATTTTTGGTATACCAAATTTTGATTACGAAAATTGATCCTATCCTTCATCATTGGAATGAACAAAATATCACCCCCACTCCACATCCACTGTTATTCATCATTGGGTTTATCCCAGTATTTCTTTGGGCATTGGTTGGAATCGGTTTTGCCATTAAGAATAAAGAGGATAAATTTTGGATACCCGGGCTGTGGATATTGGTTGAATTGATATTGATTTATTTGCCAACTTCTTTACAACGACGTTTTAGTGTGGGGTTATATATACCGCTTGTTGTTTTTGCAGGAGTAGCCTATCGTGATTTATCCTCTGTATGGATAAGCAAGCAGAAACTCCTCCGGCTGTTATTCAATCTCTCGATCGGATTTTCGGTAATCACGAATATTGTAATGTTGGTTACTTTCACGAAAGCGATAGAGCGCCATGATGAGAGCATTTATTTATCAAAGGCCGAATATGAAACGTATGAGTGGATTAATGCAAATTTACCTGAAGATAAATTGATCCTGGCCGGGAATCAAAGCGGGTTATTTATTCCGGTATACACCCATTTAAGAGTATTGTACGGACACCCTTATGAAAGCGCCGATGCACAATATTATCAAAACTTGATTAATTCATTTTATTCCGGAAAGATGAAACTCCCCGAGCAGATGAAATTCATAGAAGATCATTCTATCACTTACATTTTTTGGGGTTATCGGGAGAAAGAGATTTATAACTCTCCCCCTGAGATCCTTGAAAGCAGCGTTGTAAAATTAATTTATCAAAATTCAGCCATTTCCATCTATCAATTTGAACCGAGTGATTGAGATTTCACCTTTATGTATAACATCACCAAAGCTGAAAAATACTGGTTAGTAAATATAACTATAATAATAGTAATCATTACCACCCTGCCGTATTTTATCGCTTTCCAAGTTCCCAAAATAGACGCGAAAGACCCTGAAGGTTCTGTCTTCTCAGGCTTTCTATTCGGAATTGATGATGGAAACTCATATATTGCTAAAATGCGTTTAGGATACGAAGGAAATTGGCTTTATCGAAGCCCATATACGGATATGCCCCAAAATGGATTCATAGCTTTTTTCCCTTATATCCTGTTAGGAAAATTGGCAAGTAGACCCGCATTACATCTACAACTGGTAGTTTTGTTTCAATTGTTTCGCATCGCAGCTGCAGCGCTTTCTATTTTTGCTATGTACGATTTCATTGCCTATTTTATCGATTCAATTTATTGGCGAAAGATTGGATTGATTTTCTCGTCCGTTTGTGGAGGGTTGGGTTGGATATCATTATTAAACCATTCTGCAACTTTACCGTTGGAGTTTTATTCGCCGGAAAGTTTTGGTTTCCTCGAAATCTATGGTTTACCGCATCTGAGTCTTGGAAGGGCTTGCCTGTTTTGGGCTATCCTGAGTTATCTCGGTTTTTGGAAAACTTCTCAAATCAAGGATAAAACGATATTAAGATTATCCTTTTTCTGGCTGACTGCTGGATTAGCTCAACCCTTGTTATTGGGCTTGATTGGATTAATTATTGGCTTGCATTGGGTAACCATGCGATTGATTTCATATTGGTACAAAGAAAGATCAAAACTATTACAAAGTAATTTAGTTTTTTGGAAATTGTTAATAGCTGGTTTATTACCAATTGGTTTTCTTTTCTATAATCTCATCAAATTCTCGAATGATCCGTATTTAATGGTTTGGAACCATCAGAACCAATTACCTTCAGGAAACCTTTTCCAATATATTTTATCGTATGGTTTTCTTATACCATTTGCAATAATGGGAGCTTACCAAATTTGGAAAAAGAATAAATTTCAAGGAGCATTGCTTGTTCCGTGGTTGGCGTTAGCACCAATTCTCCTTTCTTTACCAATAAGTATTCAAAGAAGAACCATTGAAGGTGCATGGGTGGGATTGATTATTTTAGCGATTGAAGGAATAGCGACACACATTAATCTCTCGCAACAAAAGTATTGGCGAGTTTTGCTCATGTGTGGATTGTTATTGGGGTTGGTTTCTAGTTTTATGTTGCTCATCGGAGGGATTCAGTTAGCGATACATCCAACCCAACCCGCCTTTTATCCTCTTTCGAAAGTGAGGATGATGGAGGCATTGGACGATCTACAGGTCAACAAATATAGTGTCGTTTTAGCTTCATTTGAAACGAGCAATGCGTTGCCGGCATTCGCATCTGTCAAGGTCATCATTGGTCATGGGCCAGAAAGTGCGAATGGAGAGAAATTACGATATGATGTGGCATCCTTTTATCAATCCCAAACTTCAGATGAAAAGAGAAGGCAATTCCTATTCGCACACCGAATCATGTATGTAATTTGGGGTACGGAAGAGCGCCAATTGGGTTCCTGGAATCCGCACGACTCTCCGTATTTGCGGTTAGTATATAAGGATGGAGAATATTTCATCTATGAAGTGGATGAAGAAAAACTCTCGAATTGATATTCTGGATGGAATCATCCTGATTGCCCCAATAATTCTGCTTTCCCCAGTGCTATTCGGTGGTAAAGCGTTATTTTGGGGAACGACGATTTTACAGTTTATACCATGGCGACATTTGGCGGTCGAAATTTTACGTCAAGGGCAAATACCTTTATGGAATCCATTTTCTGGAATGGGTGCGCCTTTGTTAGCGAATTATCAATCGGCTCTCCTATATCCCCTCAATTGGGTGATGATGTTGGTAGATTATTCAGGGGGTGTGGAATGGTCTGCGATAGGTCAGGGTTATTTTATAGCAGCACATTTGGCCATCGCAGGATGGGGGATGCGTCGTTATTTGCGTTTGATGGGTTTAGGAGAATTGGGCCAATTGATCGGTGCGCTGGGGTTTGCATTGGGTGGTTATTTGATTTCACGGGCAAGTTTTCAATCCATTCTCCTCTGCGCGAGCTGGATACCTTGGATAATGTATTTTTCCACCTTGTTGTGTAATCATTCAGCAAATCGGAAATATTTTCTATCCCTGGTTCTTGTTTTGATGATGCTTTTATTAGCTGGGCATGCCCAAACTAGCTGGTACACGATTTGGATGGGGAGCGCCTGGTGGGGGTATCTTATCTGGCATCATACCGATAAAAATGCTCGAAAAGATGTTCAAGTCTGGCTCAAGGGGCTACTGCCATGGATAACGAGTGTTATAGCGGCGGTTTTAGTCAGCTGTGCCCAACTTTTGCCAACTTTGGAATATATGCTTCATTCGCAAAGAGCCAGCGGAGTCGCAAGTGAAATTGGTTTGACGTATTCATTTTGGCCATGGCGCATACTAACTTTTTTAATGCCCAACCTTTTTGGCAATCCAGCAGTTGGAAATTATTGGGGTTATGGTAATTATTGGGAGGATGCGGTTTATAGTGGAGCGATGGCGGTTCCTTTAGCTATTTTTGCTCTGATGATGTTGATTAAAGGTAGAAGAATTTCTTTTAAAAATCAACAGGTTGATCTGCCTGATGGAATTCTTTTTTGGTGGGCATTGATATTATTTTCCTTGCTGATGGCGCTAGGTAAAAATATCCCGATTTATAACTGGGTTTATGATCATTTTTTCCTTTTCCGCTTATTTCAAGCTCCCACCAGGATCAACATTGTCACTCAGTTTGGGTTAGCTTTTTTGGCTGGTGCAGGAATAGACCGCTGGCAAAAACCAACCGGAAAATGTTTATACTGGCTGCGATTGGGCATTGCTGGCGCAGCAGCCATGGCGTTTACCGCAATATCATTTCACTTTGTAAATATATTATTTTATCCAACCATAGTCCAGTCTGTCATTGTATTCGGTTTGAAAGCAGTAGTTTTTGGCTTCATTCTTTTATTTACTCCCCAAGCAAATGAACTATGGTATGACAGTATCCCTAAAACAAAAATTTGGGGCGCTTTTGTACTGGCTTTTTTTCTGATTGATCTTATCGGTGAACAATGGGGATTGAATCCAGCCATTCACGCACAGATATATTCATCACTCGGCGTCAATCAAATTCCAGCTCTTGTCTTGCAAGGAAGAGGAATCTTATTGCCTGAGGATGAGTATCAGTTGAAATTCAACGATTATTTTCGCTTTGACACATTTCAACCGAAAACAAGCTGGGATGACCTTCGGTTTACCTGGCTGGCAAATATAAATCTATTGGATCAAGTAAGTGTACTCAATAACTTTGACCCATTTGTACCGCAAAGTTATGCAAACTGGTGGAAAATCATTGAGGATGCGCAGAAAAAAGGCGATACGGCAAAGTTATCCAATTTGCTTAGAGTCAGCGCAGTGCAATGGATAGCAAAGCGGGAATCAGAAGGAAAAGTGAACATCATTTCATTTTCTGGTTATAAGAGGGCGATAATCACAACCTGTGTGGTAGGGATGGATAGCGAGGAGAGTGTACTTGAACAGCTCGGCCAATTAACAGAGAGTGCAGAAAATACCGTATATCTTTACCCGAAAGATGGGTTAGAACAGCAACGCTGTGAAAGGGATATGAATATCTCAACGGAAGCAATACAAATCATTGCAAACACCCCCAATCAAGTCCAGTATTCTGTATCGGTAGAAAAAAATGGATGGTTTGTGATGAACGACATTAACTACCCGGGATGGACTGCCAAAATTAATGGCAAGCCGGTTAAAATGGTTACTGCGAATTATCTCTTTCGCGCCGTTCCAATAGGTTCTGGGCAAAACTTGGTTACATTTACTTATCGACCATGGTCATTTTTTATCGGACTTGTTATTAGTCTGATAACTTTCGTGATCCTTTTCTATTTTGCATTTATTGAAAAACATGCGCATAGATAATATTTCTTTAAAAAGTACTTTATTGATCACTGGTGCAGTATGCCTTTTGGTGATATTCATACCTTTGTTGACTTCGGATTGGGATCCGAATAGTATTATTCGTGTGGGGACGCGTTATTCATCAGGAGATATAAATGGCTCAGAAGGATATGATGGGCAATTCAATTTATTTATTGCTTTAGATCCTCGTCCGGAAAAATTAACTGCTAAATTAGATGTTCCAGCGTATCGCTATCAAAGGATAATCCTGCCACTATTAGCGCGATTCTTCAGCTTCGCCAACCCGAGCATGATCCCCTGGATTTTAATATTTCTACCGTTATTTGGCCAACTTATGGGAACGTATTTTGTTTACCGGATTTTGGAACTATCGCATGTTCCGCAGATATATACGTTGGTATATGGATTAGGGGCTGGGTTTTTACTCTCTATTCGACTAGCATTATCAGAACCGATTGCGTTTGGGCTGGTGGCGGGAGCTATCTATTATTTTTTGCTTAAGAAATATCCGATAAGTTATCTTTTTATTTCTTGTGCATTTTTTTCAAAAGAGGTGACCATTTTATTTGGGGTTGCTCTGTTATGTCACCTTATTGTCGATAAACAATATCGCCAAAGCCTTTTTCTTTTACTGATTGGTTTTTTCCCTTATATCGTTTTCCAATTTTGGCTATTGCGTGAATTTGGTAACTTTGGAATTGGTTCGGGGGGAGCAATGGCAACACCATTTGAGGTTATCCCTTTTATGGGATTAATCCGTATTGCAAAGTATCATCTTCTTTATTTCTTGGCTATGGTAATTACTTTTTTCCCACTAGTGATATTTCCATCTATTTGGGGAGTGTGGGTTTCGATAAAAACTTTAATCCATCGGGATTTTAGTTTTCTTACATACGCATTATTGGTGAATAGTCTCATTATGTTTTTCCTGCCATTTTCTACTTACTGTGAGACAGGAGGGATATTACGCTTTTCCTGTGGCTTAATTTTAAGTGTGTTATTGTTTTCTGCACAATACCACAAGGATAAAATCTTGAAATACTCCCCTTTTTGGATAGTTTATAATGTGTTCTTATTGAAAGGATAATGGGTGAGAGGAGCGATAATGGAGATTAATGATGTTCAAACAATTTGCAATCGAATTCTCAATAATATTGAGAGAGTGATTGTCGGTAAGCGCCAAACTATTCAGTTCGCCCTCATTAGTTTATTATGTCAGGGACATTTATTGATTGAAGATGTACCTGGTGTCGGTAAAACAATGTTAGCCCGTAGCCTTGCCAAGTCGTTAGGGCTAAGTTTTCGTCGTATCCAATTTACACCTGATATGTTACCAAGTGACATTACGGGAGTATCCATCTTTAATCAGGTCACGCGTGAGTTTGAATTCAGAGCTGGTCCGATTTTGGCGCAAATCGTCTTGGCAGATGAAATAAATCGGGCAACTCCGAAAACACAAGCGGCACTATTGGAGGCAATGGAAGAGCGGCAGATTACAGTGGATGGGGTGACGCATTACTTACCTTCTCCTTTTTTGGTACTAGCAACACAAAATCCAATTGAATATGAAGGAACTTTTCCATTGCCAGAAGCCCAATTAGATCGGTTTTTTATGCGCATTCAACTTGGTTACCCGGCTTTCGAAGATGAAATGAGGATTTTAGATGACCAAAAGTTTCATCACCCAATTATAGATTTGGAACAAGTGGTTGATGCGAACGTTATCATTGAAATGCAGGAAACCATCAAACAAGTTTTTGTGGCAAACCCGATAAAACGTTATATCATCGGATTAATCCGCCAAACACGAGAGCAAAGTGAAGTCTACTTAGGATCGAGCCCACGCGGCAGTTTAGCGTTATATCGAGCTGGGCAAGCAAAAGCAGCTTTAGAGGGCAGAACCTATGTTATTCCGGACGATATTAAGGCGCTCGCTGGTGCGATATTGAGCCACCGCATCATTCTTTCGCCGACCGGCCGATTACATGATTTATCCCAAGCAGATGTCATTCAAGCAATTTTAGAGCGCGTGGCAGTTCCAGGTGGAGACCCATTGAGCTGGAAACCATGAACCGTTCACAAAAGGTGGTTTTGTTGCTTTTTTTTATTAGCCTTATTGGAGGGATGGTCAGCCGGGCATCTTTTTATTATCATCTGGCATATTTTTGGGGAGGTTTATTTCTTTTTGCCTGGGTATATTCCCGGTTTGCATTGTGGGGTTTGGATTTGGTAAGGACGACGCGTGTACACCGTTCTCAAGTGGGTATGAACCTTGAAGAACGCTTTGAGTTAATCAACCGTTCGCGGTTACCTCATTTATGGGTAGCAATTCGAAATACTACACCATTACCCAGTTCGCAGGGTTCAAAAGTTATCAATTTCATCAAAGGGAAAGAAGCCCGTTCCTATTTGGTCAGGACACGATTAATTAGAAGGGGCTTATTTCCCCTTGGTGATACGATTCTATCGGCGAGTGATTTATTTGGATTGTTTCCTGTTGAGCGGAAAATAGCAGCGAAAGATTCTATTCTTGTTTTCCCAATGACAGTGGACATAACGGATTTTCCTTCCCCTGCCGGGACTCTCCCGGGCGGGGAAGCAATGCGGCGCAGAACGCAACAAATTACTCCCAATGCTGCAGGTGTGCGGGAATATTATCCGGGTGACCCGTTAAATCGCATTCACTGGTTGAGTTCAGCCCGTCGAAACCGTTTGATCGTCAAAGAATTTGAGCTAGACCCATTAGCAGAAGTATGGTTCTTTTTCGATGCGAATCGACATTGCCATCGCGGTGATGCCTCTATAAAACTCGAACTTAATCCCAGGGAAATCTGGAAGCGGGTCATTGATATCCCATTACCGCCATCATCTTTTGAAGTTCAGGTGGTCGCCTGTGCTTCATTAGTAAAATATTTTATCGCAAAGCGACGAACAGTTGGGTTTGTTGCTCATGACCGCAACTTACATGTTTTCCCAGCAGAGAGAGGTGCTAGGCAATTTCTAAAAATAATGGAAGCACTTGCCATGATTGAACCGGAGGGAAATTTACCCATTCAGAGTTTGGTGGATAATCAAGCAAAACTGATTCCCACGGGCAGCACCGTCATTGTATTAAGTCCGGCTCATCCAGAAGCAATTATTGAAACAGTGTATACACTGGAAAGGCGAGGGAATCATCCAATCGTGATTTATTTGGATGCCGCTTCATTTGATATGGTGGAGTCAAAAGAAACCAATCGTTTGATTGAATTTAATTTCCGCGCGCCTTATTACCTTATTCGTAAAGGGGATAATCTTACTCAAGCTCTATGTAAATCCGCTTATTGATTTTTCCTTTGCTTTTATAATCCACGACACGAATATGGCCGATTACACTGGTGTTATT
>Ga0078972_1004538_pt1 | contig 37671 bp, 32 predicted proteins | sample YelNatPaOPGAMG01_FD_67568 | JGI IMG/M metagenome (GOLD analysis project Ga0078972, IMG submission 67568) | Hot spring thermophilic microbial communities from Obsidian Pool, Yellowstone National Park, USA - OP-RAMG-01 (SPADES assembly) (version 2) | ecosystem: Environmental > Aquatic > Thermal...
AACTGGGCGCGTCGGGCTGACTCGGCTGCGGCATGTCGGCCGCGCGCATGCGATAGCCGATTCCCCACTCCGTGAGGATCAGCTTGGGCTGGTCCGGGTCCTCCTCGAGCTTCTCACGCAGGTAACGCACGTAGAGCCGCAGGTAGGGAGTCTGGTTCACGTATTCGGTACCCCAGATCTCAGTGAGCAGGTATCGGTGCGGCAGAACCCGGCCGGAAGCGCGGGCGAGGATGGATAGTAGCTTGAACTCCGTGGGGCTCAGGTTGACCTCGCGCCCGTCTCTGATCACCCGGTGGTGCTCAAGGTCAACGGTCACGTTACCGAACGCCAGAGGTTTGGCCGAAGCGGACTCTCGGTAACCGGTGCGCCGGAGAAGGGCGTGTACACGAGCGATGAGCTCGGAGGCACCGAATGGCTTCACCAGGTAGTCGTCCGCCCCCATCTCAAGCGCCAGCACGATATCCTGCTCGCGCCCGCGGGCGCTGACCACTATCACAGGTGTGTCGCTGACGTCGCGCAGGCGACGGCACATCTCCCAGCCATCCATGCGGGGCATCATGATGTCAGCCAGGATGAGATCGGGCTTGACCTCGAACGCCTTGCGCAGCCCGGCGAGACCGTCGCTGGCAAGCTCGACGTCGAAATTCTCCTGGCGGAGCATCAGCTCGACGACGTGAGCGAACTGCTCTTCGTCATCCACCACCAGAATGCGGCCTCTGCTCGCCATGCTGCCCAACCCCGTCGCTTATCCGCGCGAAGGGAGTATAGCACGATTGCCGGCTCGTTCCAAGGCTGCTAGACTCGTCCAGGTAAGCCTGGTGCAACCGGTCGCCGTCATGATTGTTGATGCTCACGTGCACATTTTCCCCAGAGAGATGGCCGCTCAACGAGAGCGCCTCGCCGCAGCCGACCCGTATTTCGCCGAGCTTTACCAGCCGCCATTGGACCGCATGGCCACAGCCGAGGACTTGCTGGCCTCCATGGACGCAGCAGGCTTTGACATCGCCGTCGTTGCCGGTTTCGGCTGGCGGGATCAGAGCCTGTGCCGCGAGCACAACGCCTACATGCTTGAGGTCATGAGCAGTCACTCCAGACGTATCATTGCGCTGGCAACGGTGAACCCATCGGCGCCGGGGGCCGGGGCGGTTCTCGAAGATGGCTTGGCAGCAGGCCTAGCGGGCATCGGCGAGCTGATGCCCGACGGGCCAGGGTATCGGATTGCGCAACCTGACGTGCTGCATCTCCTTGGCGAAGCGGCGGCTGCGCACGACGTTCCGATATTGCTCCATGTGTCCGAGCCAGTTGGCCATCGCTACCCCGGTAAGGGCACTGTCGCCGCCGCCGAGGTACTCGCGTTTGCCGAGCACTTTCCGCAGGTGCCTCTCGTGTGTGCGCACCTGGGGGGAGGCCTGCCCTTCTTCGAGCTAATGCCCGAAGTGCGCCGTTCGCTGGGCAATGTCTACTACGACACGGCCGCCTGGCCATTCCTGTACACTGATCGTGCCTTTCAGGTGGTCAACCTTGCCGCGCCTGGTAAGCTGCTCTTCGCGACTGACTACCCGTTGGTTAACCAGCAGAAAGCTCTTGGACGCGTACGGCGCCTTGGGCTGCCGGCGCCGGTAGAAGAAGCTATCCTGGGGGCTAACGCTCTTCAGGTCTACGCCCGGAGGCGGGAGATTGGGACTCAGACTGTTCGTAGCGATTGAGCTGCCGGAGGTCGTCCTTGACGCCTTGCGCGGCATTCAGGACCAACTGAAAGGCCGGGCCGGAGCCGAGTTGGTGCGCTGGGTGGAGCCGGAGGGTATTCACCTTACACTGAAGTTCCTTGGTGACACACGCGAGGACTTGCTCCCGCAGTTGGAGGCCGGCATTGGCGAGGCCTGCTCGGGAGTGCGGCCGATCGCGCTCCGCCTGGGCCGGGCCGGCGCCTTCCCCAGCCCACGCCGGCCCCGGGTCATCTGGGTGGGGCTCGAGCCTGTGGAGGGCGATGACAGTCTGTCCAGGCTACAGGAGCGAATCGAGGCGTTCAGCGAGCGGCTTGGGTTTCGCCGTGAGGAACGCCCCTTCACGCCGCACTTGACGTTGGGCCGCCTGCGCGAAGAGCGCGCAGCTGGAGCCGCGAGCCAGGCGGCGCGTCTGCTCGTGGAACCGCCGGAGGTGCCGCCGCTCAGCTTCACAGCTCAGGGAGTCTCGCTCATGCGCAGCACCCTGCGCCCTGCCGGGGCTGTGTACACTCGTGTGCTGCGTGTCCCCCTTGCCGGCCCAGACTAGACCTGGCACATAGTGCTTCCGACCCCTGCGTTCATCGCTGATGCTATGCTCGGTAGCCTGGCCAGATGGCTGCGCCTGGCCGGCTACGACGTCTGGTACGACGCCAGGGCGGAGGACCGTGAGCTAACCCGCCTGTCGCGGCTCACCGGGCGCGTGCTGCTGACTCGTGACCGCGCCCTCGCCAGTTCCCGCGGTATTCGCGTCCTCTACATCCAGTCCCAGAAAGTGCAGGAGCAACTGGCCCAAGTGCTGCGGGCCTTCCCGCCTCAAAGCGAGAGTGCGATCCAACCGCGCTGCAGTCGCTGCAACCAGCCACTGGTTGAAGTGGACAAGTACGAAGTTGAGGGGCTTGTGCCGCCCTTTGTCTGGGTGAACCAGCAGCGCTTTTGGCGATGCCCCTCTTGTCATAACGTGTACTGGCGCGGCAGCCACTGGCAGCACTTCAGCCTTTGCCTGCGTGAGGCCGCCCAAGCCTCCGTTTGACCGGCCTGCGGCAGGGAGCGTATATTGCCGCCTGCGTCTCGCCTCCGGCGAGACCATTCGTTTCGGGATCGCTCACCGGCGGAGTTGTCAATGCGGGATTACCTGCGCCTGTGGTGGGCCAGGGCGGCAGACTTCGTCCAGATCGCGCGCGGCAAGGGCCACTATGACGCGCAGGAAAGGAATATCGCCCTTCTCTACCTGGAGATCGCGGCGGCTTCGGTACTGAGTTCAGCCGCCAACTTCAACGGGGCCTTTGCGCTTCGCCTGGGCGCGAGCAACACGCTGATCGGCCTGATGAGTTCGATACCAGCGCTGATTACCATGCTGGGCATGGTCCCTGCCTCTACCATCGTGGAGCGGCATCCCAGGCGCTGGACACTGATGCAGCAGAGCCTGGCCATTTGCCGGCTGCTTTTCTTCCCCGTTGCCCTGATCCCACTGGTGGTGCCGGCGCGCTTTCAGGCAGTGGCTCTGGTTGGGCTGCTGAGCTTCCGCCTGATCCCGCTCTTGTTCTTCTCCGCAGGATTCGACAGCTTCCTGGCCGAGATCATCAAGCCGAACCTGCGGGCTCAGGTGTTCTCGTGGCGCAACATAATCGCCACCGCTTCCACCGTACTGGCTCTCTTGGCCATTCGGCCCTGGCTGGAACTGGCCCCGTTTCCGGAGAACTACATCGTCGTCTACCTGGTGGGCGGGCTGGGCGGACTGGTAAGCAGTTGGCTGCTCAGCCGCCTGGAGGTTCCGCCGCACCCGCCGCTGGTTGGCAAAGAGCACAGCAGCCGCCCGACTCTGGCAGCGCTGCGCGCTGCCGCTCAGCAAAACCCGCAGTATGTGCGCTTCCTGGTGAACACGCTGGTAGCTAACGCGGGGTCGCTGCTTGCCGGCCCTCTCTACATAATCTACTACGTCCGCCTCTTGCATGCGTCGGACGCCTGGATCGCCAGCCTGACGCTCATCGCCAACTTATCAACCATGCTGGGGTACTTCCTGTGGAAGCGCTGGCTGCCGCGCTTTGGCGAGAGCAAGGTGCTGAAGGCGATGTGGCCGATCAACGGTCTGTTGCCTTTGCTGATCGGCCTCTCCGGGTCGCTGAACCTGGTGTTGATAATCGTATTCTGGTATGGCCTGGTATCGCCGGGGCTGAACCTCAGCCACTACAACACGCTGCTCGAGGTGTGCCCCGCCGCACGCCGGCCGACGTACATCTCGGTGTACAGTTCACTGAACAACGTCCTCGCTTTTGTCCTGCCCATGGTGGCCATCGGCATCGCGAACAGCGTAGGACTGCAAACCAGCCTGGTGATCGCCGGCCTCATGTGGATTGGCGGTGGCATGCTGTTCACGATCTGGCCAGTGAAGGTGCCGGATGTCAGCCGACAGATGGCCTGATCAGCGGCAGGCGGCTGCAGCCATGCCGCTGGGGGATGAGTTTCCGCTTGCAGGTTCAGGCCATTGGACGGCCGATGGCGGCGGCCACTTGCCTGAGTTCGCCCATGAGGCGGCGGAAATCGCTGAAGGTGAGGCTCTGGAGCCCATCGGACAGGGCCTGAACTGGATTGGGGTGTACCTCGATGAGCAGGCCATCGGCACCAGCGGCCAGCGCTCCCTTGGCCAGGCAGGGGACCAGTTCAAAATGGCCGGCAGCGTGGCTTGGGTCGGCCAGGACAGGCAGGTGGCTGTTGCGCTTCACAACGCCGATGGCGCCGATGTCGAGCGTGAAGCGGGTATCGGTTTCGAAAGTGCGTATGCCGCGCTCGCAGAGGATTATCTGCTCGTTGCCCTCGGCAAGCAGGTAGTCCGCCGTCGAAAGCCACTCGACGACGGTTGAGGATAGGCCGCGTTTGAGGATGACGGGGTGACCAGAACGCCCAAGCTCGCGGAGCAAGGGGTAGTTCTGCATGTTACGGGCCCCCACCTGGAGGATGTCGGCCACAGCAGCCACGTCATCCACCTGCCTGGGGTCCAGCACTTCGGTCACGATGGGCATGCCGGTGCGCCGTTTCACCTCGGCCAGAATGTCGAGCGCCCTATCCCCTAGCCCTTGGAAGCTGAAGGGCGAACTGCGCGGCTTGAAAGCCCCGCCTCGTAGCATGACCGCTCCTGCTGCCTTCACTGCTTCGGCTGTAGCCAGGGCCTGTTCCAGGCTCTCGATGGAGCAGGGGCCGGCCATGATGACGGGGGTCTGGCCGCCAATCTCGATTCCTCCTACTCGGACTATGGTCGGTTCCGGCTTGAACTCGCGCGAGGCGAGTTTGTACGGCTTCATGATCCGGGCGACGCTCTCGACGCCGGGCATCACCGCAAAGACATCGGTGGAGACACGGCCGGTGTTGCTCCCCAGGATGGCCACCACGACCTTGTCAGTGCCGATGTTGAGCTGCGTCTCGAAGCCCAGGGAGTGAGCCCGTTCGACGACAGCATCTATCTGCGCTTGAGGGGCGCGTGTCTTCATCTCGACGATCATCGGGCATCACCTCCTGGAGCACTCGGCTCAGAGAAAGCAATGGCCGCCCCGCCGGCGGCCATTGCCCGGATCACTGTGTACCAACCCATTCTAGAGCCTGGGGCTTCTGGGGGCAACGCTCAGGAACCTGGCCGGCGTCGCACCTTGATGCCGAGCGCGGCCAGTTTGGCTTCGACCTCGGGCCACCGGCGGCGGGGGATGAGCAGCCTGCCATCGCTGAGTCGCTCGCCGATACCACCGAGCTGAGTTGGATCCGGCAGCGCTGGTTCATCGTCCGTGGGCCGGGAGAGCAGCACCATAGCCTCTGCATCTAGAACAACAGGGCCGGTCAAAGCCATGATCGCGGACTCGTGCGTACCATCGAAATGACCGGCATGGCGACGCAGGAATGCAAGGACCCTCTCTGTACCTACCCCGGAATCAGCGGCACGGCGGAGCGAGCGGCGGCTCAACTGGAAGCGCAGGTTCTGCTTGTCACCGCCCACCGCCTCCGCGATGCGCTCTACCTGATAGAGCAGGTAAAGGCTGCAGTCACGTGGGAGGACGATCTGCAGGTCCACTGTGAGATCGAAGCGGTCGCAGCGAGGCGGTTCGTCAGAGGGCTGGGCCTCGGCGCGGGGACTGTGCGCCTCCAGGCGGAAGCAGCGGCTGCCCTGGCTTGCCCCAAGCGAGACTTGCCCCAGGGCATTGAGGGCGACGAGTACTTCTTCTACGAAACGTCCTTCCACCTGCATCCAGGCTTCCAGGCCGTCCAGTGGTGCGCCCGAACTACTATCGCGCAGGTAGAGGCTGTCGTAATTCGAGTCGCGGCGCAGGAAGTCGGGCTGGGTGGAACGCAGATAGGCCTGCAGGTCGGCGACAGCGTACCAGCGCCGGGGCTGGAGGCGGCCCAGCGCTTGCACCAGGGCTGCTCGCGCTGGGGCTGGGTCCGGCAGGTTGCCGCCCTCGTAGATTATGCCAGGCGCGTTCGCCAGTTCGTGCCAGGCGGAGGCAGTCAGCCAGGCGTGGTAGAGCTCGGCCATGGCTCTGGCGCGCGGCAAGCGCAGCCAACGAAGGATCTGGGACTGGCGGCCGCGAGCGATCTGCCCATCGCGGAGGAAGCCCATGGCTTCGCCCAGGCTGATGGCGAGGGCGGCGATGGTGCGCAGTCGCTCCTCGTCCGGGGCGTCAGGCTCGGGGGCAAGAATGCGCTGCAGGGCACCAGCCAAAAGGTGTTGGCGCTCACGGGCCGCCAGCAGGGCACGGAAAGTGGCGCGCAGCAGGAGATCGTATGCCTCGCGTGAGACCTCTACCTCGCCGCTGATTGGCTGGGGCAGGGAAACGTGCCGTGTCGCATCGGGCAGCGGCAGCAGGGGTAGCATGTCGGAAGGGATGTACCAGGTGGCGGCGGAGCCATCCTCGCTGAAGCCGCGAAAGGCCAGCCCGAGGAAGAAGAGCCGCTCGCTTGTGTTGACGGGGTTTTCCCAGAGACGCTCCCGCAGCAAGCGGGCCGGGCCGTAGTGACGGACGGTGCCGTACTCGGCCTCGAAGTAGACGGCGGCAAGTTCCCCACCGTGCGCGGCGAGGGTGGCCAGGGCCTCGCGCTCGCGCGGCCCGAGGTCGCTCCAGAGCAGTTGAAGCGAGAGCGGCAGGGTGCTCTCCTCGACAAGCATGGAGATCAACTCGGCCTTATTGTCTTTGAGGGGAAGGCCGCGGCTGGCAGCAATGGCCCGCAGGGTCTCAGGGTCATAGTCCAGCAGGCTGCGCCTCACGTCAAGCACCCGATCCTCCGTCCTGGTCGCTTGCCGCTACCCATGGTGGCACCTATAATCCCGCCCATTACGAGAGCCGGGCCTGGTGGCTGGCTCGGATCGCGGCAGAGGCAGTGAATGAAGCAGGTGCCCAACCTCTACCTTGCCGTCCTGGTTGGCGGGTTCAGCAGCCTCGGCGTGGAAATGTGTGCCTCGAGGCTGTTGAACAACTACTTCGGCTCCTCCCAGCTTATCTGGGCCGTGCTCATCGGGCTAGTGCTCGTGTACCTCACGGTGGGCTATTACCTGGGCGGACGGCTGGCAGACCGATCGCCGCGGCCAGAGAAGTTGTACGAACTGATGGCTTGGGCGGGCTTGCTGATAGGCCTGGTGCCTTTCATCGCTCAGCCGATCCTTCACTATGGCCAGGTTGGCCTGGAGCGGTACCTTGCCAGCCTGCTTCTGGCCTCCTTGCTGGGAGTGGTGGCCCTGTTTGCCGTCCCCGTGAGCTTGCTAGGCTGCATTTCGCCATTTGCCACCCGGCTGGCGATGCGCGAGGTGGCCCACTCCGGCGACGTGTCGGGACGCATCTACGCCATATCTACCGTAGGCAGCATCGCCGGCACTTTCTTGCCAGCGTTGGTTCTGATCCCCAGCATCGGCACCAAGCACAGCTTCATCCTGCTCTCACTGCTCCTGCTCGCCGTCGCCATCTATGGCATGGCGCGATCTGGCGCACGCCCGCTCGGCTTCATGGCCATGCCCGTCCTGGTGCTGGCGCTGCTGGTGATCGTTCCCGGCGGTGTCGTCAAGTCGGTGCCGGGCATGATCTACGAGAAAGAGTCACCCTACAATTATATCCAGGTGGTCCAGGCTGGCGACACGCGCTATCTGCTCCTCAACGAGGGTCAAGGTGTCCATTCTGTATATTCGCCAGGCCACCTGCTCACTAACAGCATTTGGGATTTGTTCCTGGTCGCCCCGTTCTTCAACAACGTTCCCTATCGGCCGGCGGACGTCAAGAGCATGTGCATGATCGGCCTGGCTGCGGGCACGATCGCCAAGCAGTACACAGCGGTGTATGGCCCGATCCCGATTGACGGCGTCGAGATTGACCCCGACATCATCCAGGTGGGCCGGCGCTATTTCGACATGAACGAGCCGAACCTGAACGCTGTCGCTCAGGACGGACGCTACTTCCTGTACAACTCGCCGCGCAAGTACGACGTCATCGGCGTTGACGCTTATCGCCCGCCCTATATCCCGCCGCATCTGGCGACCAAGGAGTTCTTCCAAGAAGCGCGTGCGCATCTCACCGAGAATGGCGTTGTTGCCATCAACGTCGGGCGCACGACGACGGATTTCAGCCTGGTGAACGCGATGGCGGCGACACTGGCCTCCGTTTTCCCCAACGTATACATCATTGACCTGCCCGAATCAGGCGGGGGGCTGAGCAACAGCCTGGTAGTGGCGACCAACCAACCTACCGCCCTTAGCAACTTCGCCCAGAACGCCGCGACTATACAACAGCCGGAACTCAAAGCAGTGGCTAGCGAGGCCGTCGGGTGGTCGCGCGAGTTCAAGGGCACGGGCATAGTCTTCACGGACGACAAATCCCCGGTGGAGCAGGTCATCCATCGGCTGATCGTGAACTTCATCACGCGCTCGCTGCCGGCCGCCGGGTCGTAGCGCCGGGGCGCGGCGTGAGCTAAAGCCCGAAGACGGCACTCAGGGAGCGGACGTAGGCCAGGTCGTCTCGCGGAGCCTCCGGAGGCTCGCCGATTGGGTCCCGGCAGAGGTGCGGTTCCCCCAGGAGAACATGGGCGAGGTTGGCTGTGCACGCCGCCAGGACTTCGCCGTCGTAGCCGCCCTCGAGCACGAAAAGGAGCCGGCCGCTGCAAAGGTCATCGGCGAGGCGGGTCAGTTCGCGGGCAAGCTGCGTGTAGCCGGCCACAGTGAGGCGCAGGTTCGCGAGTTTCTCGCGCCAGTGACCGTCGTAGCCGGCGGAAACCAGGATGACCTCGGGAGCGAATCGCTCGGCCGCCGGGCGAAGCAGGTGCTCCACAACGGCGAGGCATGAAGCGTCGCCAACCCCGGGCCTGAGTGGCACATTGAAGTTATAGCCAAAGCCAGCACCTCTGCCCCGCTCCTCCACCGATCCAGTGCCCGGGAACAGCGGGCGCTGGTGCAAGGAGAAGTAGAGCAGGCGAGGATCGTCGTAGAAAGCGTCCTGGGTGCCGTTGCCATGATGGACATCGAAGTCGAAGATCAACACTCGGTGCAGCCCACCTTCCGCCAGGGCCCAGGCGGCGGCGCAGGCGATGTTGTTGATGAGGCAGAAGCCCATAGGCGACGCACGCCGCGCGTGATGACCTGGCGGCCGCACGAGGGCGATGGCAGCACGGGCCTTGCTTTCGAGGACGGCCTGAAGGCAGGCGATACTTGCTCCAGCGCTGCGCGTAGCCGCCTCGTAGGAAGCGGCGCAGATGTAGGTGTCCTGCTCAATGTACCTGGGCGGGTCGCGAGACTCTTGTTGCAGCCAGGCCAGGTAGCGCCGGTCGTGGATGCGCTCCAGCACGGGTTCAGGCGCAGGGTCTGCCGGAACGGCGAGCAGCCGCGCGGGAAGGCCCTGGCGGTCCCACTCAGCGAGGATGGTCGAGAGGCGGCTCGAGGTCTCAGGGTGATCTGGCAGGTCGTGCTCGAGGAATAGCGGATGGAACGAGTAAGCCACGCCATTGCCTGGCGGCGATGGCGCCGACGGAGGCTGAGATAGTGACAGCGCATCGGGTCCCGATGATCGGCTTCTCATTTGGCGATAGCAAAGCCACTGGCTGGCAGGGGCGGGCCGCTGCATATCTGGATGCGCTTGCGGGCGCGGGTGCGACGGCAATCCCTTTGCCCGCCGGCCTGAGCGGCGAGCCGCTGCTGGCAGCGCTCGGCCGGCTGCAGGGGCTGCTCCTGGGTGGCGGACCGGACGTGGCGCCGGAGCTTTATGGCGAGAAGGCCGGGGAGCATTGCGGCCAGCCTGACCGGCAGCGGGACCGTGACGAACCGCCGCTCCTGGCGGCGGCCTTGGCCATGGACCTGCCGCTTCTCGCCATCTGTCGCGGCGTGCAGATGCTGAACGTAGCCCTCGGCGGCACCCTTTTCCAGGACTTGCGCAGCCAGGTCGAGGGCGCCTTGCCTCATGCGGCCAGCGAACGCGGCGGAAAGGAGCGGCCCGACGTTATCGTGCACTCCGTCAACCTGGCGCCGGGCAGCACCCTGGCGGGATGCCTTGGCGGCCTGGAGGTACCGGTCAACAGCCGGCATCACCAGGCGGTGAAAGGAGTGGCAGCCAGCCTGCGGGCAGTGGCCTGGGCACCGGACGGGGTCATCGAAGCTCTGGAGATGCCAGGGCGGCGTTTCGTGGTCGGTGTACAATGGCACCCGGAGGACCTGGTGAAGACGCAAGAGCACGCCCGATCGCTCTTCGCCTGCCTCGTAGCTGCGGCGCGAGAGAGGCTCTAGGGCCACTTCGAGGCCTCGAGTAGCCTGCCGCATACATCGAGCCGGCGCTGTTCGAGAAGAGGAAGGCGCTGGCGGAAGGCGCTGATGACGCCTTCCTGGTAGGTGGCGGTGATCACCTGGTCAATGCCATCGTGGGCACGTGCGATCACGTGGCCGTGCGGGTCCACGATCATGCTCACGCCATGGAACGCGAAGGGAGGATGAACTCCCTGCAAGGCGCTGCCCGCTACGTACATTCCGTTGTCCAGAGCGCGTGCGCGCAAAGCGAGTTCCCATTCGTCCGCCGGGCCGAGCCAGGCTGTGGCTGCCAGCGCGAGGGTGGCGCCGTCTATGGCGAGCAGCCGCGCCACCTCAGGGAAGCGGGTGTCGTAGCAGATCCACATGCCGCAGCGAGCCTGCGCCGTGTCGAAGGCTGCCACGGTTGCCCCTGGTGCGGCCCACTGCTTTTCAGTGTCCCAGAGATGCGTCTTGCGGTAGACGGCGAGCACCTTGCCGGAGCTATCCACATAGGCCATGCTGTTATAGATCCGTCCGTCGGTGGCTTTTTCGGCCAGACCAAAGCCGGCGTCTATGCCATACTGCTTGCAGGCATCCCGCAGGCGCCTGACCTCGGGGCTGTCGAGGCTGAGCGCCAATGGAAGCACGTCTTCAGGAGCGAGGTAGCCGCTGAGGGCCATCTCCGGGAAGACTATCAGCTTCGCCTGGCGCGAACTGGCATAGGCGATCTGCTCACACATGGTAGTGACGTTAGTCTGGACGTAGCCCGGGCTGGGCACGAACTGACCACAAGCAAGAGTGAAGTCCAACACACGCCTCCCGATCCGCATCCACCAATTGTAGGCGTAGCCGGAGAGTGGGTCAAAGGGCGGGGGACAAGTGGACGGAAGGTGTGCGCTTTTTCCGCGCCATGTCCCGGGTGATATACTGGCTTACCTTAGCCGCATAGATAGTCTGGAGGTTCAGCTTTGGCAGAAAACCGGTCGCGCACCCTCACCGAGAAGATCATCGCTGAGCACCTGGTATCAGGCGAGATGCGCCCAGGTGCGGAACTGGCCCTTCGCATTGATCAAACCCTGACCCAGGATGCCACCGGCACGATGGCCTACCTCGAGCTTGAGGCCATGGGTATAGATAGAGTGCGGACTGAGCTATCCGTCTCCTACGTTGACCACAACATGCTGCAGCAGGATTTTCGCAATGCGGACGACCACCGCTACCTGCAGAGCATTGCCGCTCGCTATGGCATCTACTTCTCGCGCCCGGGCAACGGCATCTGTCATCAGGTGCACCTGGAGCGCTTCGCCCGGCCGGGCAAGACGTTGCTAGGATCTGATTCGCACACGCCTACGGCCGGCGGCATTGGCTCCCTGGCCATTGGCGCCGGCGGCCTGGACGTTGCCGCGGCCATGGCGGGCAGGGCATATAGCCTGGTCATGCCACGAGTGCTCGGGGTTAGGCTCACTGGCGCTCTTCCTGCCTGGGTGAGCGGAAAGGACGTCATCATCGAACTGCAGAGGCGGCTGACCGTGAAAGGCGGCGTCGGCCGGGTGCTGGAATACTTCGGCCCGGGAGTTGCCAGCCTGACGGTGCCGCAAAGAGCCACCATCACCAACATGGGTGCGGAGTTGGGCGCCACCAGCAGCATATTCCCCAGTGACGATGTGACATTGGCTTTCCTCACCGCTCAGGGACGTAGCGATGCCTGGCGACCACTGGCCGCCGACGAGGGAGCGACCTATGACGGCGTCATCGAGATAGACTTGAGCAGGCTCGAACCGCTCGTATCGTGCCCTTCCAGCCCCGACAACGTCAAGCCAGTGCGCGAACTGGTCGGCACACCGCTGAGCCAGGTATGCATCGGGAGCTGCACCAATAGCTCCTACCATGACCTCATGACAGTCGCAGCAGTGCTGCGCGGGCGCAGCGTTCACCCGGGCTTGAGCTTGACCATCAGCCCCGGGTCGCGCCAGGTGCTGACCCTGCTGTCCAAGAACGGGGCCCTGGCGGACCTGGTGGCGGCTGGCGCAAGGGTGCTGGAGTGCGCCTGCGGCCCTTGCATCGGCATGGGCCAGGCACCGGCCTCAGGCAGTAACACGCTGCGCAGCTTCAACCGCAATTTCGAGGGTCGTTCGGGCACGCCGGACGCCGGCATCTACCTGGCCAGCCCCGAGGTGTGTGCGGCATCAGCAATCGCCGGCTGCATCGCTGATCCACGTGAGCTTGGCGAGCCGCCCGTAGTTGCCGAGCCGGCCTCCTACCTTGTCGAGGACAACATGATCATCGCGCCGCCGGCGCCGGGCACTGCCGTTGAGATCGTGCGTGGCCCCAACATCAAGCCACTGCCGCAGGTTCCTCCCCTGGCGGAAAGCATCCGGGGGGAGGCATTGCTCAAAGTCGGCGACAATATCACCACTGACCACATCATGCCGGCGGGCGCGCAGGTATTGCCCTTCCGCTCCAACATTCCCGCCATTAGCGAGTTCGTCTTCCAGCGTCTGGACCCTACCTTTGCCAGCCGAGCGCGTGCGGCCTGCAGGGGCTTCATCATCGGCGGCAGCAACTATGGGCAGGGCTCAAGCCGCGAGCACGCGGCGATCGGCCCGCGCTATCTCGGTGTCGAGGCCGTGGTGGCGAAGTCATACGCCAGGATCCATGTGGCCAACCTGGTGAACTTCGGCATCCTGCCGTTGCTTTTCGTGGATCCGGCGGACTACGACACGATCGAGCAGGGCGACCTGCTCTTGCTCGACGATGTGCGGCGGGCTATCGAGGCTGGTGCCGAGTTGACGCTAGCCGACCTCACCAAAGGCAGAGGCATTGCCGTGCGGCACGAGCTTTCGCCGAGGCAGGTGCGAATCCTGTTGGCGGGTGGCTTGCTGAACTACTACCGGGATGGCGGCGAGTAGGGGCGTCGGGGGCTCAGGCACTTGCGGTTGTGGCAGGCCACGGGAGTCTGTGCCCTGCCACAACCCTTGCTGGCAGCAATCTCAAGCCGGAGCCTGACTGGCTTCATCGAGACCGGGCTTGGTCGGCTCCCGGCAGCAGCCTGAGCAGCAAAAGCGAGGTCTCTCTGGCGACTAAGGCGCAACTTCCCGGCCCCTCCGGTGAATGCATGCGCTCGTAGATGGGCCGGCAGCGGGTCGAGCCGAACTGCTCAGAGAACTCCTCGAGCCAGCGAGCCGTGATGGCTTTGCCATAGCTGTCGTCCTGGCTCACATCGTCGCGCCCGTAAAGCAGGCCGATTAGCATGATGCCCGCTGCAAGGGCGCCGCACAATTCCTCTCTGGTTGAGGCAACCCCACCGCGGAAGCCATTGGCAGCGCGCAACACTGCAGAGTATGAAGATGGGGCGACGTGCTCGCCGACCGCGAGCAAGACTGCCTCCGATCAGTGGTAGCCTTGTTTCATGTAGTCGAACGCACGCTGCCCGACAGGGGCCTGGCTATCGGCACCCGGGGTGGGTTCGCCCTGGTGAAGCGAAGCGATTTCGTCTCCCCCCTCAGGCGCGTGCCGAGCGAACTTCGGCCACGAGTTTGCGAGCATTCTCGCTCAGTTGCTCGAAAGCGCCGGCAGCGACCAGTTTGTTGTTGACGAGTTCACCACCGACAGCGATGGCGGCCGCCCCGCTGCGGATGAACTCGGCGGCGTTGGCCGGGCCCACGCCACCGGTCGGCACGAGTCTCACCATGGGCAGCGGCGCCAAAATGTCTTTGAGGTAGCGCGGCCCCAGCCCGCCAGCCGGAAAGACCTTCACGAAGTCGGCTCCGGCTTGCCAGGCGCGCAGGATCTCGGTTGGGGTGAGCGCGCCAGGCATCATGACCTTGTCATAGCGGTGAGCCAGTTCCATGCTCGGGAAGTCTGTCACTGGTGAGACGACAAACTGGGCTCCAGCGAGAATGGCGGCTCGGGCCGTCTCAGCATCGAGCACGGTGCCGGCGCCCAGGAGGACATCATCGCCGAAGCGCCCGGCGCACTCCTCGATGATCCGCAGTGCTCCTGGCGTTGTCATTGTGAACTCGATAATGTCCACGCCGCCGGCCCGGATAGCGTCGGCCACCTTGGTCAGTTGAGAAGCTTCGGCAAGGCGCACCACGGCGATAACGCCGGCGGAGATAATGCGGTTGGCGATATGCAGCCTGTCCAACTGATTGCACTCCTCTAGCGCGTGATACGCAGGCTACCGCCTGCCAGGAGGCGGTTCGCTTCCTCTTCGGTGGCGAGGTTGAAGTCGCCCGGGATGGTATGCTTGATCGCTGAGAAGGCCACGGCGAAGTCTATCGCCTCCTGGGGGCTGGCCCCGGCCAAGGTTTTGAAGATAAAGCCGGCGCTGCAGGCGTCGCCAGCGCCGACGCGGTCCACGATCTCAACCTCGTAGGCTGGGCCATGATAGATCTGGCCGCCGGCGTAGACCAGTGCTGACCAGCGGTTATGCCAGACCGAGAGATCCTCGCGCAGGGTGATAACCACCGCCTGGAAGCCGAAGCGCTCAGTCAGTTTGGCGGCCACCTCGCCGTAATCCTTGCCTTCGATGGCGAAGACGCGCTTCGTATCCTCCTCGGTCGTGAAAAGCACGTCCACGTATTCCATCAGGCCGGTCTGTACAGCGCGGGCCTTGTCCTGGCTCCAGAGTTTGGCGCGGTAATTGAGGTCGTAAGATACCTTGGCGCCAGCATTCTTGGCCTGCTGGAGGGCCTCAAGCGTGGCGGCGCTGCAACTATCGGAGAGGGCCGGGGTGATACCACTTGTGTGGAACCACTTTGCACCAGCGAGCGCCCTGGCCCAGTTCACCATCCCGGGCTGCAGCCGGCTCACCGCCGAGCCAGCGCGGTCGTACAGAACGGAGCTGGGGCGGGGAGCAGCGCCGAACTCGACGAAGTACAGCCCCATGCGGTCCTCGGCCGACCAGACCACGTGCGACACGTCTACGCCCAGTTCGCGCGCCCTGTTGGCGCAGAGGCGCCCCAGGGCATTGCTCGGCAGGCGGCTCACCCAGGCACTGTCTATGCCAAGGCGGGATAGGCCGACGGCGACGTTGAGCTCGGCGCCACCAGCAGTCATATTCAGCGACGTGGCCTGCTCCAGCCGCCGGAAATCCGGTGGGGAAAGGCGGATCATGGCTTCACCAAGGGTCACGACGGTCGGCATACTGGCTACCCTCGCGCTGATGTGTGGCAATGCGTCGCGACATTATAGACTCAGGTTGGCAGGCAATGCATCCTGTCGAGCGGAGTCTCACGGCGCCTGGGCGCAGGAAGAGTCTTCCGATGCTCCTTTGCTGAGGCTGCCGCCGCCATGGTATAGTCAGCCTTTGTGAGCGAATGAGCCAGGAGGACAGCGGCAATGCCTGACTTGTTGTCAGTTGTGTCACCAGAAGTTGTGAGCAAGGAACTGCCCGAGGTTAGGAGCGGCGATACCGTTCGTGTGGATATCCAAATCGTCGAGGGCGAGAGAGAGCGCGTACAGGCGTTTCAGGGCACGGTGATCAGCACGCGAAAGACTGGTGCCGGTCCGATGATCACGGTGCGGCGCATCGCTTCGAACGGCATCGGCGTCGAGCGAACCTTCCCGCTCTATTCCCCGCGCGTGGTTCATGTCGAGGTGCTTCGCCATAGCAAGGTGCGACGGAACCAGCTCTACTACCTTCGCGACCGGGTTGGCAAGGCTGCTCGCCTCGCCTAGTGCGAGGGAGTAGGGCCGGCATCGTCTATGCGCCGCGCGCCTGATCTCACCTTGGAGGCGACATGGTGGCTTGAGGGCTACCGGCTGGTCGCGGGCGTGGACGAGGTCGGGCGCGGGGCTTTGTTCGGGCCGGTCGTCGCTGCCGCCGTTGTCTTGCCGAGCGGCTGGCAGGCCAGCGCCATTCCCGGGTTGTGCGACTCCAAGCTGGCGACGCCCGCCAAGCGCGAAGAGCTGTACGATAGCATAGTGGCAGCGGCGCAGGAGCTATGCGTCGGCATTGTCTCCGCAGCGGAGATTGACACCCTCGGCATCTCGCGGGCCACATTGAAAGCGATGCAACTGGCTCTCGACGGTCTCGCGGAACCGGCCGAGATGGTCATTGTGGATGGCATCGGTCCCTTGCCTCAAGGCTACCGGGTCTGCGCCGCCATAGATGCCGATGCTCTCTGTTCTACGGTGGCTGCGGCGTCAATCGTGGCCAAAGTCAGGCGCGATCGGCTCGTCTGCGAGCTCGCCCGTGATTACCCCGGCTATCGCCTCGAAGAGAACAAGGGTTACGCCACTCCGGAGCATCTCGAAGCTCTGCGCTTGCTAGGGCCCACACCATTGCACCGGCGCAGCTTCGCGCCAGTGCTCGCGAGCGCGGACTAGAAGCTGGCTATATGGCGACGACCAGGCGTCGCCCCTGGCTCTCCTCACACCGCATCTGCAGTGCTAGTCCTGGGCCAGGGCTGCCATCTGTTGCCGCGAGTAAAGCATCGTGTAGAGGTCGTAGTAGCGCCCTCGCAGGGCCAGCAACTCGTCATGCCTGCCCTTTTCCAGAAGGCGCCCGTGCTCGACCACGGCGATGATATCCGCCTGGACTATGGTCGAGAGGCGGTGGGCAATGACGAAGGACGTCCTTCCTTTGAGCAGCCGCTGCAAGGCCGTCTGGATGACTTTCTCCGTCTCTGTATCAATGTTGGCGGTGGCCTCGTCCAGCACCAGGATCCGCGGGTCTGCTAGCAGCGCGCGTGCGAACGCTACCAACTGCTTCTGCCCTACTGACAGAATGGCTCCCTGCTCCTGCACCTCGGTGTGGTAGCCGTAGGGCAACTTGCTGATGAACTCGTCAGCACCGATAGCCTTTGCTGCCGCTATGGCTTCCTCCTCGCTCGCTTCCAGCCGTCCGTAACGGATGTTGTCGAGCACAGTGCCCGAGAAGAGGAAGTTCTCCTGCAAGACGATGCCGACCTGCCGGCGCAGGGACTCGACCGTCACATCGCGGATGTCGTAGCCATCAATGCGGATGGCGCCACCAGTGACGTCATAGAAACGGTCGAGCAGTTTGATGAGGGACGTCTTGCCCGCGCCGGTAGCACCCACGAAAGCCACTGTCTGCCCCGGGAGCACCTCGAGCGACAGGTCCTGGATGACCGGTTTGTCCGGCTTGTAGCGGAACTCGACGTGATCGAAGACGACATGGCCTTTGATGGGCGGCAGGGGCACGGCCCCGGGCTTGTCCACTATCTCGGGCTGAGTATCGAGCACCTGAAAGATGCGTTCGCCGGAGGCCATGGTGGCCAGAAGGGAGTTGTAACGCATGGCCGTGTCGCGGATGGGCCAGAAGAAGCGGTCCACATAGAGCAGGAAGGCGACTAACACGCCCGCGGTAATATGGCCGTTCAGCACCTGATGCCCACCGAACCAGACCACGGTCGCCATGGCGATGGCATTGGTGAACTCAACTGCCGGGAAGTAGATTGATGACAGGCGGGCGGCGTAGAGGTTCGCCTCCAGGTTGCGCCTGTTGATGCGCTCGAACAGCTTGAAGTTGAGGTCCTCACGCACGAGCGACTGGATCACGCGCACGCCCCAGATGTTCTCTGCCAGACGGGCGTTTATGCGTGAGATCGCCTGACGCACCTCGCGGTAGGCCTCACGCGCCCGTGCCCTCCAGAAGAACGTGCCCACGGCCATGATGGGCAGGACGGTGAAGGTGAGCAGCGACAGCTTCCAGTCCATCGCCAGCATGACCACGAGAATGCCAATGAGCACGAAAGCGTTGTTTACCAGCTGGACGATGGCCCACGTGGCGAAGTCCTCTAGGACGCCGACATCCGACGTGAGGCGCGAAACGAGGCGACCCACCTCATGCGTGTCGTAGAAGGACATGGAGAGCCGCTGCAGGTGAGCATACATTTGGGTGCGGATGTCATACATGATGCTCTGGCCAGTGCGGACCATGATGTCCGTCTGGTAGATGCGGACCCGCCAGATGATCAGATAGAGGATGACGTAGACGGCGACCGAGATCATGAGAGCGCGGACGTCTCGCTTCTGGATGCCTTCGTCAATGGCCAGACGAACTACGTAAGGGCCAGCCAGGCTCATGGCCGATGCTGTCAGGACCAGAGCTGTGGCGAGGCCAAGGTGCCGCGCATACGGCCGGATATAGGCCATGAGGCGGCGCGCTATGTCCGGGTCATACTCGGCGAATATCTCTTCGATCTCATCGGGGCCCTTGGGCAAGTCGGGCTGCTTTCTACTTGGCTTAGGCGCTGCTTGCGCTTTCACTGGCTTAACCTCGAGACGAAGCCGGCCAGGCCATCTTTCGCCAGCTGTTCTTCTTGATCGCGCAGCTGCAGGTCGTAGATGCGCCTGTACATCCCACCTTTGCTCAACAGTTCATCGTGCGTACCCTGCTCCACGATCCGTCCGTGGCTCATGACCAGAATGACATCAGCCCGCTTCACGGTGGTAAGTCTCTGAGCGATGACGAAAGTGGTGCGACCCTTCATGACCTCTGCGAGCGCAAGCTGGATCAGCGACTCCGTTTCCGTGTCCACGCTGGCGGTGGCGTCGTCGAGTATGAGGATGCGTGGGTTCAGCAGGATTGCCCTGGCGATTGAGACGCGCTGGCGTTGGCCACCGGAGAGGGTGTAGCCGCGTTCGCCAACGAAGGTGTCGTAGCCATCGGGGAATTCCATGATGAAGTCGTGCGCCTGAGCAACTTTGGCGGCACTGATGATCTCGTCCAGGGTTGCATCCGGCCGGCCATAGGCGATGTTCTCCCGAATTGTGCCGGTGAAAAGGAGCGGCTCCTGCATAACGATGCCAACCTGCCGGCGCAGCGACTTGAGCGTGCACTCGCGCACGTCTACGCCGTCAATACAGACGCGGCCCGCGGTCACGTCATAGAAACGTGGGATCAGGCTGACAAGCGTGGTCTTACCACACCCCGTCGGACCCACCAATGCTACAACCTGGTTGGGCTGCGCCGTGAAGGTGATGCCCTCGATGGCGTTTTCCCGTCTCTTGCCGTCGGCGCTGGTGTAAGCGAAGTCAACGTTCTCGAAACTCACTTGGCCGGCGACATTGGTGAGTTCGCGTGCGCCCGGCGCGTCTGCTACCTCGGGCTTGGTGTCCAGGATCTCGAAGATGCGCTCGCCAGCGGCGGTTGCCTCGGTGGCGGAGTTGACGATGTCGCCCAGGGCCTGGATGGGCCAGGTGAGCATGGAGAGGTAGGCGCTGAATGCCACCAATGTGCCTACCGTCACCTGACCCGCTATTGCGCGCGGGCCGCCGTAGATGAGCAAGAGCGCCGTGCACAGGGCGAAGAGAAACAGGTTCGTCTGAGTATTGCGCACCCAGTGGTACATGGCGCGCATGCGGTACTTCCGCAACTGGTCCACTTCGCGATCGAACTTGCTCCGCTCGTAGGACTCACGGGCGAAGGCACGCACTACCTGTGCCCCACGCAGGTTTTCCTGCATTACGGTCGTCATAATCGCATATTGCTGCTGTATCGCCCGGAACACAGGCCGGATCCGGCGCCGGAAGACAACTGCAGTCACAGCCACGATTGGCACGGGCAACACTGACACCGCTGCCAGGCGCCAGTCAGTCGAGAAGAGGATGGCCATGGAGACACCGGCCAGGACAAGGCTGTTGGCCGCCTGCATGATGGAGTTGCCCGAGAACTGGAGGACGGCACTGACATCGGAGGTGCAGCGAGACATCAACTGGCCGGTTTCGGTGCGATCATGGAAGGAGAAGGAAAGACGCTGCAGATGATCGTACAGGTCGTTGCGGATATCATAGGCCATGTGCTCGGCCAGCCAGGAGAACATGTAGCGCTGGCCGAAGGAGAACAACGCCGATCCGGCGGCGATGCCGATGACGAGCAGGGCTGCCTGGTCAACCAGGTGCGGCTCCCGCTGGGCGAGGCCGACGTCAATGACGCGCTTGATGATCTGGGGCGTGATCAGGCCTGCCCCGGTGACGATCAACATGCAGGTGTAGGTCAAAACGGCCTGAGGCCAGTGGCGGAAAAGGTAGTGGGTGATGAGTCGTTTGAGGACGCTCATCGGCCTTGCCTCATTCTTGGGCCGCCGCCTGAGCTTGAGCGAGAAGGCACTGGAGGTCCACCCCATAGGCTATAAAGTATAGCCGGCCCGCTGCAGGTAACGCCAGCGCGAACGTAGGTCGCCGGCCAGAGATACAGGAACAGGAGGGAAGAGCAGTGTGACAAGTGCCCTTGCCCGACGCCACCAAACCTAACTGCGCCATGCTAACATAGGCCCCTTAGCCAGGCAAAGCATTTTGGCCTCCACCATTTGCGGCGGTTGTGGCTGTGATACCGTTCCCTCCCTGCCAGACAGCCGCGCTTTCGGGCGGCAGGCCGCTCGGGGAAATTGGGGCAGGAAGAGCAGGAAGAGAATGCAACCCGGTTGCCTCGTCGCCCTCAGGTGTCTAGACTTCATCCCTGGGTAGAAACAGTGCCGCAGGAGGAAGACATGATTCACTTGGCGGCGATGACCAGCATTTTCCCCGACTGGACGCTTGACCAGGCATTGCCAATTCTGAGAAGCTGCGGCTACACCGGCCTCGAGGCGAGGGTCGAGTGGGGCCATCGCAGTGGGATCGAGGCCAATCTCAGCCCGGCTGAACGGGCCGAAGTGAGGCGGAAGGTCGAAGACCAGGGCCTGCAGCTGTGCGCTGTCGCCACGAGCGTGCGCTCTGCCGTCGCCGACGCAACGGAACGGTCGCGCCAGATGGAAAGCCTTCGCCGCTACATTGACCTGGCTGCCGACCTGGGGGCCAAGTGTGTACGCACCTTCGGTGGTGAACGGCCGCAGGGTGTGGAACTCAAGTATGTTATTGATTACGTTGCTGAAGCATGCGCCAGCGTGGTGGGCTATGCTGGCGAGAGGGGTGTGACCGTCCTGATGGAGACGCACGATTACTGGTCGCACTCGTCGGAAGTGCGGGCAGTGGCGGAGCAGGTGAATCACCCCAGCTTTGGGGTGCTCTGGGACATCATGCACCCCGAGCGCATGTTTGAGCGGCCAGAGGAGACTTTTGCGAACATAGGCCGGTTCACTCGCCACGTTCATGCCCACGACGGCATTTACCCGGGTGACGGGCGGAGTGTGCAGATTGTGCCTCTCGGCGAGGGAGTGTTTGACCACGCCACTCCCCTCTCCTTACTGAGTCAGGCCGGATTCGACGGCTTCGTCTCAGTGGAAGTGATTCACGAGCCGGGCAGCGATCATGACGCCGAAGGGGTTCTGCGGCAATACGCCGAGGCTCTGCGCCGCCTGCTGCCGGCGTAGCGGCCTGGGGTAGGTTCGTCTCCGGCGGCCGTCGGAGATCGGGCGGAGTTGGTGACCCAGGCAAGGGCAGGGCTAGCTGTCAGCCTGGGTCAGCACCCGCCTGAGCAGGTCGGGCATGTTCGTGCATATGCCCCAGACGGGCATTCGGACGAGGTGGCGCAGCTCTGATTCGCGTTCCTCATGCCAGAGGACAACCTGGAGCCCTTGCTCTTGCAGCTTGGTCAGCATCTCCGGCGAGAGCAACGTGTGCGGTTCTGGCGCGGCGTTTTCCCAGCATAGGTGGAGCAAGCTGGCGCCAGCGCTCTGAGCTTCGGCAGCCAGGTCAACATTCGTCTCAGAGATGAGCAACGCCGTCGGGAAGCCGGCCTGGCCCGCTTGCTGGACCAGCTCGGCATCGAAGGAGCCCAGCACCACTCCATCCCGCACTCCGGCTGCGCGCAGGTCGCGCAAGGCTGCCTCGGGTGTGCCCGCGGCCTTCAGTTCAACGTAGAGCCCGCAGCGCGGGTGGATGTAGTCCAGGACCTCCGGAAAGGTGGGCGGGCGCTGGCCGTTGCCGGCGTCAAGGGCGCGGAGTTGGTCGAGGGTGCTCGTGGATATCCGGCCCCTGCCTGTGGTTCTGTCGCTCAGGTCGTCGCTGTGCGACACGACCAGATGGCCGTCCGCGCTCAGGCGGACGTCCAGTTCGACCCAATCCGCCCCCATGCTTATGGCACGTTCGAAGGCGGCGATGGTGTTCTCGGGCTCATAAGCCGATGCCCCTCGATGGGCGATGATGCGCATGCTTACTCCTGGCGAACGTCGCTTGCCGGGCCGCATGCTAGCCCGTCCGGTGGGCGTTGACAAGCCTCAGGGGATGGTTCAGCCCGATTGGCGTTGCCGCTGCCAGAGGGCGCCTGTAGAATGGCGGCACGCGGACATTGCCGCAATGGGCATGGGCGTCAGGGCAGCTGACTTGTGCCTGGGCGGAGGAGCGGTATGGAGCAGCAACGGCCACTGCTAGTTCTCATTGATGGGCACTCGCTACTTTACCGTGCCTATCACGGGCTGCCGAATACGCTCAGGGCGCGCTCGGGCGAGCCTACAAACGCCGTGTTCGGTTTCACCTCAATGCTCCTGAACGTGCTCAAGGAGCGCAAGCCGGCTTACGCCGCCGTCGCCATGGATGTCGGCCGTTCCTTCAGGAACGATGATTTCGAGGCCTACAAGGCGCAGCGTCCGGAGACACCGAACGATTTCATCCCACAAGTGGCACGAGCGCGTGAAATCCTGGAGGCGCTGCGCATCCCTGTGCTCACGGCGCAGGGCTACGAGGCCGACGACGTGATCGGCACGATCGCGGAGCGGGCCAAGGAGCTAGGTGCCAGCGTCCTGATTGTCACGGGCGACACGGACGCGTTCCAGCTAGTGGACGAGAATGTCCAGGTGCTGACGTCCGGACGGCGCTTCTCGGACACGGTCGTCTACGATGTCAGGGCCATCCGCGAGCGGTACGGGCTGGAGCCACGCCAACTGATTGACTACAAGGCCCTGGTGGGTGACCGTTCGGACAACATCCGTGGCGTCCACGGCATCGGGGAGAAGACCGCCACACAGCTGTTGAGGCGCTTCGGCAGTGTCGAGTCTATCTACGAGCATCTGGCCGAGGTCCAGCCGGCCAAGGTGCAGCAGGCCCTGGCCGCTGGCAAGGACGATGCTTTCCTCAGCAAACACCTGGTGACCATCAGGCGCGACGTGCCCTTGGACTTTGACCTCGAGCAGTGCCGTTTGGGCGAGGCAGACGCGCCACGCCTGCGAGAGCTGTTTCGCGAGCTTGGGTTCCGCCAGCTGGCCGAGCGGTTCGACGAGGTCAGTGAGACCGGGCAACTGAAACTGTTCGCACCGGCAGAGCAGGAAGGCACTGCCCAGGCGGTGAGCGAGGCAGAGCAAGTGCCTCAGCAGGCCAGCTATCATGTGCTTACGGATGCCCGGGAACTGGCAGCTATGGCGGAGCGCATCCGCAACGCCGGCCTCGTCGCCATTGATGTGGAGAGCGACTCGCTGAACGCGATCAGTGCCGGCATAGTCGGGATGTCACTATCGGTGCGCGAAGGGGAGGGCTACTACATACCTATCGCTCACAGGCAGGCGGGCGAGCGCAACGCACGCATGGAAGATGTGAAAGCCGCACTGTCTACCGTGCTGGGCGACCCATCGGTCCTGAAGATCGCGCACAACGCCAAATTCGACTGGGAGATTCTCCGGCGGCATGGGCTCGGGCCGTCGAACCCTGACTTCGACACCATGATCGCGGAATGGGTAGTGAACCCGGCGTCGCGCGGCCTTAGCCTGAAGAACCTGGCCTGGACTCGCCTGGGCGTCGAGATGACTCCGATCACGGAGTTGATCGGCAGCGGCAAAGGGCAGAAGTGCATGGCCGATGTCGCCGTTGAACGCGTGGCGCCTTACGCGGCGGCCGATGCTGACATGACGCTGCGCCTGTGGCCAATCCTGAAGCGCGAGTTGGCCGAACGCGAACAGACCAGCCTTTTCGCCGACATCGAGATGCCGCTCGTGCCCGTGCTCGCCGACATGGAGCTGACAGGGGTCAAGATTGACGTCGGCTACCTGCGCCAGTTTTCAGCCACGCTTGACAAGCGCCTGCAGGAGATCGTGACCCGCATCCAGTTGTTGGCCGGCTTCCCGGTCAATGTGAACAGCACGCAGCAGTTGAGCGAATTCCTTTTCCATCAACTAGGATTGCCTTGCGCTGGCCTTCCTCGCACCGCCAGCGGCCACTTCAGTACTTCTGCGGAGGTGCTGGAGTCGCTGCGGGGCAAGCACGAGGTAGTGGACATGATCCTGGAGCAGCGCCAGCTTTCCAAGCTGAAGTCCACCTACGTTGATGCCCTGCCTGCCCTGGTGAACCCGAGCACAGGCCGCGTGCACACATCCTACAACCAGACGGGCACCGTCACCGGCAGGCTTTCGTCAAGCGACCCGAACCTGCAGAACATCCCCATACGCACTGAGCTGGGCAGGGAGGTGCGCCGCGCGTTCATCGCCGAGCCTGGCAACATCCTGGTCGGGGCGGACTACAGCCAGGTAGAGTTGCGTATCCTGGCGCATGTCTCCCAAGACCCGGCGCTGCTGAAGGCATTTGCGGAAGGTCAGGACATCCATGCCAGCACGGCAGCGCTGACGTATGGCGTTTCCCTGAGCGAGGTCACGCCGGAGCAACGGCGCGTGGCAAAGACGGTGAACTTCGCCGTGCTCTACGGAGTCAGCCCGTACGGCCTGGCGCGCCAGTCGGACCTGAGCCGCGAGGAGGCCGAGATCTTCATGCGCGCCTACTTCCGCAACTACCCGCGTGTGCAGGAGTACATAGAGCGGACCAAGGAAGAGGTGCGCCGGAAAGGCTACGTCGAGACCCTGCTCGGCCGGCGACGCTACTTCCCGGAGTTGGCCAATGGGCAGCGATTGTCGCAGTCCCAGCGAGGCGAGTCCGAGCGCGCTGCCATCAACGCGCCGATCCAGGGTACGGCGGCGGACATCATTAAGATCGCAATGATCCGCCTGCACCGAGAGTTGCAAGCCAGGGGCTTCAAATCGCGCATGATTCTGCAAGTTCACGACGAACTGATTCTCGAGGGCCCGGAGGCGGAAGCGGAGGCCGTCGCCCAGCTGACGAAGGAGACAATGGAGGGCGCTTTCCAGCTGGATGCGCCTCTAAAGGTTGATCTCGACATTGGCCACAACTGGATGGAGATGAAATAAGGTGCTGAACATCCGACGGAAGGCGTGGGCCCGCGGCTGTCGCTGGTGGCTGGTTACAGCTGCCGGGGACGGCCCCTGGCACGCGGCGTTGGCAGAGTGGAGGATGCAGTTTGACGCCCGTTAGAGAGAGTATCGCAGCTATCATTCGCGCCGGCTTCGAACGGGCACAGCGGGCAGGTGCATTGCCCCAGTTCGAGATTCCGGCAATTGTAGTCGAGAGGCCACGCCAGGAGGGCTTCGGGGATTACGCCTGCGCTGCCGCGATGCAGGCTGCTCGCCTTGCCCGCATGGCGCCGGTGCGCATCGCTGAAGCGGTAGTGGCCAACCTTCCGGGTCACGATTTGCTGAGCCAGTGCAGCGTCGCCAGCCCGGGGTTCATAAACGTGACTTTGAGCGATGCCTGGCTGGCGGCGCAAGTGCAGACGGTGCTTGACGAGGGCGACAGGTTTGGCCGGGTCAACGTAGGCAACGGCCTGCGAGTGCAGGTCGAGTATGGCAGCGCCAACCCGACCGGGCCGTTGCACGTCGGTTTCGCTCGCAACGTCGTTATCGGCGATGCGCTGGCGAATGTGCTGGCGGAGGCTGGCTACAGTGTGCAGCGCGAGTACTACGTGAACGACGCCGGCACTCAGATGGTCCTGTTTGGGCAGAGCCTCTATGCCAGGTACGCCCAGGCTTTGGGCCTGGATGTGCCGGTGCCCGAGAACGGCTATCAGGGCTTCTACCTGGCCGAATGGGGCAGGGAGATCGCCGCCGAACAGGGCCGCCGCTTTCTCGATCTGCCCTATGAACAGGCTACTACCGATATCGCCTACTACGGGCTCGAAAAGAAAGTGCTCACCGGCGTGCGGCAGGACCTTGAGGCGATGGGCATTCGGTACGACTGGTGGTTTTCGGAGCGCCAGTTGTACAGCGATGGTTCGTACGAGAAGGCCATGGCAATCCTGCGCCAGGGGGGCTACGTTGAGGAGCACGACGGTGCCGTCTGGTTCACTGCCAGCAAGCTGGGGGCAGATAAGGACGAAGTGCTCGTGCGCTCCAGTGGCCTGCCGGGCTATTTCGCCAGCGACGTGGCCTACCACTACAACAAGTTCGTCACGCGCGGGTTTCAGTGGGTGATTGACGTCTGGGGTGCTGACCATCAGGGGCACGTCCCGCGTATGAAGGCGATGATGGTGGCCCTGGGCCTTGACCCGAAACAACTGGAGATCATCATCTATCAACTGGTCACTCTGAAGCGGGGTGGCGAAGTTGTGCGCCTGTCAAAACGCACCGGCGACATCATCACTCTTCGTGAACTGCTCGATGAGGTGAGCGCCGACGCCGTGCGCTATTTCCTTCTCTCGCGCTCAGCCGACAGCCAGATGGATTTTGATCTCGACCTGGCGGTGAAGCAGAGTGAGGAAAACCCGGTATTCTACGTGCAATACGCGCATGCCCGGATCGCCAGCGTGCTGCGGCTTGCAGAAGCCTCTGGCGTCGGTTTCGAGGATGCCGACCTGGTGCTACTCAGGCACCCGGCGGAAATGTCACTCATCCGCCAGATGCTGCAACTGCCAGAGGTGATCGCCGACGCTGCCCGCGACCTGGCCCCACACCGGCTCGCTTACTATGCCTACGATCTGGCGCGGGCCTTCCACGTTTTCTACCGGGATTGTCGCATCGTGAGCAGCCTCGATGAGGACCGGCCGCTGACCAAAGCGCGCCTGAAACTGGCGGCAGCAGCGAAGGTGGCGTTGGCGAGGACGTTGGCGGTTATGGGGATGACAGCGCCGGAGCGCATGTGACCGGAGCGGGCAGAGAGGACAACAGGCCCGCCGAGCCGGCGCGGCCGGCCTGTTGGGCTGTTGCCCAGCGCTGTCAGAGCCTGTAACATAGGAGGCGGAGGGCGAATAGCTCAGCTGGTCAGAGCGCTTCCCTTACAAGGAAGAGGTCACAGGTTCGAACCCTGTTTCGCCCACCTTGCTAGCCGCCACACCCGCGATGGCGGCCTTCGTTTTGGTGGCACACCGCCCTGCCCCGATCAGGCAGGTGCGGAGTTCGCCTGGAGCTTGCCCCGGAAGTACTCCACGGTCCTGCGCAAGCCCTCGTCTATGTCAACCACAGGCTCCCAGTTGAGGACTCGCCTCGCCTTGCTGATGTCCGGGCGGCGCATGTTCGGGTCGTCCCTTGTACGGTCATCCCGGGGCTGGACGTACTCGATGGGCGAAGTGGAGCCGGCAACCGCCCGCACCTTCTTGGCGAATTCCAGTATGGTCATCTCTGAGGGGTTGCCCAGGTTGGTCGGCTCGACCTCGTCGGACATGAGCAGCCGGTACAAGCCTTCGACCAGGTCCGAGACGTAGCAGAAACTCCGCGTCCGGGAGCCACTGTCGTACACGGTCAATGGCTCGCCGAGCAGAGCCTGCTTGATGAAATTGGGGACGACCCGCCCGTCGTCCAGGCGCATCCGCGGCCCGTAGGTGTTGAAGATGCGGGCGATGCGCGTCTCGATGCCATGGGCACGGTGATAGGCCATCGTCATCGCCTCAGCGAAGCGCTTGCTCTCGTCATAGACACCACGTGGGCCGACCGGGTTGACATTCCCCCAATAAGATTCAGGCTGTGGGTGCACCTCGGGGTCGCCGTAGACTTCGCTGGTGGAAGCCAGAAGGTAGCGCGCTCTCTTGGCGACGGCCAATCCGAGGGTCTTGTGTGTGCCCAGGGCGCCCACTTTCAGGGTTCTGATGGGCAGGCGCAGGTAGTCCACCGGGCTGGGCAGAGACGCCAGGTGGATTATGGCGTCCAGCTTGCCAGGGACGTGCACGTAGTTTGTGACGTCGTACTCGAGGAAGCTGAAGCCCGGCTGCCCGAAGAGATGCTCGACATTGGCGAGATCACCGGTCACCAGGTTGTCCATGACGACAACTTCGTGGCCGCGGGCGAGCAGCAAGTCGCAGAGGTGAGAGCCGATGAACCCGGCGCCTCCCGTGACCAGAACCCTCACAGACGCCTCCCCAAGCCGAAAGGCAGAGTGTAGCTCCGGGCTATCTCGGAGCCATGCACACCTACGTTACAGGGAAGCAATGGCGGCGGCAAGGTCATGGGCGCCGAGAATGGCGGTGGCCGGCGCCGCTTGACCTGGGCGCCGGCCACGCTGTCCGTTGTTAGGCGGCGGCGCGCCAGGTGTGCGGATCCTCCCGCAGCAGGTACCAGATGATGAGAGCGCCGATGATCGTCCAGACCGGGAACACGGGCAGGGCCAGGATGGCCAGCGCTACGCTCAGCCAGCGGGCCCAGGTGCGCATCTGCCAGAGGCCGATGCCGGCTATGAGGTAGGCTAAGCCGCCCAGGAACAGCCACGTGCCGCCGCCGCCCCAGACGAACAGACGCCAGAAAGGATGCTCCGAGGTCGCGCCCGCGATGAAGGCGATCCACAAGGCGATGTAGCCCAGGCACATATCCAGGAAACCCATCAGCAACTGGTACAGAGCGATCACGGTTACGCCATCAGGACGCTTCATTCTCATACCTCCTAGCCGATGGATCGCCATGTCAGAGTTTGCGCATGTACTCGATCGAGGGATACATGGCGACGAAACCAGCCTTCTCATAGGCGCGCCGGGCAGGAGCGTGACTGTCGTCCAGCCCCGTGGTTACCGAGGCATAGCGCAGGCCCCGCTCGCGGAAGAGTTCGAGCAGGCGCTCGTACTGGGCCGTGCCGATACCGCGGCCGGCGTAGTCCGGATGCACGGCGTTGTTCTGGATCACGCCGATACGGTTGGCTTCATCTATGGTGAAGGTGATGAAGCCAACTACGACACCCGCATACTCACTCACGAGGACTTGATCCGGGCAGCGAGCGGCGAAGTTGCGCACCTGCTCCCGCTTGTTCTCGATTCGTGCTGGGCGCGCCAACTCGCCGAAGCGCTCCATCTGCAGGCGGTCGAAATGCTCATAGATCGGAGCCCAGGCGGCAGCGGCGATATCCTCTATGACGGGGATCTCCTCGGGCCGTAGGGGCCTGATGCATAGCTCCTGCACAGCGCGATTGCGGTCAGGCACGCTCGCACCTCGCCAGCGTCAGAAAGTGACGGTTACTTTGTGAAGGGCTCGCGGATGGTCAGGATCGTAGTCCCGGCTCAGGGCGAGATAGAGGGCGAACCACTGCCCAGGGATGACTGCCACCATCGGGCTGAGCCATTCCGGGACGGCCGGGATGCGGAAGGGCGTTCGCGCCATCGTCAGGGCGTCATCGCTGTCCGAGACGACGATCATTTCGCCACCACGATCCTTAACAGTCCGCAGTGCTTCGAGCAGATTATCGTGCAGTGCGCCGGAAACGATCACCGAGAACACGGGCAAGCGGGAGACGATGCTGGCCAGTGGCCCGTGCATGAAGTCGGCAGTGCTGTAGGCCTGCGTCTGAACGTAGGCCAGTTCCTTGGTCTTGAGGGCGATCTCCAGAGCGGTCGAGTAGTTCAGGCCGCGGCTGAGCATAACGCAATAGTCCATATAGGAATAGCGCTCGGCCGCTTGCCTCACGATAGCCTCAGTCGCCAGGGCTTCGGAGACTGCTGCGGGGACCTGCCTTAGCTCAGCCAACCTGGACTCGTCGCCGCTCAGGGCCACGGAGAGCAGGGCGATGCACGCCAACTCCGCTGTGTAAGTCTTGGTGGCAGCGACGGCAAGTTCCGGGCCGGCGAGCAAAGGCATCACCATCTCGGCTGTGTTGGCCAGCGGCGAATCCTCGTCGTTAGTGATGGCCAGGGTCAGGGCGCCCTGCGAGCGCGCTGTCTCGACGGTCCTGACGATGTCGGTGCTCGCCCCTGATTGCGAGATGCCGATGGTGAGGGAATGCGCCAGGTTCGGCGGGCGGTTGTAGTGGGTATACAGAGAAGGGGAAGCCAACGCCACCGGTATGCCATTAGCCATGGCAAGCAGGTACTTGCAGTAGTAGGCGGCGTTGTCCGAAGTGCCTCGGGCAGCAACCACACCGTACTCGATGCCGGATTGCCTTATCGCCTCGGCCAGCCTCTGCGCCGTCGGCCAGTTGCGTTCGATCACCCTGGTGATAACGCTGGGCTGCTCGAGAATCTCTTTGCGCGTCTGTGTCACAGTTTCGCCTCCGTTGGCAGATAGCGCCCATGATAGAGCCTAAAGGCTATGCGCGCCAGAGAGTCTGGTTGCCCCAGCATGCCGTTTGCCCTTGCCCCATCCAAACGCTCGCCTGCGGCCCTCCACGATTGCCGCTGCGGCGCCAAGCGTGTAATATGGCCCAGGTGAGCCAGATTTTTGGCGCACAAGGTTCGGGTGCCTTCAATGGCCGGAAGGGACCGCACTTATACAGGAGGCGTCGCGTATGAAAGTCGGGTTCTACGGACATGTCAGGCAGTACCATGACCTCAAAGACGAGATTGATGGCGCAATCCATTCGGTGCTCGAGAGCGGCGAATACGTTCAAGGCCCTACGCTGGCCCGGTTCGAGAAGGAACTGGCCGCCTACGCCGGCACGAAGTACGCCGTCGGCGTCAACTCCGGCACTGACGCGTTGTGGCTTTCCTTCCTGGCCTTGGGCATCGGCCCCGGCGACGAGGTGATCACGGTTGCCAACACGTTCTTCGCCACGGCCGAGGCTATCTGGTTCGTCGGCGCGAAACCGGTCTTCGTGGACATTGACCCCGACACCTGCAACATTGACGTCACCAAGATTGAGGGCGCTATCACACCGCGGACCAAGGCCATCGTGCCGGTCCATCTGTATGGCCAGCCGGCCAACATGCGTGCCATCTCCCAGATTGCCAAGCGCCACAACCTGTTGGTGGTGGAAGACTGCGCTCAGGCGATCGGGGCACGGGGCGACGATTTCGCCATCGGCGAGCTCAGTGACGCTGTAGCCACCAGCTTCATCATTCAGAAGAATCTGGGCACCTTTGGTGACGGCGGTGCCATCATCACCAACCGCGAGGATGTGAGCACCAGGGTGAAGGCCTTGCGCAACCATGGCTCAACCAAGCGTTCGGTGCACAGCATGGGCTACAACAGCCGCCTGGACGATCTCCATGCCGGCATTCTCAGCGTCAAGCTCAAGAAACTGGATGCCTGGAACGACAGACGCCGTGAGATCGCGGCGATGTATACTGCCGGCCTGAAGGACGTGCCCGGCATCAAGCTGCCTACGGAGACACCGGGTTACCGCCACGTCTACCACCTCTACGTCATCGAGACTGAGCAGCGGGACGCCATGCTCAAGTACCTCAACGACGCCGGCATTGACGCCAAGGTCCACTATCCGATCGCTATCCACCAGCAGGAAGGTTACCCGTGGGGCAAGCCAGCTGACCTGCACCCGTGCGTGCCGCTGTCCGAGAAGTCGGCTGCCAGCGTCATCTCTCTACCGATGTTCCCTGAATTGCATCAGGACGAGATTGACTACGTCATCGAGACGGTGCGAGCCTGGGGGAAGAAGAAGTGAGCGAGGCTAAGCGCGTCTATACCGTTGCCATCGCGGGGATGGGCAAGCGGGGGGTACACCATGCTGACGCTTTCGCCGCCAACCCTCGCTTCAAGATTGTCGGCGTGTGCGACATTGACGTCGCACGGATGGAGGCCGCTAAGGCGAAGTACGGTGCCCCGGTGGCTGACACAGATGCCTCCCGCATGCTGGCTGAGGCCAAGCCCGACGTCTTCGTTTTCTGCACCTTGCCCCAGATTCGAGTGCCTCTGGTGAAGGCCGGCGTCGAGGCGGGCGTCAAGATGATCGCCTTCGAGAAGCCGCTTGCCATGAACATGAATGAGGCGCTCGAGATCATGGGCATGCTGCGGCCATCGGGCATCAAGGCCGTAGTCAGCCATCAGCACCGCTACGGAGAGCATTACAAGAAGGTGAAAGAGATCGTTGACAGCGGCGCTATCGGCCGGGTGCAGACGATCTACGCTTCGTCGCTCGGCTGGATGCTGCACATGATCACTCACCTGGTTGACTACATGCGCTGGTACAACGGCGGTGCCGAGGCGGAGTGGGCCGTCGGCCAGGCTGACGGCAAAGAGAAGTTCGCCGATATCCACAGTTCACCGGACTACATCGCCGGCCTGATCCAGTTCGCCAACGGTGTGCGTGGCATCGTTGAGTGTGGCGCTGGTGCTCCCGACGTTCCCGAGGTGGAGTATTGGTGGCACAAGAATCGGATCTGCGTTCAGGGCACCGAGGGGTTTGCCGAGGTGTTGACTGGTGGCGGATGGCGGGCTGTCACCCGAGATTCAAACGGGGTCATCTCTGGGCCGGGCAAGATGGACTACGCCCATGACATGCCACCCTACATCCAAGAGATGGCCGATTGGCTCGATGACCCGGCAAAGGTTCATTCCTGCAACGTGGAAAGCGCCTTCAAGGGCTTCGAGATTGTGATGGCCATATGCCGTTCCGTGGTCGCACGCGGCAAGGTGGCCATGCCACTAGGCCCAGGCGAGCCAGAGATCGAGGCCATGCAGCGCGTCCTTCCCTGACAGGGGTAGCCGACCTGGCCTGTGCAGCGTTGATGGCCGCTACCGGCGCCGGTAGCGGCCATCTTTCATATCTGCTGGCCTTGCCCCGCGGCCGGCACCGCCACGGCTGTGTCCAGCCGCATGATGATAGCTTCCGTCAGGCGGGTAGCCAGGTCCATCGTAGCTGGCTCGAGGTTCTCGACTGAATCGGTGCGCCAATGCCAGTTGGGTACCGCGCCGCGCCGATCGAAGCCAACCATGCTGACGGCCGGCAGGCCCGAGCGCAGAGCAAGATAGGCCTCAGTGTTCTCGTTCTGGTAGGGGCGACCCTGCACCTGCAGCTTCTCGTCGCGAGCGACAATCGCCGCCGCCTGCAGAAGCTGACGGGAGACGCCGCTGGCGCGCAGGTACCCCTCCACGAGCGATAGGCCAAGCGAACCGGCGCCGACGCTTTCCAGGTTAATGAGCAGGGTGTTAGGCAGGTCAGCGGGGCGTTTTGCCTGGAGGAAGGCGCGCATACCAGCCAGGTTGGCTTCGTGCCCACAGGTGGCGACAAGCCACACCTCGGTGTGGCGAAGCGGAGGCAATTGCTCCGCCAGCTCCGCCAGCACTGCCAGCCCAGAAGCGTCGTCATTGGCTCCGGGCGAAGCTGGCATATCCAGGCTGCTGTGAACCAGCACGGTGAGGTGGAAGATCAGGTAGAGGCCAGCAGCGAGCCCGACCCACCAGACGGTCCCTATGGTCGTGATCGAACCCAGGATGGAAAGGATGGTGATGGCCCCAGCGGCGTTGATCGCAAAGACGAACGCCTGGCGCTGGATCAGGGCTGCCCTGGGGTGGCTGAACAGGCTGGTGTGGGCGCTGTCAAGGTGAGCGGTGATGATCAGGCGGCGGGCTGGGGCGGCCTCACTCGGCCGGCGGGCGATCACGTTGCTTGAGCTGCGTCGCGGCAGAACGCGGGAGATGGTCGGCGTGGCGTTGGCTTCGCTCAGCAGCACGACCGTTCCCAGGATGGACAGGGCAGCGGCAAGCGGCGGAGCCTTGGCCAGGGCGATGGCCGCGAGCACCATAAGGGCATAGCCCAGTACCAGGGGCAAGTGTTGGTAGGGGGCGAAGGACACCGGCTGAATCTCGACTTCGAGATTGGCTTTGGCGAAACGCTCATGCATGTAGCTGGCACATTTTGCTTCACCTTCGCTGGCCGGCAGCCGCGCCCCGCAGCGAGACAGTATCTCACTGACCGTGCGCAGAAGTCGCTCCTCGCGGGCCGATCTGGTTTTGAGGACCATCAACACTTCGCTCCTAGCCACTTGCGTCTGCAGGCCTGCCAGGCCGCCGAGGCCAATATGCTTTCCAGCGCTGCGCTGACTGCTTGAGACAGCGCTTTGTCTTGAGCCCGCGTGACCAGGCAGTAAGGCACCTGGGTGAGCTGGACCCCGATAACGAAGCTGCCCGATGTCTCAGCGTGGGCGCAGGCTGAGACCAGCCCGACCAGACCCCAGTCGGCTTTGGCGCCAGCCACGGCGGCCATTACGTCCGCTTCCGACATCATCTCGATGACCTCGGCCCGCCTCACTAGGCGGCGGGCCAGGGCGGCGCTCTCGCTGCCCATCTCCACCGCCAGTCTGCCCGTCACGTCCGCGAGCTTCGCCGCGAGCGGGGCACCCGGTTCGCCGATAAGGACGACGCCATCATAGAAATACGGCTGGCTGTAGCTGACATCCCGCGTACGCAGCGGGTCACTCGGCAGCGCCGAAGCGAGCATATCCACCTGCCGGGCGGCCAGGGCATCGTAGAGACCATCATAGGCGATATTGTGCCACTCCGGTTGGACGCCCAGAGCGCTCGCAACATAGCTGGCCAGGTCTGCATCGAGGCCGACAATGTTGCCCTCTGGTGCAACGGCCTCGAAAGGTGGAAAGGAAGCATCGAGGCCGACCCGCAGGCGCCCACTTCTGCGCACCAGGGCGAGCGAGTTGTCGCCGGCGGCACAGCCGGCCACTGCAGCACACCCGGTGACAGCCAGGATGCGGAGAAACTGACGCCGCCGCATCGCAGCATTATAGCGACTGGGAGGGCCGTTCGGCTACCACGCAGTTGCTCGCGTAGGCTTTGACGGCCAGATACACCGGCCTCGGCTCGAAGTCGCTCGTCAAAAAGGCGAAGTAGTCCTGGTACGAACGCTGGGGCCAGGGGAAGCGCAGGACCCACATTGCCACCGCCCGGCACCAGGGCCAACTGCGGTAAGCCAGGTCATATGCCTGCTGGGTGAAAAGGACACGCTGGGAAGGGCTTACAGCGCGTGTCCAGCGCGGGTGATCGTTCCAGCCGGCCTCGGTGATCAGGCAAGCCTTCGCTCCGTCTCCATGTGTCTCCATGATGCCCCGCAGCAACTCGGCGCGGCGGAAGCTGACCTTGCCGGGGTCGGGAGGCTCGTCCGCCGGGTAGGCCCAGCCATAGGAATGCACGGCCAACTCGTCGAAGTACTGCCCTCCTCCAGCGGCATAGAGACGCTCCAGGTAGGTCAGATCGTCCATAGCCGTCGGGTCGTCAAGGGGGGAAGGCATCGGGGCCAATGCCCCTGCAAGGACGATGGTTTCGGGAGCACTCGCCTTGATGGCTGGATAGCAGGTGCTCAGAAGCCCTGAATACTGCTCCGGTGAGGGCGGGCGGAAACCCCACTCCAGGGCCAGGTTGGGCTCGTTCCAGATGACCACACGGCTGAGTACGCCCCTGTAGCGCGCTGCGAAGGCGGCACAGAAAGCGGCGAAGGCCGGCCAGCTCGCCTGTGGCAACATAGAAGGGGTGGAGCCATCCGGCCTGGCCCAAGCGGGTGTGTAGCCCAGGCGCGCTACCAGGCTCAGCCCCTGACGCGAGGCATGGGCAAGAATGACATCGCTATGCCGCCAATCGAAGCGCCCTGGTTCTGGCTCGATGTAGGCCCAAGGAAAGTACTCCACCACCCAGGTGGCACCCATCTCGCGCGCTAACGCGAGGCTGAGCTTGATCTTCCACTCTTCAACTTCGTCGGTGAGGCGAGTATGAACCCCGATCTTCGGGTTGCAGCTGACGACCTGCTGCTGGGGGCCCAGGTCCACCGTCTGCTGCGGCGGCGCACTCAAGAGCAAAGCTGCTCCTGCAAGGGCCAGCCCACGGAGGACATCACGCCTTCTAGGGCGTAGGGCAGCGACCATTGAGCCAGGAGCGAAAGGCCGGGGTCGCTGCAGGCGCAGACTCTGGTCCCGGCCTGGCCTAGAGCTCATGATGGCAGGAGCGGAGGTAAGCCGAGGCGATGGCAAGCTGTTGCCACGGCGCCGCTTCACCCGCGTAGAAGGAGACGCCCTCCGGGGCCCCTGCCAGAATGGCTGACACACTGGCGGAGAGGAGCGGATCTTGCAGCCACAGGATCGGGACGAGCCGGGCGTGTGCTCCAGCCTGCGACCGCGCCGCTCGGCATTGATCGCTGACCGCCGCCAGGCCCACATGGTCTTCAGTGCAATCGTCGAGTCCTAGCATGGAAGCCAGGGCAGAGCGGACATGACCGCCAGCTTGCGGCAGGAAGCTCGCCAGGCCATTCAACTCCGCCGGCAGACAGGCGGGGCCATCGCCGAGCCGATAGATCATGGGCGAGATGAGGTCGAGGTGCCGGGCGAGGCCGCGGTAATCCTGACCCACGAGAGGCGCCAAAGAGGGTGGGAACAGGTAGGCCGCCAACTGTTTCTCTGGCGCATGGGCCTTGAGGACAGCACGCACCTGGGCAACCACCGACGTGATTGCTGCTGCACGCCAGGTTAGCCACTGCGTCACAGGCGAAAAGCGCACAGCCAGCGCAAGGCCATCCGCCGCTGTGGACGTGCCGGCCAGGTGGTCGAGTTCCTCAGCGGAGAGGTCTCTCAGCCGAGGCAACAGGCGGCGCAGGGAGGCATTGATGGCGACCAGGGAGAAACCGAGGTCCGCTGCCGCGGCTTGGCAGCGGCGGCAGGAGCAGGTGAAGTAGGTCTCGATCCCTTCGAAGGGCGATGCGAAACGGATGCCGTCAAGGAAGATGCCTTCGATGTCCCATTCCGCCAACTGGCGGACTCTCTCCAGAAGGCGCTGGCGTAGGACGGGGCTGGAGGGGCAGCCAGAGCCAAACCAGGCCACCGGCTCGCCGCTCAGTGTGCGGCAGAGAAGGTGCTCCTCCTCTGGCTGCACCGGGAAGGCAGCGACGGCCACCCATGGGCGCAATCCAGCCTGGCGGGCGGCGGCTACGTCGCTAGCAGCGGCCTCGCCGAGGACGACGTTGCTCACAGCAAGCGCGGCCAGGCGCTCTGCCGATTCCACGGCTGGGCTGGGCAAGCCGTGCGCCCACAGATCAGTCATAGTCTGCCAATCCTACATGAACGTTTTCCCCCGCCCTGCTCATCTCCGTCCCGGGCAGGGCGGCACACAATGAGACAGCCGCTGGCGCGGCAACGGCATTGAACGCCCAGGGCTGCCAGCCCAGGCGCGATGTCATACCTGACTGACCGGCCCCGGCGAAGACGGAGCACTCGTTCCCAAGCGCGCCCGAAAGCCACGTACGGCTACTGAGCCTGCAGAGTACCATGAGACAACTACGGCCCGCTTCATCCGGGTAAGCGCGCCTCTCGGGCGCCACCTGCCGCCGAGCCGCCGCAAAAGGTCACAGGGCAAGCTCACCGCGCCAAGAGCCGCCGACTCGTGTCAGCCGAAAGCCTCG